>Ga0114994_10002675_pt1 | contig 13043 bp, 13 predicted proteins | sample ArcticOcean_MG_C_9_FD_87043 | JGI IMG/M metagenome (GOLD analysis project Ga0114994, IMG submission 87043) | Marine microbial communities from western Arctic Ocean - ArcticOcean_MG_CB2_152 | ecosystem: Environmental > Aquatic > Marine > Oceanic | place: Arctic Ocean: Canada Basin | collected... | reverse complement strand
TGGGATGCAAGAATGAATAGCGTCAGAATTATGTGATTATAGGCGCATATTTTGTAGGAATACATGATTGGTATTTTTTTTTGTGCCATTAAGATCGCGCTCGTGCAGACAATTCTTGCGATCGAGACCAGCGTACCCGAGGCGAGTGTTGCCTTGTGGAGCGATGGGGAATGCCTTTTTAAAGCAGAGTTTGTCAGTGACCGGCATCATAACTCGATGGTGTTTAATCCCTTGGCTGAGGCGCTGGAGGCTTTAGAAGCTCTGGAAGGACGGGAATTAACCTCTGTCGTGGTCGGGACCGGCCCAGGAAGCTATAGCGGAACCCGCGTTGGCATTGCCGCCGCGCAGGGCGTAGCGATTGCCCGCGGATGCCCCGCCATTGGCCTAGGATCGATGGCTGCAACTCCTGTAGCCCGTGATTCCATGGATCCCAATAGCTCTAATAGCCCCAAAAACTCGGGCGGGGCCTTAGCCGTCGGCGATGCTCGCAGGGGGTTGTATTTTATTTCCCCAATCTCAGCCACAGGGGAAGCCATGGATGTCGAGTTGATGGACGCGGAGGCCTTTGCGTCTCGGATGAATGCGGTTCCAGATGCCGCGCTGTTCACCTTAGATGATCCCAGCGGCCTAGGCCTTGAGGAAGATTTGGAAAATAGGGTGCAGCGAACGCGGCCTGAAGCTCGGTTATTGATCGATGTCTGGATGAGTCTCGATCCGGAGAGGCAGCAGGTTTTGGCGAATCGGCCATTATCTCCCACCTACTTAAGAGCACCATTTACATCCAAAGCAAAGTCCGGGCATCCGCTGCTGCGAAAGGGTTAATGGTAAAAGGGTTGATGGTAAAGGTTGTCGTAATTTTGCAGGGCGTTTTTCAGACAATAGGTGAATTTCTTGAATAAAACACCCATAGGATGCGTCGGACAGAGGCCTCTTTTTGCCTCTTTCTTTTATCCCATAACCTCCCCCCTCCGTTATGAAGTTTCTTTTTCTCCTGAGCTCGCTCGTCATGAGCGTGTTGACCATTTCCTGTACCTCTAATCTAAACGAGCTAACTGATCAAAATGCCGTCAGTGATGCGTGGCTTGATACGGCCCCCCGAGTATCACAACGGCCCCACCGACCAGCCGATGGTATAACGCATTGGAAATATGGGCCTTCGATGGATCGGATAACAACATACTCACCAAGATCTAAGCCCGCAAGAAGCGCTCAGCCAGCTGAAGTAGCATCGAGCAAACAGAAAACAACCAGACCGGAGACTCATTATATATCGTCAGGATACACGACTCACTATGGGGCTAGCCATCGTGGTCACCACCGAGCTCCTAATCAGGGGTTTGTTCGCACCGTTGAGCAAGTTGGACCTTCCATCGTTCCCCGTCTTTCAGTTCCAACAGTTGTAAGATCTCCCCAGGCAGTTTCAACTCGCAACCATTCCTCAAATAATAAGGAATCTCATCGATCTGGTTATAATCGAGGTGAACGCAACACAGCGAGCACTGCAGCAAACGGCGCGAGAAGTCGAGGGGGTCAAGGGAGTCGAGAAGGCCGTCGTCGTTAGAGGGGCTGTGGATGATCCCCGTGAATGGGCTGAAACCCTCTAAGAATCGAGCATGAGCAGCTCTCTACTTGCTCTCGCTTAGCTAGGGATTCACCTTGACTATTTAGCTGTTAGGTAGTGTTATAGGCGCATCCACACCCATATTACTATACGCATGTTTAAATGTATAATTAACCGTATCCCGCAGCAACTTTTAATGCTAGCGGGCTTTGTATTGATGTTAGGCAGTGTCTCGACCAGTCACGCCCAAGATTTTGAAGGTAAGAAGATTACCTCCGTAAGCATCCGTTATAATGGTCCACCCACTGTCGATGAAGCCCGTATTCGAGGCTTTATGGATACACGTGCAGGTCTGCGCTACAGCGCAGCCCGTCTTGATGACGATGTGCGTTCTCTCTACGAAAGTGGACTGGTGGATGATATCCGCTTTTTTGCTGAATCCGTAGGCGGTGGAGTCAAGGTGATCGCAGAGGTCAAGACCCGCGGTAAGATTGTCACCATCGGTTTTGTAGGAAACACGATCTTCTCTGATAAAAAACTTGCCAGCGTTACCAAGCTGAAAGCTGGTGGCGTCATGAGTGACGAGTCTATTCTCAAAGCCCGTCGCAATGTTCAGGACCACTACCGTGGCTTCGGTTATGCAGACGTCACAGTTTCCCATCGGATTCAGGCCAGAGCGGCTGCGGGAACTGCCGAGCTGGTTCTTGTTGTCAATGAAGGTGCCCGCGCCGAGGTTCGCAAGATTCGTTTCCAAGGAAACACTTCTGTCCAGTCACACGTGCTCCGTAACGAAATGAAGACCAAGCAAAAAGGTTGGTTCTCATTCTTCACCAAGTCCGGCCGTATTGATAACGTCAAGCTGGACGAAGACGTTGACCGCGTGCTCGATTATTACCGCGACCGTGGTTACCTCCGCGTTACCGCCACCGTAGGCCGTGCCCCTGTTAAGGATGACCGGGTTGATCTGGTGATTACCATTCGAGAAGGAGCCCGTTACACCGTCGCCCGTATCGGCTTTGGTAAACTCACCGTATTTAATTCCTCGGAACTTGCTCCCGCGCTGACTCTTAATTCTGGTGACGGATATTCTGTTACTAAAATGCGCGCCGACATACGTATGATCCGCAGCTACTATGGCTCACGTGGTTATGCTGATGCAGCCGTAAGCCCAGACATCCGTAACGTCACCGGTAACAGTGTGCAGATTACTTACCGTGTTGTCGAAGGTCGCCGTTCTCGTGTCGGTCGAGTCACCATCGAAGGTAACGACAAGACTCAGGACAGGGTGATCCGCCGTGAACTTCCGATGCAGCCTGGTGACCACGTAAACTCAGTTGAGATGGACACCACACGTCGTCGCCTGAAGAACATGAACTACTTCAACGATGTTCAGGTCAGCGCTTCTCCATCCGCTCAGACCGGATACCGCGATATCAATATCCTGGTGAGCGAGAAAAAGACCGGGTCGATCAGCTTTGGTATAGGATTCAGTTCGGTCGATAGCATCGTGGGTTACATCAACCTCGAGCAAACGAACTTCGATATTTCTAACTGGGGTAGCTTTACCGGAGCCGGTCAGCGCTTCAGCACCAAACTCCAGCTGGGTAGTGAGCGCACCGACTTCCGTATGTCATGGGTAGAACCATGGTTCCTTGGCCAGCGCCTTGCGCTTGGCACAGAGGTATTCTACCGCAATGCCCTTTATTACAGCTCCGAGTATGAGCAGAGCCAGTATGGTTTCGCCCTCTCGCTACGTAAGCCACTCGGCAAACGCTCTTACCTTCGTGCGGAATACCGTATCGAGGACATCACCATCGATTCTGAGCCTGGAACCTCTCCCGTATTTGCAGCGGAAGATGGCGACTTCTTACGCAGCGCAGTCAGCCTGAACTACGTTTACGATAGCCGCGATAGTAACCAGCTTCCACGCAAGGGTCACAAGGTTGACCTTGGTGTCACCTACGCTGGGGGTCTTCTTGCTGGCGATGTTGACGTCTTTATCCTCAGTGCAAGTGGTTCTAAATTCTGGAACCTCTGGGGCGATAGCATCCTTTCTGTTAAAGGTGCCGTCACCGTGGCTGACACACATGGCAGCGGTAACATGGTTCCGATCTTCGATCGTGAAATGCTCGGTGGACCTCACTCACTACGCGGATTTGAAAACCGTGATGCCGGTCCACGTGACGCAGCTACTGGCGAAGTCTTCGGAGGTAACACCTCAGCCTTTGCTTCAGTGGAATACACCTTCCCGCTGATCGAGCGTGTCCGTGGTGCCGTCTTCTACGATATCGGCACAGTGAGTGTTGACTCCTGGGAATTCGGCGATGGTATCTACCACGATGCTGGTTTTGGTCTCCGCCTGAACCTGCCATTCGGTCCCCTCGCCATCGACTACGCGATTCCTCTCGGAACTCCATCAGGCGACAAAGGTGCCGACCAAGGTGGCCAATTCCAGTTCTATCTGGATTACAAGTTTTAGGATCGGATAGAATCTAACTGATTTCAAAGCTCTCAGGTGAATGCCTGAGGGCTTTTTGTTGAAGACTCGATTGCGATGAGTGGGGGCTCTGATTATTGGCGGAATCGTAAATCAAACTCACCATTTCTAACGAAGCGACGACCAAAATGAGTCTTGCTGCGAGCTGATTTTTTTTGATATCCTATTAGTATTATGAACCTTTCAGCCAGATCTATCCTTCTAGCCTTGATTTCGGCTACAATCATTTCCAGCGGATGCTCTGAAAAGGAAAAGGTTGAGACAGTTGAGACACCAGAAACAAGGGTGGTAACGCCCGATAAACTAGAGGGAAGAAATGATATTTATTATGAAGTTGATCAGGCGATTCCCTTTACGGGGTTAGCGCAGGAGATGTATCCAAACGGCCAGAAGGATTCAGAGAAGAACTACAAGGACGGGGTGTATCATGGTGTAGTAACTTATTGGTGTGAGAACGGTCAGAAGGGGTCAGAGGTGAACTGTAAAGACGGGGAACCGCATGGTGTCCGAATTGAGTGGGATGATAACGGCAAGAAAATTAGCAAAGTTAGATTCGAGAACGGGGTGGAGAAAAGATGACGCGCACACATGTTTCCCTCGGGGATCGGATGGTAGATTTTGTTGGTTAGTGGTTGGTTGGGGGCGGGCCTGATAATTTTAGTCCAAGCTTTGCTAAACTTGATGCTTCATCATCGAAGACTGGATCAGTCGTTATTCACTAAACAAAAAAGCCCCCAGGCCATTCCTAACCTGAGAGCTCTTTCCTGTTTGTTTCCTGTACTTTGCGTTTTCCTGAAAGGCAGGACTTTTTGGGGACTCAAAAAAACTTCCAAGATGTTTTTCTTACTTATCGTCGATCACTTTGGTTCCAGCCCATTGATCACCGAGGCGTAACATACCTGCAGGGGCAGTTTGTTTGGTGCAGAGAATAATGAATTCGACGATTGGGAAAAAGGGAATGAACAGAACCGCGTTGCGGATCAGGCCGGGGCTCCAGTTTGCTGACAGGCTTTTGCCATCGGTGGTGACAGCGCGGAGTCCGAGCAGTTTTTTTACCAACACTCTTGCCGTCTAAGAAGGGGATACAATCTCGGAATAGCAAATAGGCCCAGCTGACAAGGGAGAGCAGAGTTCCCATTTTGGGCAGTGCGAAGCCGACGATGCCGGAAATGACGACAGAGAGCGCGACCATAACGTGCCGATTTCTGACCTATGCGGAGATTTTGAAGAAAAAGTTGCAAAGATGATTTCCTTAATCCTTGCCAAGGTATCCCGAGTTACAGAGGATCAAAAAGAACATGGATGCAATACGAGCAGATTCGATCGTCAAGGAATATGGCGATGTAAAGGCACTGGACCACGCCAGTATCACTATCGAGAAGGGTGAACTCTTCTTTTTATTGGGTTCCAGTGGCTGTGGTAAGACGACGTTATTGCGTTGTATTGCCGGACTGGAAACACCCAATTCAGGCAGGATTTATTACGGTGACAAGGATGTGACCAAGCTTCCCACTCACAAGCGGGAGGCAGCGATGGTGTTTCAAAGTTACGCCCTGTGGCCACACATGTCTGTAGGGCAGAACATCGCCTTTGGTCTTGAAGAACGGAAGGTCCCTAAAAAGGAAATCGAGGAGCGGGTCGAGGAGGCTCTCGCTATGGTTCACTTGGAAGGCTACGAAGATCGTAGAATCGACCATATGTCCGGTGGCCAACAACAACGCGTCGCCCTAGCACGCGCTCTCATTGTAAAACCTAAATGCCTTTTATTAGACGAACCACTCTCAAACTTGGACGCGAAACTCCGGCTCGAGATGCGCTCAGAGATTCGCCGGATTGTGAAAGAAAACAACCTAACAGGTGTCTACGTCACCCACGATCAGGAAGAAGCTCTATCGATGGCCGATAGAATGGCCGTTCTAGACGCGGGTCGAATCGTGCAAACCGGAACGCCGGAGGAGATTTATAGAAATCCACTCAGTGCCCACGTGGCTGGATTCATTGGTGAAACTAACCTTGTCGAGGCGAGCGTTGATCGGATTGTCAGCGACGACGGTAAACTCGGTGTCCGCGTTTCCTCTAAGGCCGGGCAATTTCACGGTCATGTCACACGTGGAAACTGGCGACCTCAGGAGGGTTCTGAGGTGCTTGTTTCGATCCGTCCAGAAGCTCTCTATGTCGATAACTCTGGCGTACCTATCAACCGGGTGATGGGCAAAGTAATCGATCGAATGTATCTCGGCAGTAGTGTCCAGTATAAGATTAAGGGAGCGGGTGACCAGGAATGGCATGTCACCGAAGCCAATCCCCAGTTGATGAGAGACGTTGGTGACTCGATGATACTAACAGCGGATCCAGCTGACGTGATTATTCTGAAAGTATGAAGTGGGTCAACAGTAAGTCTTTAGTCGCACTCGCGCTCGTCGCGTGTGTAGCTACGCCCATTCTTCTCAGTAAAAAAGAGGAGGGTGGCAACGTCACGGTGGCCAATGCCGACCGAAGGATCAATATCATTACTCCACACAACGAAACGATCCGTCGTGAGTTCGGCGAGGCATTTCAGGCATGGTGGAAAGAAAAAAATGACGAAACGGTTTATGTAAACTGGCTGACACCAGGAGGAACATCCGAGATTCGAAAAATCCTCAACGGCAAATACGCGGCTGCAAAAAAAGTGGACGAAGAGGGCATTGGGATAGATGTCTTTTTTGGCGGCGGTGATTACGATTTCAAGAAACAGGCAGAAAGAGGACAACTCGCCAAGTTAGGAGTATTTGAAAAACACCCCGACTGGTTTAAGAAGGAGGTGATACCATCTTCTTTTACGGGAGAGACCTACTACGATCAAGAGCAACGATGGGTCGGAGTTTGCCTTTCACGTTTCGGGATTTGTTACAATGTGGATGCCTTAAAGCGCCGGGGACTCAAGCCTCCAGAAAAATGGTCCGATCTAGCGGACCCTCGTTATTTCAGCGGTATAGCCCTCGCGGATCCATCGAAGAGTGGCTCGGTGGCACGGGCTTTTGAAATGCTCATCCAACAGCAAATGCATGAGGCGATGGCTACCCTGAAAAGCAGGCCTGGCGAGACGCCTGAGCAACTCGATTTACGTGCCCGCAGCGAAGGTTGGGACAGGGGGATTAATCTGATCCAGCGCATCAGCGCCAATGCGCGATACTTTACCGACAGTTCGACGAAGATTCCGCACGACGTCGCCCAGGGAAATGCCGTCGCAGGGATGAGTATCGACTTTTACGGTCGGACCTACGAGGAGATGCTGAAAAAAGAAGACGGCAGTTCGCGGATACACTGGATCTCACCGACGGGTGGCACCTCGATGAGCGTCGACCCCGTAGCCGTAATGCGTGGAGCCCCCAACCCTGAGCTGGCTCAAGGCTTTGTGGAGTTTCTCTTAACTAAAAGAGGTCAAATCCTCTGGAATGCCAAACCGGGAACCCCAGGAGGCACTAAATACCGAGCCCTGCGCCGTATGCCGGTGAGGAGGGATGTCTACACAGCGGAGAATATAAAGCACTTTGCAGACCCCATGAACCCCTACGAGCAGACAGGTGGATTTGTGTATAATCGCGAATTGACAGGTAAAGGTTTCAAAGCGATCCAGTTTATCATCCGTGTCATGTGCCTCGACTCACACGATGAGATCAAAGCCTCATGGGAAAAGCTGACAGCCGCCGGTATGCCAGAGCGGGCTATCAAGGTGTTCTCAGACACCACCCAGGTTTCCTATCAGAACTCGATGGGATACATCTGTAAGCAGATCAGTGAGGGAACCAAAGTTAAGACCGCAAACATGGGTGTGCAGCTTGGGAAATACTTTAGGAAAAATTACAAGTTGGCAGGGAAGCTCGCCGAGGAAGGGAAATAAGCACGATGAATAAAACAGCCGCTATTTCTATTACCACCCTCGTTGTTCTAATCTTCGGTGTATTTTTTCTCTATCCCGTCGGGATGACCCTAGCCGTCGCTTTTCAGAATGAGCAGGGCGACTTCACATTCGATTACATCATCGGAGTCTTCAATAACCCCGTCTATGTTGAGGGTCTGTGGAACTCGCTGATGATGGGTATCTTTAGTACCCTGATTTCGTTGTTGATCGCTTTCCCGCTTGCACTGGCGTCGCACCGCTGGGTGTTTCCAGGTAAAAAACTCTTAACTCTCCTTATACTAGCGCCCTTGGTTTTGCCTCCCTTTGTGGGCGCTGTCGGGATCAAACAAATCCTCGGTGTTAGTGGTTCATTAAACGCATTTCTCATCGATATGGGCATGATGAATGCCAATCAACCTACCGATTGGCTGGGGGACAGTCGGTTCTGGGGTGTGGTCATCATGAATGCGCTGCACCTTTACCCGATCCTCTACATGAACATCGCGGCGACACTGTCCCACCTAGATCCTGCCATGGAACAAGCGGCGCAAAACCTTGGTTGTTCGCCATGGCGTAGGTTGAGGAAAATCACCCTGCCGCTCTGCATGCCGGGTATATTTGCTGGAGCTGCAATCGTCTTTATCTGGTCGTTTACCGAGCTGGGTGTGCCCTTGGTATTTGATTATACACGTGTTGCCTCAGTTCAGATTTACGATGGTATCAAGGATCTGAATTCCAATCCGATGCCCTATGCTCTAGTAGGTATTATGCTGGTGATATCCGCTACCGTATTTACCGTTTCTAAGGTTGTGTTAGGTCGCACGGGGCTAGGCTCTGCACCTCGTCCTAAGTCACAGAATAGTGAAAAAGTGCTCACCAATTGGAAAGGATGGGCCGTATCGTTTGGGTTTTTATCCGTGTTCTGCATCGCTTGTGTGCCGCACCTAGGCGTGGTGTTGCTTTCGGTCACTGGGGATTGGTATCAGACTATTCTGCCGGAATCGATGACCATGGCTCATTACAACGAGGGACTCGGCCACCCACTGGTTGTTCCATCGATTAAAAATAGCCTTATTTACGCCACTGGATCTACGTTGATCGATATTGTACTGGGCACAGCCATCGCATGGGTCGTGGTGCGAAGTACGATCCGAGGTAGGGTCATTCTCGATGCCGTGATGATGCTTCCTCTTGCCGTGCCAGGCCTTGTCCTCGCGTTCGGCTACATTGCGGTGACCCAAAAAGGAGAACCTCTCCACTGGTTGGTGGGTGATACGGGTAATCCTATGTATCTCCTCATTGCAGCCTACGCTGTGCGTCGACTTCCCTACGTGGTTCGAGCCGCCGTGGCAGGCCTTCAGCAAAGCAACATAGCTCTTGAAGAAGCCGCCCGATCCCTAGGCGCTACGCCACTGCGCACCTTAAAACGCATCGGCGTGCCACTCATCGGTGCGAACCTAATAGCTGGCGGGATTCTCGCCTTCGCCTTTGCGATGTTAGAAGTATCCGACAGCCTAATTCTCGCTCAGCAGGCAGAGCATTATCCGATCACTAAAGCCATTTACTCTCTTCTCAGTACCTTAGGAAATGGCCACGAACTAGCTTCAGCCCTCGGTGTCTGGGCGATGATCTTCCTGGGTATTTCGATCATGGGTACCTTTGTTATCCTTGGCAAAAAAGGTGGAAGTATCTTTAGGATGTAACGTTCTACATGTGGAACGAAGTCACTCTTATCCATTATAATATGGTCAAGAGTTCGATGAAACATAAGGGTTTAAAAAATTTGTATTTGTAGCGGATCAGGATCAGGATGAGCTTATGAAACAATGTTACGGGAATTGGTCAGTCGTGGTTTTGTTCTCATTATGCACGTTGCTGTTCATCAGCGACACAGCACTTGCTGACCCCAGCACAGGGTCTAAGGCCTTGGCTGAAAAACTCGGGTCCTTGCGTAATGCAAGAGTCGCTATCAAGATGGGTGATACCAAGACTCAGCTCACTTATTTTACTAGTTCGATATCGGAATCCGAGCGTGCCCAGTTGGCGAAGGTAGCGCCCAACGTCCGCATTGTAACAGGACTCAGTAAAAAGGAAGCATTGGCCCGGGCCGAAGAGGCTCACGGTATCAATGCCAGGTATGCTAGTCCGGAATTTCTCACCAAGGCGACCAAACTTCGGTGGGTTCAGGTGTCGAGCGCGGGTGTTGATCGTTACCTTGGTATCAAACCTTTGATGGAAAATGACAAGCTTGTGCTGTCTAATAATAGGGCGGTTCACGGACCGGCCATTGCCGACCATGCAATGGCCATGTTGCTCTCTCTAACACGCAACCTCAATTACTACGCAAAAAAACAAAAACAAGCTACTTGGGCCAGAAGCGGGGATAGTGGCAAATCGATCGCTCTTCAAGGAAAGACGATGTTAGTCGTCGGGCTTGGTGGTATTGGAACTGAGATAGCCCAACGTGCGAACGGTTTTGGCATGAAAGTGATTGGAACTCGGCGCAGTGATCGGCCGTCGCCCGACTACGTCAAGCGGGTTGGGAAACCGAAGGACCTGCTTGCCATGCTGCCAGAGGCTGACGTGGTGGTGCTCGCAGTGCCATTGACCGATGAGACCAAGAACATGCTAAACACGGCCGCTTTTGATGCGATGAAACCCGGTGCTTATTTAATCAACATTGCCAGAGGCAAGGTGGTGAATACTGAGGCTATGCTGAAGGCGCTGAAAAGTGGTCGGCTCGCCGGTGCGTGTCTGGACGTGACCGACCCCGAACCCTTACCTGCGAATCATGAACTTTGGAAACAAGCCAATGTGATTATTACCCCTCACATAGCATCCCGTTCAGAGGTAACCAACAAACGTCGTTCGGCTTTGTTAGTGGAAAACATGCGACGCTTTGGTGCTGGCGAACCGCTATTGAACGTCGTCGATAAGAAAGCTGGTTACTAGGTTTAAGTGGGAGCCAAAGGGAACTATTCCGGCAAAGGCTTATTAGGCAATAATAGCGAAAACAGGTCGGTCTCGATAACCTGGGTATCACCTAGAAACTCGATCAACATTTTTACCCGCTCCAGAGAGGGGAGGACTTCGACAACCTTACCCTGAAAGCCTTGTAGCGCCCCGTGGGCGATTTCGACCTCGTCACCCTCCTTCACGGTGGGCTCCAGCGTCAGCATGTCAGAATCACCCTCTTCCTGCTCCGCCATCTGTTTGCAGAGTTCGGCGACAAATGTGGCGGGAATTTCCGGGACGTAATTTCCGAATTTAAGCAGCTTCATCACGCCAAGGGTGTGAACGACGGTGCGCTCGTGCTCATAGCGGGAAAAAAAGGCGAAGATGTAGCCTGGAAACATGGCCTCAACCCACCAGACTTTACCCCGGCGGGTGGCTTTGCGGTATCGTAGGCGAGGACAGAAAGATTGCACTCCCTCGAGTTGGGCGAGCGCTTTGGCAGCGAGATGCTCCCGTTTGGTTTGCGTCCTGACGCAGTACCACGAGGGATCGTCTTTTTTCAAAGGTACTGGTTCGTCGGGAGTCATGTGTGTTTTATCGAAAGCTACTCACCGAGAAACTTCTGGAGTAGGGGGAGGACGAGGTTGGCTTTGCCGGACCAGCGTTTGAGGCGTTTGATACGCTCCTCGTAGAATTCTGCGAGCTCTGGATCGTCAATTTTGCTGAGTTCCTTTTCCAGCTTTTTGAGCTTATCTTGTCCGCTGGTAAGGTGGGGGCGGATTTCCTCACGGATGAAACCTCCAACGAGCTTTTTGAGCTCTACGTCGGCTTCGAAGTAGGTTTTACGGTCGTCATTGTAATCGACCTCACGAACGGCTCCAAGCGTGCGGAGCATTTTTAAACCCTGACTCGCAGAACCTTTGCTAATGCCGAGCCGGTTGACCAGATCCAGCATGGTTAGTGGCTTGGGGGAGGCAAACAGCACCCCGAAGATTTCACCAACGGACTTGGGCAGTCCAAGCATTCTTACACCGTCCTGAAAAAAGGAGACAATGTGTTCGTCGATGGCTGGAATGCTAGACGAAGGCGAAGGGTGATCCTGTGCGTTCATAGGCAATAGGATAACACCTCGTGGTGTAGGGTTCAATTTTTTTTGAACCCTTTTTTGAACACAACTGGGTAATTTTCCCAGATTTAAACAAAAACGAGAGTTTTACCTCGATGCCAAACTTACTTAATCCTAGTGAGGGCAGCTGTTGCAGTAACACTCTCTTTTTTCTCAGCAGAATCCTGATGCGAAGGAACTGACTCAGAGGCGCTCATCGCTTTGGTAAGGGTTCCGGGATTATCAAGTTGAGCTGTGTATGCGGCGCTAAGCCAAGCAACAAGAAGGAGTGAGCTGCAAACGATAAAGGTGCGGATATTATTCATGCTGAGGTGTAGTTGTAGGGTAAACTTTCGTTTATCTATCAGACTGCGGGGGCGTGGTAAAGTCTGAACCGGTGGTAAACACAAGAAAAAATACATCTTTTACCCGCTTTCTATTTGCATAGGCGTATGAAAAGGCGGGATATTCACAAGTTTTTGGCACAATTCATAAGACTTCAGCCCGGATTTAGGTAAGTAAGTGATGATGTGGGTAGGTGAGTAAGTCATGAACGGCGTGTCTATCCCCTGAATCGTCGCGCCAGCGACCCTCCCCCACATACTTACCTCTTTACCTATTCACCTATTCACATCATCGGGCCACCACGCTAGGCGTGCTCGTCGTGCCATAGCGATCGACCGAACTAACGGCGATGGCATCTGGCTTTCCACTAAGGGAAATGGATGTTGCCGAGGCAGGGAGCACCTTGACTGTAAACCAGTTTTTTCCGTATCGGGCCTGGATAGCGTATTTGGAGGCACCGCGTACGGGCGACCACTTGGCGACGACTCCTGAGCGGGAACCGGTTGCTTTTAAGATAGGCGTTACTGGTCGGGTCTTACTGAGCCAAGGCATCGGTGGCACAAGAGCGGCAGTGGTGTAGGTGTTTTTTTCTAGGTATGAGGAAATCCCCCCCCGGTTCTGCCGTAGCGACTTCATACTCCAGTGCACGTGGCCGGCGTAGTTGCGACCTGTGGTGCGCGAGAGAATAACCTGATTG
>Ga0114994_10002674_pt1 | contig 13045 bp, 11 predicted proteins | sample ArcticOcean_MG_C_9_FD_87043 | JGI IMG/M metagenome (GOLD analysis project Ga0114994, IMG submission 87043) | Marine microbial communities from western Arctic Ocean - ArcticOcean_MG_CB2_152 | ecosystem: Environmental > Aquatic > Marine > Oceanic | place: Arctic Ocean: Canada Basin | collected... | reverse complement strand
GCGGCGTGGGACTCAGTGTCCATTCTCGATGTTGAGATCGCACTCCGTGGTCACTCGCGCGCGGAGCAGCAAAAGTGGCTTGTAGCGGATATCCGCAGCACAGTGTAATTCTTGGCGTGTTTCTACACCGTACCAGTGCGCGCTGCGACCGCTGCACTCAACCAAAAAGAGCACTTGACCTGGGACGAAAAACCCGTCCTCAGATCGCAGGTCTCGCGACTCAATCTGTCTGACACGACGCCAATCGAGGATTACGACCACACGCGCACACGAGATGGGGGAAACCTATTACTCAACCACCGCCTCACGCCAGCGTCGCGATCGTGCCGAGCACGGCCGAGAGGCCGGCCAGGCCCATCATGCCGTAGGGCGCCAATTTCTTCTCCCAGCCCGCCTTCTGCACCTTGTCGCCCTTCAATAGCATGACCGCCGGCAATGCATAGATGACGGCCGAGCCCATTAAAGCACCGGTAAGAGAGACGACGATGCCGACGTCGTCCAGCAACAGGGCAATAGCCGTGATGAGGCCGAGCGGCAGGGCCACGACCCCCTTCTCGGGTAAAGAAGGAAGCACGCTCCGCACCCCCACCTTCACAGCCGCGTACGCCAGGGGGAACGTGAACACCGTGGACACGCCGAACAGCAGCCGCGCGACGCCCGCCAGCGAATCCTTCACCGCATAATTGTTCAGCACTAACCCTTGAGACGACGCGCCGAAGGTCGCGAAGCCGGCCACCATGATGGCCACGTTCAGGAGCACGGATAGGGCGAAGCCCCGCCGCACGACTTTCGCGTACGTCTTTTGATCTTTGCCAGCGTCCACGAAGAAGTCCGGCGCGTTGAAGTGGGCCATGTAGGCCGTGCCGCACATGGCCACGAACACACCTAAACCCAAACCCGGCTTGACCAATGTACTTCCAAATTTGGGGCCCAGGGCCTTGGGCAGCGTTCTGACAAACGTGGACCCGGCCTTGTAGGTGCCATCTAACGCCCTTTTGGCCATGAAGCCCGCCGTGTAGACGACGCCGGCCGTGCCGAGCGCGGACGTCGGCGCTAATGCCGCTAAAGATTTGAGGGAGCAGAGCGGCCAGAGCGCGCCGAGCGTCAGCGCGACGATCGAGCCGCGCCGCGCGCCGCCGCACGCATTCAGCGCCGAGCAGACCTTGGGGCCCGGGTTCGCCGCCGCGATCAGCGACGCGGCGGCGTCGCCCATGATGATGCTGTACGCGAGGCACGCGAGGAAGGGCGTCAGCGTGCAGCACAGCGTGACGACCCAGGCGCTCTTCTCGCCCACGCTCTTGGCCCAGGCGTCCTTGTACGTGTCCGCGTCGTAGGCGCCGCACACACGGCCGAGCACGCCGAAGCTGTAGGCGCTGGCAGCCCCGAGCGCGGTGATGAGCACCGTCGCCGACCAGAGCGCGGGCTTTGTGTCGGAGAAGGCCGCGACGCCGGCCGGCAGCGCGAGCACGCCGGCGCCGACGATCGACTTCACGAGGTTCACCGTCGACGCGGCGACGTTGGTCTTTTCCGCCTCGGCCGCCGGTGCGGCTTCTGCGAGCAGCGGAGCGGTCTTGAACTTCCGCGGCGCGACGAGTCGCACCGGCAGGCGTAGAGCCAGCGACGAGGCTGCCAGGCAGGCGAGAATGCCCGTGCGGCGCATCATTTTGAGGTTGTACTGAGCGCACTGAGCTTGTCTCGGAGCGTGTGCAAGACTACTCGAGTTGAGTTGATGTTGATACAGCGAGCAATCTGAGTTGAATTTGGAGCGTGTAAAACCCGTGCGTAAAACCCGTCATACCCGCACCTTTAACAAAGTTGTCCAAAACTTTGATCAGTATCAGCGCATCAGAGTTCAGTGCATCACTTCAAACCAAGGCGACGCGGTCGCAGCTGTGCGTGAAACACGCTACTGGGAAGACCCTGTTTGGAGCCGACGAGCACACACGCAGCTGTAGAGGCTGCACCCGGTAGCTACTCGTTCGACGCCATCGAGCCGGCCAGCGGTCCAGTGTACTCATAACTGCGATGGCAGCCACAGGCGAGTACGGAGGCGTCGCCAATGCGGACGAGACCACCCAGAGCACGCTCGCGTTTACGCGCGCGCGGTTGCAAGCGCACGCCAAAAAACTGAAGAAATCCATTCTCGAGGGCACGGTCGCGCTCGCGACCCTCGGCACGATCGGTGCGGTGCTCATGGTCTTCGTGTCCGCGTCGGCCATCCTGGGCAACGTGACGCGGCTCGCGCCGGCGAGCGCCCTGCTGATGGTGTACTGCGTCGGCGGCGGGGTCGCCTTACTCGTACTGGAGTTCTCGGCGGCGCCGCCGGCGTTCCTCCCGGGCTTCTCGCTGCATCGGCTGCGGTCCTTCCGGCAAGTGCTGCACTTTGAATGCCACATATTGACGGTCGCCACCGGCCGCGCGCTGTGCTACCTCTTCTTCGGAAGCATGCTCCTGGCGGACGCCGGCAGCGGCCTGGGCACGTGCGTCGGCGCCTACCTGGCCTTCGTGGGCCTGGCCATGCTCTACGTGTCGCGCTCCGCGGTCGCGAAGCTGCGCGCGCTCATGCCGCGCGCGGCCGAGGCCTCGCTGCGGGACGCGTTTTCACGCCACGACGCCGACGACGACGGCAGGCTGAGCGCCGCGGAGTTCGCGGAGCTCTGCGAGGGCTTGGGCGGGGACCTCACGCCCCGCGAGCGCGAGTGCGCCACGGCGCTCCTGGACGTCGACGGCTCGGGGACGATCGAGCTCGACGATTTCCTCGCGTGGTACACGGGCCGCAACTGGCAGCACGCGCTCCACGCCTTCGGCGCGAGCGAGCCGGTGGGCGAGAGCGAGGCGGGACTGGCCTAGCCCCCACGGTTTTGTTTAACTTGAAGAAAAGTATCTATGTGCCATTCTTACGAGAGCACCCCCCACGCCACCAGCGCCACCCCGACCAGGCTTGATACGAAAACCCCCGACGCGCCGTTGCACGGCATGTCCACCCCGACCTCGAAGTCCCGGTCGTTCGCGCAGCACGTCGTTCGCACCGTAAAGCCCCCGTAGCGCAGCTCCATGGGATTCGAGACCCACCGCCGCTGCTCGCCCGATTTTTGACCAGACGCCCGTTCGATGCCCAAGTCCTCCTTCCGAAAGTCGATGTTCATGGCCTCGGCGTTCTCTACGGAAGGAAAGCACATGCTGTGGTTCGCGCAGCCCCAGACGGTCGTACACCTCCGATCAAACCCCGCGTCGGCGCCGACCGTGTTCTCGGGATTCCGAAACAATTCGCACACGTCCGTGCGCGCGCAGTACCAGGGCCCGCCGCACTCCTCCGGCGTCGGCGCTTGTCGTAAACCCCCTGACGCCTTGGCCACCGCTTCCCCGTCCAACATACACTGCCGGTCGCACAGCACTCTGGCGGGCAGGTACATGTCGTTGCCGTGCAAACACTGGGCCGTGCTCTGCATGGGGTTCGAGGTGTACTCAATGTGCATCGTGTCCGCGGCCAGGATGTCCATCACGCCCGTGCGCCAGCCTCGACTCGCGCCGAGCTCCCAGGTGGGCTTGGCTGTCGTCGGTGCGGACGGTGTCATTGAGGGCGCGGCCGTGTCCTGGGCCGTCGTCGGGCGGAGAATTGTGAGGCAGAGGGTGAGGCGTCGCAGCGGCGTGCGCCGTCGTCGCATCATTTGTGCGTAGCACCGCGGTGCCTCTTTGCTTCCAAACGGGGGAGCTCTTAGCTGGCAGTTGTGGACGAGGGCAGCCTTTCTTCGGCCGGGGCGAAGCCTACTTTTGGGCAGCTCCATAATATTGGGGCGAATTCCGCAAAACCCGTGTATTTGGCTGACGTGCGGGTTTCTTATCCATCAAAAAAGCACACCTGCAGCAAATCGTTCCGCACGACGCGCATCGCTGTGTACGCATAACTGCAAACGCAATCGCACGACGCATCGCTGCAGCGCAGCGCATCGCAATACTCTTCAAGACATCTGGAGAGATGGCGGCCCTCGATGACGGCTCGGAGAGCGAGCTCGAGCTCGAAGACAAGGAGTTCACCATCGCCGCGCACACGTTTCGCATCAAGGTGGTAGGCGAGCTGCCGCTCGAGACGCTCTTCGTGCTCGAGAGCAACCGCGACGAGATCTCGGGCCAGCGCGCGTGGCCCGGCTCGCTGCTCCTCGCCGCGGAGGTCGCGGTCCGCCCCACGCTCGTCGCGGGGCGCAGCGTCGTCGAGCTCGGCGCCGGCGCGGGCTTGTGCGCCATGGTCGCCGCGCGGTGCGGCGCGTTAGTCACGACCGCGACCGACGGCGACGACCGTTGTTTGAGGATACTGAAAGAGAACGTCGCGAGCAACAAACTTGCGAGTGTTGTGGTAGTAACCAAGTGCTTCTGGGGCCGCGACGCGCCGCCCGTCGGCGACGTCGTCCTAGCTGGCGACGTGCTGTATAAGCGGGAGCTGGTGGCGCCGTTCCTGGACGCGCTCGAGGCCGCCCTCGCGCCGGGCGGGCGGGCGCTGCTCTGCCACCTGCCGCGCGCGGGCGTGTCGCACGAGGTCGTCGAGGCGGCGCTGCGCGCGCGCGCGGCCGCCGGCGGGCCCGCCCTCACTACCGTCCGCGCGCCGGCTGTGGCGGCGGACTTCGGCGATGACTGCAATGCGGAAGATGCAAAGAGGGCGCGCGTCTACGAGCTTTCGCTGCCGGCGTCGGACGACGACTCCGACGCGCGGCGCAGTAGGTTCGCCGTCCGCGTGTCCAATCTAGCGGACCGCGTCGACTTGGGCGCGGTGCAGGAAGTGTTCCGCGACTGCAGCGTCGCTCTCGTGTATAGGGCTGGGCCCCGCGAGGCCGTCGTGTGTCTGAACGACGAGGCCGGCGTCGTGCGAGCGCTGCGGCTGGACGGGTTCGGTGCCTCCGCGCTTAGGCGTATCTCCGTGAAACGAGTGAGTGCGGAGGCGAGGGAGCCATAACTGTTTCTTGACACAATCTACGATGCGGGTTTGTCGATACGGGTTTTGTGCGGGTCACGAGCGCACGGAGACAGGGTGCGCACGCGTCACAGTTGTTGCTCGCATCGCTAACTAAGCACCTATTTCTCGCGCACATCACTGACTGCGCTGTTTAAGCACCAATTTGTGGAGGACAATGGACAGCAAAGTGATCTGCGCAGAGGCGCTTGACACCGCGTCGCGACGTCTGGACGTGAGCAATTTTACGAAGCCTGAGCTACGCAAACTAGTGGCGGCGGCAGCTGCGATCGCGGCACGGGGTCAAGCGGAGCTTGAGGCGCGACCCTGCACTTTCCCCGCGCGACTAGCGCCGCTCGTGACGCAATGGCTGCGGCTCGCCGATGTCGGCGCCGCGTTGAGCTGCTCGAGCCAGTGGCGGGGCACCTCTGAGTGGGCGTTCCAGCTCGTCGCGGCACGGATCGGCCTCGTGCGCGAACCTGGAATCTCTTGGAGAGACAACGTGAAGCACAGGCTCCACTGGACTGGAGTGGCCCGCGAACCTGGGTTCGTGGAGGCCGTCCTCACGGGAGTCGAATGGACGGGAGGGGCGACATGTACTGCTTATTCGGGTGACACGTACTTTGTCGGCAGCGGCGTCCAATTTCCCTCACGGGGCACACGCGATATCAAGTGGCGCGTGCGCATGACCCGAGGCGACTCAAAAACAACTACTGACGCCTGCAGATTTGTGCTCCTGGACTCTACTAGGAGTCAAATACTTCTATCCTATCACTGGAATAGCGATGGCGAATTATATGAAGACGATCAATTTGCGACCCCGTGGATGCGCGAGTATCGGCTTCATGCTGATGATGATTTGGATTACGCAGATATTTGGGGCGATGATGCCACGCTACAGATCAGCGTGGAATCCACACTGGTATCTCTGGGTCACAATGCTGGTACCTTGCACATCGTCGTAACATTAGACCTCGTCGAGACGGATGGCTCACTTAGTAGACTAGCAAATTTGATAGACTACATATCATATCGCATATACCCAGATGAATTCAATGATTTTGCACGGCGATGCGAACGTCCTCAAACCCCAGAGAATCTTTGCGTCGTGCCGTTTGTCCGCATCTTCGAGGACTCGACTGCGACACTCTCGCGAGTGCCAACTGGGCCGGACACCGCGAGATCGGACGATGAACAGCAGTAGTACTTAATAAATCTTAAAATGATAATCTCAGGCAAACATGTCCAGCGGCTCGTCCGCGGCCTTCGCCTTCACGTGAGCCAGTGCGCTCTTCGCCTTTTCGCGCACCGCCGCCACCTTCGCTGCGTCGACCCAGGGGAACTCGACCACTACTGCGGTGACGTTGTCCGCCGCGGACTTGGCAAACGCCTCGCGCACGATGCGCCGCGACGCCTCCTCGGGCTTCCCAAAATTCTCCAGAGCGATTTCAACGACGGCGTTGTCGTCCAAGACGTCCGTGACGCCGTCACACACGACGATAGCTAATAAATCGTCCTCACCGAGCGAGAGCACGCGCACGTTCGGCGTCGCTGACAGCACGGCCGTGGGCCGCTTGAGCTGCCGATCCCCAATGGATCGCGCCACCGACAGGTACAGCGACTTGTTCCGCTTGTCCACCCCGAACCCGACGCCGGCCGCCCCGGTCGCGCGCCAGACGCCGTTCAGGTCCACCACGTAGCCGCCGGCCTTCTCGATGCGCCGTTTTTCTTGCGCATTTTCCGGCTTCTGGTCCTGCGTGCCCCGGAAGGCGCGCAGCCCCCTTGCTAAAATGAGCCGCGAGTCGCCGAGGTTCACGGTGACCAATTTCCGCGCGTGCTCCAACAATAGACCCGCGCAGACGCAGCTGCCGTCGTCCCACTTGCGCCGGTCCGCCTCCGCCAGGAACGCGTCGTCGAGTTCCAAAAAGGCTCGCTCGATCGCCGGCCGCCACTGCCCGTCGGCGACCGCGACGGTGGCCCGCGCGGCCGCGGCCGCGCCGGCCTTCCTCAACGTTTCGGCGCGCCCCTTCGCCGCCTGTTCGACCGTTGAGAGGGCCGCGCCCGCGTCGTGGCCGCCCCTCCGTTTCCGCGAGGCCTTGTCGAGCCACCGCCTCCGATTCGTGAGGGAGCCCTTCAAGGCCGCTAGCTCCGGCGACCCGTACCCCACGGCCCGCAACTCCTCGATGCGGGCGTCGGCCTCCGTCGCGGCGTTCTCGATCGCTCTCAATTCCTCCTTCTCGCGGATCGAGGGCAGCGGGCCCGTCGCCGTCGTCTCGGCGAGCTTGCGGCGCTTGGCCGTTTCTCGTGCTTCCTCCAGCCGCTCCCCGAAGCCGCTCACGGACTCCATAACACTTGTCTCGACGGCGTGGCCCAGCCGCTCCTGCACGTAGTCGGCCGCCTGCTCGCCGCCGTGCCCGTCGTAGACGCCGAACCAGAGGCCCAGACCGGCCAAATGGCGCGCGTCGACTCTATCTTCATAATGGTCCTTGAGGCCCTTGAAGCCGTAGGAGCCGTGAGACAGGCGCGCGAGCTGCGCGAGCTGCGCGGCGTCCCGGGCCATCAGTGGCTCTCTGAGTCTGCTGGTGTTGTGGTGCCAGCTGTGCGACGGAGAAGCTGCGGCAGCAGTGCAGAAAGGCTGCACGCGAGCGGTGCCCGGTTTTGCAGACTGTCGTTTTTGCTCTGTGAAAAACCCGTCATGGAAACGAAATCGAGGTAGGTTCGACGCACAACGTCGTGAGGTCTTGATCGGACGACTCCAGGGGACACGGGCAAACCTTGGTCGAGGTCAAGCTTAGACGGGTTTCAAAACAGCCTCTCCCGCTCAAAAACAGACATCTCGCTGTGCGTGGCGGCGTCTAATGCTCTCACGAGACGCAAACCGCGTTGCAAGCCGCCGCGCTGCGCCGCATTGCAACGCGCAGAGAAAGCGGCGCTGCTATGCACCCAAAACTCTCATGCCGCAATGAGGCATCGATGCACGCGCGCGCTCGTGCGCTGAGCTATCGATGCTCGCGTGCGCACACACCACACGGTCGTCGCCGCTGCGCGCAGAGAAAACACGCGCTCATGCGCAGGTCACACACAACAAAACAACAAAATGGCCGACGTCGAGCCCAAGGAGGACCCGTTCGCGGACGACGACGACGACGAGGACGCCGTGGAGGAGGAGGAGACCGGCGCGCCCAAGGGCGTGCCCATGCAGGGCGACGTGACGATCGTCGACGGGCGGCTCTTCTGGGCGGGCGAGTGGGCCGACTCGGAGGCCGAGCTCGAGGCGGGCAAGGGCAAGAAGTTCAAGTACGGCGGCCCCGAGGGGCAGACTGACGCGGCGTTCGCCGCCATGCCCGCGGGCGAGTGGCACGGCTACTTCTTCAACCCCAGTACGGGCGACGAGGCCGACACCAAGGTCAAGGAGAAGGCCGTCAAGCTCAAGTTCGAAGGCTCCAGCGCGCGCGGCGGCGGCGAGAACACGTTCGGCGAGTTCTCGCTCAAGGGCACGTACGACGCTGCCACCAAGAAGATGACGATGCGCAAGGCGTACCTCTATCAGGACGAGGACGACGACGACGACGAGATCGTCGACGCGGAGCCCGAGGACGTCCAGGCCGAGATCGACGGCCTCGAGGGCGACGCCGAGATCCCCATCGAGGAGCTCCGCAAGCGCATGGCCGCCTTCGAGGAGGAGGAGCGGCAGGCCAAGGCGGCGAAGACGGCCTAAGTATCCCTATGTATTACTCGCCTCCAGTCCCCGGCCCCGACAGAGACCCGCACGGCCTTCAAGGAAAAGTAGTCTATGATGCATTACTCGCCTGGCCGGCCGCGTCGGCCGCCTCGTTCGCCTCCCGCTTCTCGCTATCGAAGAACTTGCCCCGGCACCCCGCCTGCAGGACCGGCCGGCGCATGTTCAGGACGACGTGCGGCTGGACCGCCGGGGGCGGCTTCGCGTCGACCTGGGCGCCGCGCCGCGCGAACGCGTCGTCGGGGTCCTCGCCGGGCGAGACGGGCACGCCCTCGTCCACGCAGAGCCGCAGCACGTCGGCGACCTCGCGCATGGACACCGGCCGCACTACGGCGATCGTCGCGTCGAGCGTGCCGCCCCACTCGTCGCGGAAGGCGGTCCGCCCCACCGACGCCTCCGTCGCGACGTTGTCGGCGCCGAGCCGCGCCCGCAATTTATCGATGAGTTCATCGTGGCTCTTTTCCTCCTCCTCCGATTCAACATCCTCGGGCTCCTCGTACCGCGAAAAGGTGTACGTGCGGCCGCCGCCGCGCTCCGAGTTGTCGACCTTTATTCTATTGTCCCTCGCGAGCGGCGGTGGCGGCAGCCCGGCCTTGGAGTCCCTGCCCGCGAGGCGGCGCGCGACGCGCGACTCGAGGGTCGCGCGCGAGCCGATCGTCGGCTGGGGCGCTCGCGGCATCGGGAGCGTGTGCTTGTTCGACGGTGGTGGCTCTTCTGCGGAGTCCACGAGGGCTGCCCCCGTGATCTCTTCCCCCGATGGCGGCTGTGCGGAGTCCTCCATTTTTGAGTGCTGCCCCGTGCTCTTTTTCAAGGCAGGGGGTCACGCCAAATGATGCGCGCAGCAGACTGGCTTCGCAGTTCAATCAGAACTTGTGCTTGGCGGTTTGTCGCGTCGTTTGGCGTGCCGTGCGTGGGCTGCCCGCTGCCGTGCCGTGCGCGCAAACCGTGCGCGCAAAACCCGTACATCAAACCCGTCGGATGATTCCTTTTTTTTTTCAGACTGTTCGGGCAAACGACTGCACTTATCGCTCAACTAGCCACATAAGTCTCGTTCATTATGTTGTTCTTAACCACCCTCCGCGCCACAGCGTTGCGAGTGCCGCGTGCACTGAGCGCCCGAGCATTAAGCAGTGCGCCCCAGTTCGACGAAGCGATGGCCAAAGCGTACAAAATGGTCGCAGAAAGCCACCGCCACCCGGACGGCCCCTGGCCGCTGATGCGCGACAAGGTGGTCGAAGCCGTCGAGGGAAAGCAATTTTGCACCATCTTGGACCTCGCGTCCGGCCCGGGCGAGCCGGCCGCGACCATCGCCGAGGCGCTGCCTAACGCGTTAGTGACCGCCACAGACGTGGCCGAGCCTATGGTCGCGGCCGCGGAAAAGGCCACGGCCCACCTCGTCAACGTCCGCGTCGCCTTCGCCGATGCGCAGGATCTGGACGTCGACGACGCGACCTACGATGTCGTGACGTGCTGCTACGGCTTCATGTTCCCGACCGACAAAGAAAAGGCCCTCGCGGAGACGCTGCGCGTACTCAAGCCCGGGGGAACGCTGGTCGCTACGACGTGGGATATGGTGCATATGATGCCGCTGGCAAGCGATATCATGACAGACGTGCTCGGCAAGGCGCCGCCCACGCCGGATCTCGACCCCATGTCGCTCTCGGAGGACGGACTATTTCATTCCATGGTCGAGGGAGCAGGCTTCGTCGAGGTCGATCAGACTACGTCTACGTACCCGTTCGAGTTCGGAAGCGACAAAGACATGCAGTTCCGCTGCGGCACTATACCGCTCAAGCAGAAGCTGGACGAGCTTGATTGCTGGGCCGCGGCCGAGGAGGCCTTCTGGAAGCACGTACCAAAGTACACAACTATCGAAAACGGCGCGCTAGTCATGCCCGGGAACACGTTCCGCCTGACGGTCGCGCGCAAGCCCTCCTGATCCTACATTGAGGCTACAAGGCCACCCTCCTACGCATAAACAATTTAAGTGTCACTCCGAGTCCCGACTCCCTAAAGCAGAAAAGAGGGAGTTGAGCATCGGCCACTGGGCCGGCTTCGCCGGGCGCGGCGAGGGCGCCGCGTTGACGGCCTCCCAATCGCCCGCGTCGCGCCGCCGCGCCGCGTCCAGGAGCCGCCGGGCCGAGTACGCCGTCAGCGCGACGACGGCGCCGGCGCCGTAGACGCTCGTGAGCATGAGCGGCAGGAACTCGAGGCGCGCGGGCCCCACCCACGGCCAGAGCTCTTTCAGCGCCAAGAGGCTCATCATAAACGAACAGTGGAGCCCCTCGCCGTAGAAAGCGCCGCCGCCGAACGCCGCGCGCAGCACGAGCTCCTCCCCGAGCACGACCAGCAGCTTGGTCACGCCGTCCGCGCAGCCCGGGATCAGGGGTAGCACGGCGAACGTCGCGAGGCGCGCGGCCTGGCGGAACACCACGACGTCGCGCGGCCGGCCCTCCAGCGCCAGCAAAGCCAGCGGCATCAGGGCCACGAGCAGAAACTTCTCGTGCACGTGCCAGCCGAAGGCGAAGGCCGCGAGGGCCGCGTGCGCCGCGCAGGGGTAGGTCAGGCGCCGCATGGACGCGGGCACCGCGCGCGCCGCCGCGTAGACCGCCGGCAGGCCCGCTAGAATGGTCAGGAGCGCGCAGGCTTTGGGGCCGGGCCGCGGCAGCACCTCCACGGCCGTCTCCACGAGGCCTCGCGTCGCCCCGGCGCCCGCGCTCCTCCTCAACACCTTAAGTAATACGCGGTCGGCGAAAACGTAGAGCGCCCAGACGTTCGGCGCCCAGTAGCTGTGCACGAGGCCGCGCGCGTCGAAGGGGAAGAGGCGGCCCGCGAGTTCGGTCAGGGCTTCCTTGAACCGCCCCGCGCGCCAGGCCGGAATGAACAGCGGCGAAAGGCCCGCGGCCAGCGCCGTCAAGGCCGAGAGGGCGAGCTCGAGGAACGCTCTGATCTTATCTCGGCGCGGCCGCACGTGGACTGCGAGGAAGACGGCGGCCAGGACCGGCGTGAGGGTGAGGAACAGGTGCTTCGCACAGCACAGCAAGGCGAACAGGACGCCCGCGGCCACGCAGTCGCCTTTTCGTAACTTCGCGAGCATGTAGACCAGGTGGCCGAGCAGCAACCCGTTGTACTGGAAGTGGAGATGGTCTACGAGCAAGAGCGCGCCGGAGCCCGCGAAGGCCAGCGCCGCTTGCGTGTCGCCATTCGTGGCGGCCCAGACCGCGCCGCCCAGACTCGCAAGCTCCGTCAGTATAACCGTGCCCCGCTGGAAGCGCACGCAACTGAGCGACGCGTAGTCCGCCAGGGATTCCTCGACAATATTTACATCGACCCTCGCGGCGAGTTTAGAGAAACCATACTCGTAGAGACCGAAGAGCGGCGGGTAGTCGAGCGTCCACGAATTCTGACGCGGTGCGTCGGCGTACCAGTGGCTCGCGTTGCGGCCGTAAGTGACCGCGAGCCAGTTCCGGTGCACGTTGAAGTCCGTGGAGCGGTAGGACGGGAAGAGCAGCACCTTGAGGCCCGCGGCGCCGAGCCAGACGCGCCAGTAGGCGGGGAGCTGCATCCGTTTGAGGCGCGTCGCGAAGCGCCTTAGTTCAGAGGCGCGTCGACGGACGCTTCAGAGAGCACTGCTGCTCTCTGGGCGGTTTTGAACTCTAGCGTGTTGCGTCGCGTGGCCAGCTTGCGCGCTGTATATCACCGCACCGTTCTCCGGTGTTATTCTCTCGACCGATGTTCGCGCGCACGCACACGTACACAAATGTCGAAACCCGTTTTGGCAACATTTCAAGGGAAAGCTGCCGGAAAGCCTCTCTCCGCGCAACCGAGGGATGTATTTGAAGACGGCAGCGCACGGCTGCTAAACTTGCAAGCAAGAACCCGTACTTTAGACCAAGTTGCTGCGCATCACACGCAGTGCTCTCGTATCATCGCGTAGCACTGGTCTATTGCGAAACGCGTAGTGAACGCTAGCGACGAGCAGCAATGAGGACCTTCCTAGCAATCGCGTCGACGGCCTCCGCATTGCTGCACAGCCAGCCAGCGCTGCGCACGCCGACAGCGCGCGGTGCGATCGACATCACGAACCGCGGCTACGTCAGGATAGACAGCGAGAAGGAGACGATCGCGCACCCCAAGGCGGCGCCGGTCTTGGATGAGATCTCGCTGCGCAAGTGCGTCGACGAAGCGGTCAAGGACACGGACTGGCACCGGCCCATCTCGATCCTCGGCTCGACCGGCTCCATCGGCACGCAGACGCTGGACTTCTGCCGCGCGCGGCCGGACCGCTTCTCTGTCATTGCATAGGGCGCCGTCGCGAACTACGAGCTCCTAGCCACGCAAGTCGTCGAGTTGCGGCGGACCGT
>Ga0114994_10002673_pt1 | contig 13047 bp, 2 predicted proteins | sample ArcticOcean_MG_C_9_FD_87043 | JGI IMG/M metagenome (GOLD analysis project Ga0114994, IMG submission 87043) | Marine microbial communities from western Arctic Ocean - ArcticOcean_MG_CB2_152 | ecosystem: Environmental > Aquatic > Marine > Oceanic | place: Arctic Ocean: Canada Basin | collected... | reverse complement strand
CTATAAATCTACAGGAACTGGTACAACAGCAGATACTAAAGGTTTATGGGCTCCAATACCTGGGTTTGCTGAAGACGGATGGTTCTTAAAAAGATACCATGAAGGAGTAGACCCAAAGAAAAATAAATATAATGTACCTTTCTTTAAGAAAATATCAGACTATTTAGAGAAAAATGAAACTATAAGTGTAGAAGCTCCAGCAGCTCCAGCTTCAGATGAAGTTGCAGCACAAATATCAAAATTAGATGAAAAAGCAGGTGAGTTAGAAGTAAAATTACATGATGAAGCGTTTGAGCAAGTACTTCCTGATCTAACAAAAGCAACCCCTGCCAAAATGAAAAAAGCCTCGGAGGCGGGAAATAATGCTGTTGAAAATAGTAAAGAACTTAAAGCTATTATTGCTGAGATAGAAACATTAAAAGCTACAGTAGCACAACAAACTAGTGAGGTTAATGAAGGAATTGAAAATACTGATAACACGGAGTTAGAGATTAAAGCTGCAAATACAACTAAAGTAGTTAAAGTAGGTAATAAATATAGAGTACAAGTAGACTCATCAGATAATCCTGTTATGTACCCTGCTAATACTGTAGATGGTAAAATAATAAAAGTTAATAAAGATTTGTTATTAGATCTGAATATAAAAAATGAAATAGTAACTTTAGAGATAATAGCTACTGATTATTATAAAAGTCTAGGAGATGAAACATCTGAGAGTTGGAAAAACATACCTATATACTATAAAGTAGTCAATCAATATGTGGGCCAGTTGGCACCTTTTAACCCAACAAGACATAATACTAAAGAAAGACAATATATAGTCGATCAATTATTAGCAGGTAATTCAGTTACTACTAAAATTTCTAATATAATGGCTGGACCTAGAAATATTAATAATACTGTAGATAAAAATGGGGAAAAAGTATTTAGAAATCCGGAAACAGCGTTTGGTGAAAATGAAGTTATTTTAGGAATAGTAACTAAATCTTTAATAAGAACTGGTATTGTTCCAGGTCCTATAGATGAATTTTTAGATCAAGGGGATTTATCGCTGATAACTGCAGCTTTCAATGCAGAAAAGAGTATAGAAAATTTAGGTAGCGGGCAGGTAGTAGCAGCTATTAGACCTAAAAATAACCCACAAGGGGATGCAAGAATAACTCCCCTATTAACAGCTAATTTAACTGAGTCTCATGCAGGAATTGTAATGGATCTACTTGCAAAAGGAGAGTATGATAAAGTTAAAGAAATTGTAGCAACAAGTGCAGAGCCTTCTGATTCTAATAAATTTATTAGTATAGATAGCTACCCTGATGGGAGCTCTAGTATTACTTATAAGAGTGAGGCAACAGGAGGTTTAGTTCGTATTAAGGATTTTTATTTAGCTAAGGCCTTGAGAGGAGAATCATATAAATTTGATGATGTTAAATTTAAAGATGGTAATGTTTTAAAATATAAAGCTGATAGAGGTGAAAAAGTAATTGACATAAAGAAAGACTTAACTGAGTTTATAAAAGGTAAAAAATATAATGTAAATAATGACCTTATAAACTTAGCAGGAGATTATCCTAGCCCTTTAACAGGTGAAGTTTATAAGTCTACAGCAGCAGCCCCTTTTGGATATCAACAATATTTATTCAGTGATACTGAGTTATCTGGAGAAAAAAGCATACTTTCGACAGATGTAGTTAAGATAGGAGAAAGCATGTTTAATAATCCGGAAGTAACCTTTAATAAAGTGTCAGTAACAGATACTAAAGGAGAGTCTGTAATTAAAAAAAGTAATATTATATCTCCTGTAGTAATAAATAGAGTAGATAATACTATACAGTTTGAAGATATACCAGAAGATGAAATAGATTTTGATGAAAACCCTAACAATTGCAATTAAAAAATATATAGATGGCTTGTAAATATGTAAAAAATAATGGAAATGTAATAGGAGCATTAGCTCCAAATGGAAAAGAGTCTGAATTATTTAAAAAGTTAGCTAAATCTACGGGTAGTATTACTAAAGCTAAAGCAGTTTATGATACTTTCCGTTCTGATAAATTTAAAAAGTGGTTTGGAAAAGACTGGGAATCTAATATAGAAAGTACATCTGCTGTAGATTCATTTTATGTAGATAAAAATGGTGAGCCTCTTATGATTGCAGCTCGTGGTGAGTTTGTAGTAATGAACTCTGACATGGAAACTGAAGTTATTAAAGATGCTAAAAATACAATAAATACTAGCGGCATGTCTTTGCTGCAAGAAACTAATCTATCTCGTATAGCAGTACAGATATTTAAAAACAATAAAGATAATGCAGATTTTAATGTTAGTACTTTTTTTAATCCTAGTAATCCTGGAAAAGATAAAGGGCAGTTAGCGGAAAAGATTCTTATAGAAGCATTTGAAGGAATTGATAATAGTAATTCATATTTAGCAAAAGAATTATTTGATGTATATAAAACATCAGGGTTTAAAAATATGTTAAACTCAATGCCAGAAGGTGTTTCATTTAATCCTGCAAAAAGAGTAGGACAGTCTTTTCTTATGATATATGACCAATGGGAAGATGTTGTTTCTCCTTATACAGGTAATATAGATAGACCAGGATGGAGAACTAGAATTAAAAATAAGTTAGAAGATAATTCTTATAGTTTAAGAGATGATGCTGGTGAAGTAGTAGAAATAGACGATACTCCAGTCCGTATACATAATATATCTAGACTACAAGAAGATCCTAAAAGTAAATTATCTAGTGAAGCAAGAGGAATACTGAGTAATATACCTTCAGAAGTGGGAGTGTATGGTTATGCAGTTGATATGGAAATGGCAGACGTATATAGTTCTGTAGCAGAAGCTACTGTAGGGGAGATGACTTATACTGGAATGATTCATAAGATGGAAAATATAGTAAAATATAAACCTAGTTTATCTCCTATTTTAGCAAAACTTAAATCTGCTACCGCACAAGAACAAGCATCTTTGTTTTCTAATTTTGCAATGGCTTATAAAAACTTTTTACTAATTAAAGCTAGAAAAGAAATTAGATTTGACCCTCAAATGGGTAAACTAGATACAGTTATCACTACTTCTTTGATGAGCTCTAACCAAAGTGATACAGGAACAAAAGCTATACAAGACTGGGCTAACGTTTCTAAAGAATATGATACCCTTAATGAAAGAGCTCTTTATAAAGTAACTGCAAATGAATTAGGAGAGGAAGTGTTAATGGTTTCTAAAAAGAAAAAGGCAGCTATTACAAAAGCATTTGATAAAATAGATAATGCTACTATAAACAAGCGTATTGCTGTAGGGCCGGTACCTGCAAAAGCAGTTGAAGGTTTAGCAGAATTTTTATGGGAAATAGGGGTAAGTTATGGACCTACTTTAGAATCTACTCGAGAAAACTTAACAAGATATTTTGAAATAGGAGATATTAGAAAAAACAAAGTAGTAACAGGCATGCCTTTGTTTACAGAGTTTATGAATGGACCGGCTACTAAAAAATCTACTATAAGACAAATAAGAGGGCTTAAGAATATTATACTAAAAGATGGACCTGCTACAAGTATATATTCAGATCAAAGATCTATATTACAGAGACTTTCATCTATTAGTTATTTATTTGAAGACCAACCTTTTGGTTCTTTTATTAGTGGTACAAATAAACAATACTGGCCTATAAATCAACCAACTCCATTAGATGAGTTACAGCAGACTATAAAATCTCCAGAACGTGTAGATGCATTCTTAATGCAGTTGTTAGAAGATCCTATGAATAATCCAGGAAGTTCTTCAACTCATACATCACCATTAATACAAGCTTTACATCATGGACAAGGGTTAGCTAGAGAATCTTTTAAAATAGAAGTAGTAGATTCTTATAAAGGCGCAAATGAATCTATAGCTACTACTGATTACTCAAATCAATCTGAAAAAGTTTCTTTAATTGTTAGACTTAATGCTTTTGAAAATAGAGGTGATAAGGATCTTATGAAGATTGCTATCTCTACTCAAGCAGATAGACAACGTTTAGATTTTGTTACTATACCTAGATTTATAGCATCAGTATACAAAAACTATGGAGTAACTATAGATAAAAGAACTATTTTAGAAAGTATTATAATTCAAGATTTAGCTAGAATGAATCAAGCTACTGAAGAAATTGATAACGCAATTGAAACAAATGATTATAGTCAGTTAGTTGAAGGGTATCATTACTTTAAAGGTCAAGATCCTAGTACAGGAGTTGAAGGACCTAGAGTAGATGGTGTATTTGATAAAAGTAAAAGAGGAACAGCATTTACTATGCCTCAGATTCAAAATTTAGAAGACTCTCTTATAGAAAAAAATCTACCCATGTCTGCGGAAGTTCTTAAATATATAAATGACGATTCTGAAAGTAAATATAAAAGATCAAAAACAGGAAAAGCATTTCAAGAGTTATTAAATAAAAAAGTAGAAGCATTAGAAGCTAAGTTAGAACAATACGAAACAGATGTAAAAGGAGCTATAGATACTTATAAAATAAATTTATTTCAAGATATAGATTCTAAAATGTCTCTTAAAAAAGATTTTATAGCAGATTTTGTATTTAATGATTTTGTTGGTAGGATAGAGCTAAATAAACTTTATAGAGGTGGTATGAGTTATTCTAAAAACCCAGCTGATTTCTATAAACGTGCAGGACTATTAAATACCCCGGGAACAAAGCTCTTTATAAAAGGTATGACTGAACAGGGTGGTGGAGTTTATGGAATGATGCCAACTTACAATGAGACTGTTATAAAAGATTTTGATTTTAATAATAAAGATCTAGCTAATTCAATTGCAAATAATATGTTTGAAAGCCTAGTTGCTCAAGCAGTTCCTGGTGATAAAGCTAAAAAAATTGCTGATAGTTACAGATCAGTTAACAAAACAGATGCGCAAGGGTTTATATCTATTGATATGTACAGAGGTATTATGATGGGGCTAGGTAAATGGGATATGAAACTAGATGAAGCAGCATATAAAAGAGAAAAATCAGGTTTAGGATTTGACAGACCTATATATCCTGTAAAACCTTACCATGAAGAATTAATGTTAGACAATGGAAGAATGACTATGTATATGAATAAGAATTCATATGTAACAGTTACTAAAGAACTTGCAGCTAATATGCCTCAGCTAGAAATAGTTAGAAAGGCTATGAATGATAAGGGAATAAATGTAGTAAATGTAGATAGTGCTACAAAGGGCGCTAGAAAGAATGTTTTAGATTTACAAGCAGGAGATACTTTTGATGATGCAACTATAACTACTATGGATTCTACAAAACTTAGAATACCTCAGCTTATACCTACATCTTCTAAAGGTGAAATTACATTTTCTAGACAAGTAAGAAAAAATATAATAACTAATTTAGATAAAACTCCTAATAGTGTATATATGTTAGATGGACAGCTTGAATCAGGGAGTGATATATATAATTTATATCAAGAAACTATTGCTGCTAATATTGCACAAGATACTAAGGATTTAAAAGACCTTCTTAAAATACCACAAGTAAAAAAAGCTGTAAAAGGAACAAAAGAATATGCAGACGCTAAATTAGAACATTTACAAGCAGTTAGAGAAGAGATAAGAAAAGCTTTAATAAAGAAAGATTTATCTCAAAATTATCTAGATGCTTTAAACATTGTCCCAGAAGGTCAACATGATTGGGGATTTGAAATCCCTTTAGCTTTTCCAAACTATCAAGCTAAATTTGAACAAATATTTTTTGGTATATATGATGATGCTATTTTTAATCAAAAATTAAAAGGAGTAGATTTAGTTCAAATAGCTGAGTTAGGAGGGTCCGGAACAGCTAGTATGAATGAGTTAAGGTTCTATGATGGTAAAAAGCTTGCAGAAGTAAAAGTTAGAGCTAGTACATTAGGTTTGCCTCCAGGAACTAAGATAGAAGATGTTGATATTTCTTTATTAACTATTATAGGGTATAGAACTCCAAATCAAGGTAAGAACTCTTCATTAGTAATGAAAGTTAAAGAATTTCTACCTGAATCACATGCTAAGGCTATTATGGTGCCTGGAGCAATTACTGTACAACAAGGGGGTGATTTTGATGTCGATAAATTAAGCATAGTTTTAAAACAAACAGAGATAGTTGATGGGGTCATGCAAAATGTTTTACTAGATGCAAATGAAGAAGATTTATCTAAAATGTCTAGAGAGCAGAGAGATAATATAATTTTTAGTATAGCTGCATCAGTTTTAACTGATCCTAAACATTTAGAAGAAGTTGTTTCACCTTTAACGTCAAAAAGACTTGAGATATTAGCGTCAGATTTAAAAACTGCCTCTTCAATAATAGATTATAACAATCCTTTAGCAGAGCTTGATGTAGAAGCTAGAAATAAAGAAGGACAAGCTTTGACTGGTCTTTGGTCTAATCAGTTAGCAGGTAGAAATGTAGCTGAAACAGCTAAAGCATTAACTATACATGAAGATTATGCTCCTACTATATCTTATGGTGAAAATACAGTAACATTTAATTCTATAGGTAAAACTAGAGAGTACAATCCTATAACAAATACTTTTAGTGGTGATTATACAGATTTTAATATATCTATGTATTTATCTGCTGCTGTAGATGCAGCTAAAGATCCAATACAGATTGATATAAATGACAATAAGTATACAGTACCTGTTGCGGGGTTAATGTTAAGCGCTGGAGTCCCTGTAGAAGATGTAGTGTATTTTTTAGCACAACCTGCTATAAAAGAATTAATAAATCAAGCTAAAATAGAACAAAAAGGATTAGGAAAACTTTTAACTCTAAGCAAAAGTGTAACAGATGCCGCTATTAATGAGTTACCAGTTGAAGAAAGAGTAGCTTTCAGAAAAAGAGTAGGAGAAATAAATTCTAATCGTAGTTTTATGCCTATGCGATCTGCACAGTTAGAAACTTTAGATGAATCAGATATTATAGGACAAGCAAAATATCTACATAATTTTGGACTTCTTTTCAAAGCTGGGAGACAGTTACAAACTGTATATAAAATAATAACTCCTGATAATATGTCTAATGTTAATGAAATATCTTCATTAGTATCATATTTAGATACTGAAAATACTTACTTACAAGGTAACACCGATGACATCATACAAGGAGCTGAAGAATTAATAGTAGATATGCAGTCTAATGATAAAAACCCAGCAAATGCAATAGCTTTATCTTACAGAGGTATATTAGATACAATGTTAGAAGCAGCAGAAAATATTGGATTTATAAACAACAGACCTTCTTTTTATAATTTTAAAAATACACTTAAAAAAAGTATTAACCAGCACTCTCTTAATGCAGATCAGAATAAGTTTATAGACAAAATGTTATTTTTAGACATGATGACTAGGCTTGATAGTCCTTTTGTAAAAAGCGGTCTTATATCTAAGAAAACTTTTGAGTCTTTATATACTAATCCTACAAGTAATATTATTACCAAGTTAAACAATATTAAAATTAAGTATCCTAAGTTAGCTACTAATAAGTTTGTAGAGTTGTTGAAACCTGATGTGTTTAATCAAGAAAAAAAGAATGGGGTATATTTAATAAAAATGGAAACGTTATTAGAATCTTCTTCAAATAGTAAAAATATTATATCTAACGCACTATTAACTATGGTTACTAACCCTGGAAGATACGCAAACGATAAAAACAACGCAAATGAGTTAAAAGAGATAAAACAATTTGCTAAAACTATAGTTGCAAATCAATTATATACTAAAGGATTTACTCTTGGGGCCGGTACTTATATGGACCTTATACCATCAAAGTTTTTATCTACTAATATGTTATTTGAAGATCAAAATTCTCCTGTAACTTACTATTTACAAGCAGCAGAAGGATCAAAAACAACAAATTATTTTACAAATACAGATTTTATGCATACATTTGTAAGGAATTTTGGAACATTAAAACCTGGAGGATTTCCTTTATTACCATCAGTTCCTTATAAAGAGGGTAAGTTCAGAGATAAAAAAAATAAAATGGCATTTAAAGAAACAGTATTTTTTACTGAGAATGACAATACTGTGTTTGATAATAATTTAAAGTTTACAGATTATTTTATTACAACCCCTACAATGGGAGATCCTAGGATATATGTAAGAACATCAATTAGTTCGGCAGGTATTGCTGGGTATCAACATCTTCAAGCAGCAGGTCTTCCTGGAAAGTTAAGTGAAGTAGGAATTACTCAAGGTTTTCAAGATTCTATGTTTGACGGTCCTGGTAAAGCTATAGCCCCAAAGAAAGCTGAAGGTAGATTTGTAGCTAATAATAAGATAAACTCAATGCCTGAATTTGTAGCAAAGCCTGTTAAAGATGTAATTGAGCAATTTTGTAGAATATAAAACTAAATATATATGAAGTGTAAGTATTATAAGAATGGAGTAGAAAGTGTATTGTATACAGAGCTTTTTGGGTATATGGATAATATATCTCCTCAAAAGAAAAGTGTTGATGCAGTATATAAAATTTTAAAGTCTCACGGTATAGCTACTAAAAAAGGAGGTTCTATTTACTTAACTCAAGCTAATGTACAATCAAGTCTTAGGGAAATAGAAAACATAAACAATCGTTACCCTGGGTTAATAGACACTGAGTATATAAAAATGACTCAAGAAAATATATACTCTAAATCTGCAGAGTTACATGTAGTTAATATAAATGAAGGACTTTTAAAAAGTATAGTAGATGCAGGAGGAGCTAGGGCTGATTTAATATATGAAACTCAAAATGATTTAGATACTTATGTTAGAACTATAGCTAGTAAAACAGCTGCGTCTCAAGAAGATACTAGAATATCTGAAGCTATTAGAAGAGAGAATCGTAATGAAAGTAAATACTCTGAAGAAGCACGGGAAGAAAAAGCTGAGGTACAAAAGAAATCTAATCATTTAAAAGAAGCTTTTGCTAAAGCGGGAGTAACTGTAGATGTAGTATATGATAATCAAATGGACTCTTTAGGGTCTATAGAAAAGTCTGACGACTCTAACACTCCTGTTGTAACCTTTAATACAGATTTAACAACAGAAGATACAGTGTATCATGAGTTTGGGCATGCATATGTAGATATGCTGGGGGCAGACAATCCAGTTATTGTTCAGGCCTTTGAAGAGCTTAAAGATACAGAGTTGTATAATAAAGTAGCTGATAAGTACCCGGAACTAGAAGGAGAAAGATTAGATAAAGAAGTTTTAGCAACAGCAATTGGTATTGAAGGTGCTAAAATAACTAGAAAGAATCCTAGTCCTATGCAACAAATGTTAAATAAGATTTTTAGAGCGTTTTCTAAGATGTTAAATAAGCTAGGACTTGTTACTACACCTAACACAGCTGCTATCTTAGCACAAGAAATGTTTGCTAAAGATCTTAGAGCTGGTGAAATGGTTAATCCTATAAGTGGGTATACACAGTTTCAAAAAAAGACTAGAGATCAAGAGAAATTAAAAGATATAACAATACAACTTAAAGTAAAAATTAAAGCAGACCTTGCTAGGATTAAAAAATTACCACAAGAAGAGCAAGATGTTTTACTACCTAAAATGGAAAAACTAGAAGCATCTTTAACTAAAGTTGATAGAGTTGAAGATTTTGTAAAGTTTGTAGATGCTACTACTGCTACTATGCTAGAAACTAAACAGCAGTTTAATGACATCATGAATTTAAAAGATGAAAACGGTAATGTTGATTTTAAAGAACAGTCTAGCTATAAGAATTTAAATTTAATGTACGCTATGAAAGTTAATCTAGATGGGTTAGATGTTCTTTCTGATATTAAGCAATTAGTAAAAAGAAAAAAACGCTCAGGTCAAGTTTTAAGTGTAGATGCTTTTAATACTTTAGAAGAAAAGTTAAATGCAGTGTTAGAAGAAGTAGAAGAAATGAAAGAAGATTTTGATTATGAAGTAGTTCCTATTATAGCTGAGTCTTTATTAGGATTTCATAATAAAAATATTGATGTTGAGCTTCAGTCTCTTATACAAAACATCCAAGATAATTTAAAAAATGGAGTTATAAGGAGTAGTATGAACATGAAGGAAGTTAAAAATACTACTGAGTACAAAAGAGCTAAAAGAAAATTTGATAATAAAGAATATACTCAAGAAGGGTTTGACGCTGCAATAGCTAACATGCAAATAGAATCTCTTAAAAATAAAATGATTCCTCATAGATCAATGCTTGTAAAAGAATTACGAGAAGCGCAAAAAGATAAATCAGGATTTTCATATTTAATGGACCCTATGATATACTCTAGTGAATCTGCTTTACAGTTATTTGTTAAAGCAGTGGATGAAGCTAATCTTAAGTCTAATGATATGACTAGAGATTTTAAGTATGATTTAAAAGCTCAATATGATGAGTTTGCAGAAGGTCAAAATGAGTTTGATGTTGCAAAATTAAATGAAGCTCTTTTAGAGGAAATAGAAATAGAGACTAAAGATGATAAATATTTTTCTGATAAATCTAATCAAAAAGAAAATTCTACTATAAAGGTGCTATCTTTAACACAGCCTTTAGAAGTTAATAGATATTATTCTGATATTAGAAAAGAATATGCAAAGCTAGCAGATAAGTATAATAAACCTAAAAGAGAAGATTTTAATGATCAAGCAGACCTTCAAGATGCGTATGATAAATTTTATAAATCTAGTAATGGTAAAAATTATGTTTCAGATCAAGCTAAATTTTTAAAAGAAAATACTGAGCCTGTAGAAGGATGGCAAGACATAAGAGATAATATACAAAAGCAAATAAAAACAGCACAAAGTATAATAGACTCTTCAAATTCTACAGATGTAGCTGCTAATCAAGATCTTAAAATCAAAAAATTAAGACGTACTTTGTCTAACAATATGTTAAACAATCTTCCTAGAGGTGAGTGGGTTAAACCTAAAGCTTCTAAGTATGCTAATCCTAAATATACTGCAATACAAAACGATCCTAAAAAGAAAAAGTATTATGACTTTGTGTTAGAAGAGCTTCAAAAAGGGTATAAAATGGTAGGAACTAAACGTATGGAAAAAAATAGCTGGGACAGTATGAGTTATTTAATGCCATCAATAAGAAAAGAAGGTTTAGATAGAGCTAAAGAACAAGGCGCTGTAACTGCAGCTAGGGATTTATTAAGGGATGGGTTTAGTATTACTGAAACTGCAGATGATATGGCTATATACGATAACGCTACTGGAGAATTACAAAGAAATATACCAGTTAGATATACTAATTTAGTAGCATCTAAAGATATTTCTAAAGATATAGCAAGTAGTTTATATAGATTTAGACATATGGCTCACAATTTTAAAACTAAGTCTGAAGTTGTAGGACAAACTATGCTTTTTAGAGATATAATAGAAAAAAGAGGAACTATAGAAGTAGATGCTGGAGGTAGAGCTTATGTAAGTGCTATTGCAGAAAAATTAGGAGTTAAAATGCCAATAACAAAGCCTGGTGAATCTTACACATATAAACATTTAAATGAGTGGATAGACATGGTAATGTTTGGAGAAACTTCTTATAGAACTGATGTATCTGCATTTGGTAAAACTATAAATTTAGAACAAGCTGCTGGGTCTATAAATAAATATGTAGCCATGAATGCATTATCTTTTAATTTACTTCAGGGTGGTAATCAGTTTATTTTAGATAATATATCCTTACTTGGAGAAAGTGTGGCAGGTCAGTTTGTAACTAAATCTGATTTATCTTGGGCAACTCAAAAGTACTGGGGAGAAGGGGCTGCAATTAGTGATGTAGGAAATTTTGCTCCTGATACAAAACTAGGAAAAGCATTAGAAATGTTTGATGCATTGACAGAATTTACAGACAGAGAAGGTAATAAGCTAGTAGGGTCTAAATTACGTAAAGCACTAGATACAGGAAATTTAATGGTATTGCAGCAAGCTGTAGAACACGAGTTAGCTAGTAAACGTATGTTAGCTCTCATGAAAAATTTAGAAGGAAAATTAAAAGATAAAGATGGTAAAGTTATAATGAAAGATGGTAAACCTGCCAATCTATATGATATGTTAGAAGTAGATAAAAAAGGTTTTATGTCTGTAAATAAAGAAGTAGCTAATTTTAATAAATCTGATTTTATACATTTATTAAGAGGGTTAGGTAGAAGAACAAATCAAGTTAAAGGTAGATTTGATTCTCCAATATTAAGTAAATCTTGGTATGGTAAAATGTTAGGGCTTTTCCGCAGTTGGGTTGTTCCTGGTATACGAAGAAGATATGGTCATGGAGGATTTACAGGGTCTACTATACATACTGATGAAGAAATGGGGGCAGTTACACAAGGTATGTATGTGTCATTCTTTAATCTTTTAAGTGAGTCTGTTGTAGGCGGGATAAAATCTCCATTAGGTGTATATAATAACATGTCTCTTATGGAGCAACAAAATGTTAAACGTACATTAGTAGAATTATCTTCTTTAATTGCAGCTATGGCATTAGTAGCAGCCTTATCTAACTTAGATGACGATGAAGAAACTTATTTATCTAACTTTATGTTATATCAAGCTAAAAGATACGAAACAGAAATATTACAATGGACTCCTATTGTTGGGACTAAAGAAGCATTTAGAATTTTAAAATCACCTTCAGCAACACTTAGGCCTATCGAACAAGCAGGTAGTTTAATTGAAAATATAGGAAATGAGCTTATGAATGGTGTTGGTATACCTGTAGCTAACAAAAAAATATTTTATCAAAGAAATACTGGTAGATTTAAAAAAGGAGATAGAAAAATCAGAAAAGATTTTGAAGATTTAATGCCTATATTAAGAGGCCTTAGAACAACACAGACTCCAAAAGAAAAATACAAGTGGTTCTTAAACTTTTAAAAAAAGGGGGCGAAAGCCCCCTCTTTAGTTTTACATAGACATCTTTAACAACAGTAAATAGCCTATTAAATCATCTACAGTATCCTCTGTAGCATCGTTGATTCCACGATTCTTTATTCTCATCAGTTTATCATCTATTCTAGAACATAAAGATTCAGT
>Ga0114994_10002672_pt1 | contig 13054 bp, 10 predicted proteins | sample ArcticOcean_MG_C_9_FD_87043 | JGI IMG/M metagenome (GOLD analysis project Ga0114994, IMG submission 87043) | Marine microbial communities from western Arctic Ocean - ArcticOcean_MG_CB2_152 | ecosystem: Environmental > Aquatic > Marine > Oceanic | place: Arctic Ocean: Canada Basin | collected... | reverse complement strand
GGTGGTGTTTGTTGTGGCTGTGGTTGTGGTTGTGGCTGTGGCTGTGGCTGTGGTTGTGGTTGTGGCTGTGGCTGTGGCTGTGGCTGTGGTTGTGGTTGTGGTTGTGGTTGTGGTTGGGGGAGTTGTGGATTCAATATCTACTCCCATTGCTGCGGGCTTGCTGAGCTGAGGAACCTCCCAGCTGAAACGACCACGAAGATCCGTGTTCTGGTCAAGAACCGTGAACGTCAGGACGAAAGGATTCTCATCGGCATACTCCATTATGAGCTGGCCGTTGAGTTTGGAAGAAGAGCTGGACGTTTTGGTGGGAGAGGATGCTGCATCTATGGTGAATGTACCATTGCACAGGTCAAGGGATTTAGTAAGAGCTTCAACCTGCTTGAGCCAGATTATTTGCTCCTTGTTGCCCTCAAGCGCTATTTTATCCGTCAAGGAAGTGGAGTTCGTGACCCACTGGGAAGTTGAACCCTTCTCCTCCTCTTCATCAGAGGCATCAGAGTGGTAGGAATAGTCTGAACCATTGTCATCAGACTGTCCGCCAAATGACACATCGTCGTCAGAATTGCTGGGATTGGGGCTGGGGCTGCGATCCATTGGTTTTGCTTTTGTTGTTGTTGTTGATGTTGCTGTTGCTGTTGCTGTTGCTGATAATGAAGAAGATTGTGCCTTTCTTTTCATTGACCTCAGAGTTCTTGGCGAGTCAAGTGCAAGGGGGAGATATTAGGATCGAAGAAGCTCTTTATGATAGAGCTGTAGTGGCAATAGAGCCTGTATTACACTCGACAAAATGGGGGCAGAGGGGCGCTCAGAGAGGGAGAATAAGATAATAGAGGGGGGGAACACGGAGGTTTTCTTGAAAATTTTCTGGACTTTTGATTTCTTATATTTCGTGGCATAGCACCATAGGATAGCATTCCTAAACGAAACATGAAAGTAGTAGCACTCTTTTTCTTCGGTGGGGTTAGTTCGGCTTCGGCTTTCCTGCCTGGCACAAATTCATATTTTCGGTCAACACAATCACGACCACTGCCATCACGACCATTGATGGCAGTTAATAATGTTGTTCTCGCACCTTCAACCGATCCCAAGCTTTTCGATAGCTTTGCGATTGGGTCACCGAAAATCCACTGTTACCAACGTGATGGTGGGGGTGAGGACGAATATGAGTATGTCATGTGGTTCTCTGGCAGAGATAAAGCAACGTACACTGGTGTCGACGAGAACGGAAATAAGAATGAAATCGACGGAACTGGGGGTTCTTTTGGGCGAGCAACGAGCAAAAATGGTCTGCACTGGCAGCGTGCTGAGGGCTCGTATGAGGAGCTACCTGGTGTGGTGCTTGGACTAAATAAGGAGAGTTGGTGGGGCTTTGACACAGGTGGGTTCGGCTGTGCAACGATTAAGACGGTCCAACACCAAGTGAAACCTAACAAAAAAACAACGAATCAATCACCCGTCTCCCATCGTCGCTTCGCTTCGCTCAGCAATGGTTGAGCTTGGCTGTGTTACTCTTCCGGTAAATACCGACGCCGTGCTGACTGAGAGCGGAATCTTCATGTGCTATTACCACGGCGCAGATCACAATGTCGACGAAACTGGACGTAAGGGGGGGAAGTGTTCAATTGGTGTGGCTGTGTCCCAAGATGGAATGTCGTTCGGCCGAGTGGAGGGTGAGAACCCTGACAACAGCATTTTGCTTCCTTCGGATGATGAGGTCTCTGTCATGTACCCTGAGGTGATTTTCGACACTTCAACGAAAAGTTTTGTTATGTTTTACACTGCTAAACTGAGCGATAACACTTTGGTCATTAGAACCGCGACGGGAAAGGACGGATTCAAATGGAGCAAAACGTTAAAGACGGTTGCTAGAGGAAGTCGAGCTGCAGTCCTTAGCCAGAAAGGAGGTGGAAAGTTCACTTTGTTCTACGAAAACGACAACTCCATTTTCTCGATGACCTCGGAGAAGCTGGTGGGCGCTTACGAAAATGAGAAACTCGAGCTTTCTGCACAAGAGGAAGAAGACGTTATTTCCATTGGTTCGCCGAACCTGGTGCGAGATTTCTCCGGCCGTGTCCGGATGTTTTACAGCACGCGATTCTCTGACGGGAGCTCCAAGATCACGCTTGCGGAACGTGAGCGTGACGAAGAGAATGATTCTCAAACCGCGTGGAAATGCACAGATATAAAGCAATTTGAACTCGAATTTGTTTGATGTGAATATCTAAACTTTAATTTTTTCTACTTATTTCAAATTCGCTTTCTGCAAAACGTTGCTGGTTGACTCGAGCATCGTCAGATGCTCGGTTCCCCGTGTTTTTGCCGCCTCCACTGCCTGCTCCTCCAGCACATTCAGCTTGGTAAGCTGAATGTACATCCCCCGAAGCGCAGCAGTGAGCTGCTCTTTCTCGGCATTTGCCTCTGCCTGACAATTGGCAATTCTTCGCTCCGCCATTTTCTGCTTTTGTTTCGACAAATACATCAAACAAAGCTTTTCAGCAAGCCTCCTCTTATTGTCAGCTTCCATTTGCGTGTGCTTCAACTTCTCCGCGTGAATCTTCGTCCACTCTGACCCAATCTTCAAGAGCTGGAGTTTGTTCTCGCTCTCTCGCTTGTGGGAGGTGGTTGTGAAGTGCCACCGTTCAAAGTATTTCACGACCCGTTTTTGGTTGTAGTGTTTCAAGGAGCTGTTCATGATTTGGTTTCCACATTGATACCGCAGTTTCAAGAAGCTTGTTTCTTGTTGTGGGGATTGATTTTCATTTGTTTGTGGAGTTGTTTGTGGAGTTGGGGAAGGTGTTGATGGAGGACTGAGGTTATTGGGGTTTGGGCTTCCTGCGGATCGAAAAGAGCTCGGCATCTATTCTTGGCACCTCTGATTGTGTTGCTGTGTTACGAAAAAGAGTTATCAATTTTGATTTTTTATTTTTTTTCAATTTTTTTTTAACACTTTATGTGTTCCGAACTATGAATTTCATAGCACGTATAACGCATTCTGATCCATGGGCGTCTCAATATTGATGTTCCCAGTTGTTTAGAGCTACGCGATTAAAGTTCAAACTGAATCACATCACTTACTTTACCGAACCCATCATGTCAAATACAACTTCTACTATTTCCCAACTGGATCCAAATTACGTCGACCTTTGGGGATTTGGGCTCCTTGGCGGTGCTGCAGTAGTGCTAGCATACACAATATCAAAGATCTGCCTCGTTAATTTCGACCTCTTCTCCGCCTCATCCCTCACAAGCAACCTCGATCATCACCTAAAGAGGAAAAAGAAAACGGAGCGTGAGAAGCTCAGGGACGCATTATTCTACGAGCAAGTTGTTCTATACGGGTTCGGCATTGCCGAGGTTGTGGACTGTGTCACAGATTGGTTGTCGATTTTTAGAATGCACGAAGAAATAAAGTTCACCGAAAAGGGGAAGCTCCAACTCAACCTATACGCTTTTCTTGGCGGTTGCAGCGTTATTGTCGCTAGTTGGAGCTTGTTGCAACGAGCAGCGATTCAAAGCGTAATCAACGAAGAGATTCACGACCAATTTATCGAAGCTGTGGAGTCTGGCGTCAGCATCAAACAGGCAAGAACAACTCATTTCGTGTCGAGGCGCAACGAGAGCAAAACATCGGATCGGAGCACACACATAGCTGCCTCCGTCCCCTCCGATACACCCAACCCGGATGGAAACGAAATTGGTAAAAAGAATTCTGACATTTCCCAGGCTGAGACCACGCGGAGCAAGAGTGCGGTGGAAAATCTCGATCCTTCACAGCAACCGCACGCACCAAAAAGACGAAACTCAACTTCTGATGGGGAAAAAAAACTAGATTCGCAGAGTGCTAGCTTGGCCAAGGAGTACGCGGTAATTGAGAGGAAGATGCTATTGATGAAGATATCCCTGTTGCTCTTGTTCGTAGAGGACCTACCTAGCATCGTCTTGAACGCGACTGTTTACATTCCTCAGGGCGTCAACATCCCCATCGAAGCCTTGCTAAGCGTGGGGATTTCAATTGGCGTGATTGGTTACAAGGTCTCTCTCTTTGAGAAGCTCAAGTTGATGAAAAAACGTGAGGGGGACATTGAAATTGTCTTCAAGCAGATGAGCGAGTCTCAGCTCAAGGATGCCAAGCTGAAAATCATGGAGGAGCTTCACAAAACAAATTCCCGTTTGATGACCTACGGGAATGATACTCATGCCCGAAAGCGAGCACCCCGCAACATTCACGGAAGCTTGCAGCGAAAAGATAGCGTGAGTTCAAGATTGAGAGCGAACCCGCTCGGAATGGGACCCTCAAGAAGAAAGGTGAGGGGAAAATAACTTTTTTGATGCACACAGCCAACCACACCCACTACTAAACTTACCCACCCAATTCCAGGATTCGTTGGGTTTGAGCGACTCCACCGAATCGGCCCCGAGCACGTTCAATCGCGCTCGTCGGGCTTCGAGGGACTACGCTAGCAAAATCATGCCTATGCTGCCTGGGCAGAAAAGCCCAAGCACGAAAGAAGGACCCAGGCAATTGTGGATTTCTTTGAGAACTTCCTTGAAACTTGCTCGAAAAGACAGCGATAGAAGCAGTGGCGACCAGAGCGAGTCATTTTCCGCTTCTTCGTCTTCGTCGTGGAAAAGGAACGAGACTCAGAGCGATCGATAGCTATGGTCGCTCCAAACAGAAGAAAAAAAAAATTCCACCGATATCTTGATAAAAATTATAATCTATATTATTATACCTTTTCACAATTTTCAGGCACTGTAAAATCTCACAACACCTCCCAAACTTGCAGTGACGAGCTGGGCAAATAACGGATTGAATTGCACGTCTATGACAGCGCCGTCCCTCGCAACGTTCCTCCCAGCACTAACTTTGGTGACCAATCCTCCACCCCTCAGATCAAACAAGCCCGCCCCCCCCGGGTCCTCGCTGCCCACCCCTATGTATCTCATGCACGGAGAGAAGCTAAGCCCACAGCACTCGCGCCTATTCACGTGACCCCGGAACTGGGCAGCTGGAGTTCCACTCCTCACGTCCCACAATGAAATAAGCCCACCGTTGTCGCAGCTCGCTGCTGCAACCAAGCAGTAGCACTCGGGTGGCAAACCCACGTTAGCCCCCACGTTGGGCAACGCAATTGCGTGTGCCGGCCTCCTCCCCGCCCCGTTTGGCACCTTCCAGTAGTCCTTCCCCGTAGCCACGTCAATGACTCTCAAACATCTGTCGCTAGAGCTTGTTATTACAATATGCGACAACGCTGAATTTACTGCGGTCAGCGCCACCACGCTCTGTGCATCCTCGTGTTCGAAGCTGCTCACCTCTCTGCTGCACGCTTCTCCCGCTCCCTCTCCCCCTCCCCCGCCTCCTCCTCCCTTCATTTTGAATTTGTTCATCTTGAGCAAGTTTTTCTCGCAGGTGAGGACAAATTTGTCATTGTAGAAGAACGTAGCGTGGTTCGTTGTTTCCGAGAACTCGAGACAGCTTGCCAACGTAGTAGAGTTCTGCGCATATAATGTTAGTTAAGTGGCTCGTACTCTCGTCTTTATCAAGGCTCGCTCGCTCACCTTGCTTTTCACCGTATGAGCGACATCGTAAATTTTGTTTCGATAACTTATCAAATCGTTTCCGAAACCGTGGGAAAAAGTTGGCCTCGGCGGGTTCTTTACATAACTCGGCAAGTTGACGCTCGAGACCCCCGCCACGCTCAAATTGCTCGTACTACTCGGCGGGTTGTTTTTGAACGGCAATTTGCAAATGGCCAAACTGTGGTCGACATAGCATATCGCCAAACTCGTCGCCAGCGGATGAAACCCAACGTGTGAGATTGGCACGTCACTCTCCCCGTTGGTCACCTGGGGAGGAACGTAGTCGTTGTGAGCTTGGGGATTGATCAGCAATCCGCAGTCAACGGGATATTCCATTTTGCTCCTTTTCAGTGTGTTCATCTTTTGTTGCTGTTTTTTCTTTTGAATTTGTTGCTTCTGCTTCTTCAAAGCCATTGAGGGTGACATTCCAAGCTTCATCACCGGTGCGGTGTTACCGTAGCCAGACGATTTTCTGTTTTGCACAGACGTTGTTGTGCCATTGAGGGGATTGCGCGGAGGGAGTCGTTGTTTCGTTGTGGAATTTGTGAATAAGGGATCTGTTGCCGTAGCCGAGGCCAAAAGTGGGGATCCCTCCGGGGGATCACTAGTGGCGACTATGCTTTTCAACACTCCTGTTATTAACTGAACCTCCTCGCTAGTTTTCTTCTTTGCGAAGAAAATTTGCGCAATGTTGGTGCATGAAATGTACGCCGTGGTTGGAAGAAAGGCAGAAAGCAAGAAAATGGAGGGGAACTGGATGGCCCCTTTCGAGTACGCGTACATGTTCCTGTTGCTGTTGTCTTCTTCGTCATTTCCATGTATATGTTCGGCATTTTTTATTTCATTTTCTGTCCGATTCCCTTTCCCTTTCCGAAACAAATCATAATCGTAATCGCAGAGCTCGCCGGTTCGACAGTCCAACGTCACGAGACTGCTGCTAAACGCGATGGCGATCCGCAAGCTTCGCTCGTTGCTGTTATTGGTTGTGAAGTAAAAGAAATTCATAGCTAGAGGGATTGGAAGATTGGGAGTGTGCAGGAAAATCGATTTCAAATTCGACGAAAGTGTGGTCGAAAAGACTATTTGCGAATCGATGATTCGCATTTGGTAAAGTCCCACTTCACCGGTCAGCGAGGCGGTGCCCAGTACAACTGAACATTCGGTAATTTTAATCGTTGTGATTGACAGTATGGGGGTCGGCTGGATTTGGATGTTGTTGATACTCGAGTTGTTTGTGTTGCTGGTGTCGAGCTCGTAGAGCTTGATCTTTCTCTTTGTATCGAAAACTGTTATTTTCCCGTCTTCGCAACCGATCAAGAAGAGAAGGAGGGGATCCGTGTTGGTCGGATTCAACGAAACGAAGTGGGACGAGACAATGGGAGAGTTTGTCGGGATGTTGGCTGCCCAAATATTTAGTCCAGCCGTCTCGCCAATTGTGAATATAGTCATCAGTTTTTGGGAGCATACCAAGAGAGCTGTTCCACAAGGTGAGACCGTTGAAAGCGTGGAGTCGTTGGACTGGGACTGGGGGTCAAACTTTTGGGGATCGAAACTTGTTGTTTCACATCTTGACACCAAATCGAGACTTGGAAGTGAATTATTTTCAGAATCTAAACTTGAAGCTGGAAAAGTAATTTTCCAACTAATAGAAGCATCACTCGACGAGGTGAACAAGTAGTAGCATTCTTCTCGATATGTGTGGCAATTGAAGTTATGGGCTGCTTGTGCAAGCTATCCCCACTTGCATTTGTGATGAATGAGTAATCTTGGATTGTGATTTTGATTGAGTTGTGGTTGGATGATTCGCAACGAGCCTGCTCGTCCCAGATTGCAGGACACTTGGGCCGATCCATATTGGGCAAAGGCTATAGCTGTAACACAAGGCGATAATACAAGACGATTTTTAATGGAAAACTTTCAAAAACTTTTTTTTTAGTTTACGAGTGCATGGACAGGCTTGATTTTTTTAAGCGTTTGGGAATTTTCTTGAAATAACAACAACAACAGCAGGGCTCACAATCACGCAGGCTTGAGCAAGCACACCATAAGACTGCAAATATTCCAACCCCGCCCCCACCTCTCCCTCCTCACTTGCTAGACAACGACATCAGTTCAGTTCACATCAGTTCATTAAAAATAATAAATAAGCATGGGAGACGAGAACACAGTGTTCGAGAAGGACAAATTGGTGTGGTTCCGCCACAAGACCGAAGTTTGGTGTTTAGGTAAAGTGACAGACCCAGACGATGACAAGCCCTCAATCACCGTGGATCAATTCGATGAAACCTATTCAACAGTGATTGCTTCTAATGTTAGTGTGAAGAAGACTGATACCGAAGGCTACGACGATACCCACATGGAGAACGCCGATGATTGTGCATCTCTAAACAATCTCAACGAAGCCCCGCTCCTTCACCTCCTCAAGCGGCGCTACCTCAACAACGACATATACACAAACGTTTCCAACATCTCCATTTCTTTCAACCCCTACAAGTGGATCGACGGTTTGTATGACAATCCCTCCTCCACAAAGTACACCGTTGACCGAATCCCCCATGTTTATTCTGTTGCCTCGATATCAGTGGAAAAAATGCTCAAGGACCACCAAAACCAATCTGTGATTGTTAGTGGAGAATCCGGTGCCGGAAAAACTGAGGCTTGCAAAAAGGTCATGACCTTTCTAGCCGATTCTTCCTCCCACTCTTCCACCTCCTCCTCCTCCTCCAATTCTTCCGCGTCAGCCACGGTCGAGGACAAGGTTATGCGGTGCAACCCATTCCTCGAGGCGTTTGGAAACGCCAAGGTGAGCCCAACCTAAAACTAACATTTTTAATCAAAACTAACTATCCTCTCTCCAGACGATGCGAAACGACAACTCCTCGCGCTTCGGCAAGTTCATCAAAATCGAGTACAACAACAGCAAGATTGTCGGTGCTTCCATGTCTCACTACCTCTTAGAAAAGTCCCGCGTCGTCCAAGCCTCGAAAGGAGAGCGCAACTACCACATCTTTTACCAGTTTTGCTCCGGCGCAGATTCAACCCAAAAATCCAAGTGGTCAATCACAACCCCGAGAGACTTCAACTTCCTAAACCAAGGCGCCATGACCGTTGACCACGTTGACGACGCGGCCGATTTCAAGGAGGTCTGCGAGTCGCTGCTAACCGTGGGCGCCACCCAGCAGCAGCTAGACAGCATGCTCGAACTTATCGCTGGAATTCTGCACCTCGGCAACGTCGAGTTCGAAACCGACAGCGACGACAACGCTCATATCAAGGCGAGTTCCTCGAAGAGCATTGAGCTAGCAATGAAATTTTTGCAGTGTTCAATTTTGAAGGAGAAGGTGAGCGATCGAAGCGAGCGAGCCTTGAGGAAGACGAGAATATGAGCCAGCGAGCGATACGAGCTAGTCACAACTAGTATATAGACGAGAATACGAGCCACTACTAACCCTTTCGCACCTTCTTCGCTCGCTCGGCGCCAGCTCGTGTCGAAAATTATCTCGGCCAAAGGGAGGGCTTCTGTCTACACGGTTCCCCTCACCCTCCCGCAGGCCATGGACGCCCGAAACGCGTTGGCCAAAGCAATCTACGATAACCTCTTCGCTTACTTAATTTCCCTCTGCAACGATACTCTGAAAGCAACCAACGTCAAGCCAACTTCATTCATTGGGATTTTGGACATTTTTGGATTCGAAATATTCACAATTAACTCGTTCGAGCAGCTTTGCATCAACTTTGCCAACGAAAAGCTGCAGAGCTTGTTCAACCAGACTGTGTTTATTGCTGAGCAGGTGAGTTTGAGTGTGTTGTTGTATTTTTTTGTTATTGTTATTGTTTTGACACACAAAAATTATTGTAGGAAATGTACAAGAAGGAAGGAATTAATTGCGCCTACATCGAGTTCCAAAACAACCAGCCTTGCGTGGATCTGATTGAGAAAAAACCCATCGGGTTGCTGCCGGTTCTAGACGAGCTGTGCTTGCTGGGGAGGAAAACGGACACAGACGCGACCTATTTAACCCAGATCAACAACCACCACCGAGGCAAAACCAAGCACTTCGGCGTGAGCCGGTTCGCAGCGAAGGACACCTTCATAGTTAAGCACTTTGCCGGCGACGTTGTCTACGCCGTGGACGGCTTCATGCAGAAGAACTCAGACAAGCTCCTGCCCGACTTGGAGTCCGCCATGCTCGATTCCAAGTCACCCTTTATCCAGAACATCTTCAAGATCGGAAAGGCTGACGCTTTGGCAACTGCGACCCGCGCCCGCGGTCAGTCCAACGCGGGGCGGGTGGGGACTGCGCAGCCGACCACAATCGGCTACAAGTTCAAGAACCAGCTCGCCGGACTGTACGAAGACATCCTCAGCACGAACCCGCACTACATCCGGTGCGTGAAGCCCAACGGCAATAAGGCCGCGCTGGACTTCAGCAACTCGATGGTCATGGAGCAGCTCAAGTGCAACGGAACGCTCGAGATGGTCAGGATCAGGAGGGAAGGGTACCCGATGAGAGAAGCCTGGGAGGATTTGTGGAAGCACGTGTTGAAGTTCGAGTACTGGAAGGAGAGCCACGTGGGGAAGGACTCGAACAACATCCCGGAGAGCTGCGAAAACGTGTTCAAGAAAGCTCTGCCTTCTGGATACTACCAGGTCGCCAACTCCGGCAAAGTCTTCTTGAAGCACGACACTTTCGAGGAGCTTGCGCTCTGGAAGAAGAACATTAACTGCGTCTTCATTCAGACTAGGTTTAGGTGCTGGAACGGCAGGAGGAAGTGGAGGCTGCTGCGGCGCCGGATCAGGAGTTTGCAGCGGGCAGTTGGGGGTTTCATGGTGCGAGCGAAGTTCAAGAAGGAGGTAAAAAAGGTGAGTGAGGTGTTCAACACAACAACACAACACAACACGCGCAACACCATCACAACTAACCGAAATTCCAGGTGATAAAGCTGCAAGCCCACATAAGACAATTTGTGTGCTCGAAGGTAATCGTCCGAAAAATGAAGGAGGAAGCCGAGAGGGTTCGCCTCGCAGAGGAGGCCCGGCTGCGGGCGCTCGCCGCCGAGAAGGAGCGGCTCCGGGTATTGGCCGCCGAGGCGCTCGCCGCCCGCCTCGCTGAGGAGTCCCGGCTGCTCGCGGTCGCCGCTGAGAAGGAGCGGGTCAGGGTCCTGGAGGCGGCAAAACAAAAGAAGCTTGCCGCCGAGGCCGAGGCCGTCCGCCTCGCTGAGCTTGCCCGGGCGAAGCTCGCCAAGGAGCAAGCCGCCAAGGCCAAGGTCAAGGCGAGGAGCGACCTCGAAGCGGCGTCGGCGACGAAGATATCTCACAGGGTCAGAGGGAGGCAGGCGACGAAGACATTCGAGCTTTGGGTCCAGGATGCGTTTGGGGCCGCGTCGTGGGGGGACGTTGAGGGGCTATCGAAGCTGCTCTCGTGCGTGGATCCCCCGTACAACCAGCCTTCGTTTCGGCAGCTGTCGGGAGTGGGTAAGAAGGGTTCCGGTGTAAAAAGTGCCGCCACTAAAAAAAGTGGGAACTCAATGCTGGCCAACTCCCGGGACAGAATGGATGGGATGAAGACACTGCTGCACGTGAGCGCAATCAACGGCAGCGCGGCCTCCGCCCGCCTGCTCGTGGACTTCGGGGCGGACATCGACGTGGTTGACCTCGAGGGGGAGACCCCGCTGCACAGGAGCGCCGGGTCGGGGGACAGCCACCTCGAGGTGACGCAGCTGCTCCTCGGGCGGTGCCACGTCGACGCGAGCAACGTGATGATCAACAGGAGGAGCTGCGAGGGGGCGACGTGCTTGGATGCGGCGATGGGGGACGGGGCGGATAGCGAGGGGGGGTGCGTTGAGACAGTCAAGGCGCTGCTGGGAAGGGGGGCGAAGAGTGGGAGTGGGGCGGGGATCGATACGATCAAGGAGCAGCTCGTGGAGGAGGAGGCGAAGAAGAAGGAGGCGGAGAAGAGGAGGAGGGCGAGGGAGGCCATTGCGCAGAGCGACACGTCGATGGGGGAGCATGATCGGGAGCAGGATCCGCACTTTCAGTTCATGAAGGTGCAGAATAATGTCGATGGCGTGGGGGAGGCCAGGTCCAAGGAGGAGCAGGAGCGGAAGAAGCTGCTCGAGGTGGAGTCGAGGAAGAAGGAGGGGGAGAAGGCCACCGAGGTCAAGAAGCGCCTGGAGCGGAGGAAGACGGGGTTTAGCTTGGGATCTCCTCAGGGGGCAGAAAAAATGCAGAGGCAGAAACAGAGGCCGAGCATCTTTAGCGATTTCAATCAAAGTGGGAGGGGGGTTAATTTGCTCACGGGGAATATGAATATGTCTAGTTTCAACGAGGATGAGGACGAGGGCGAGGGGGGTGACGGAGATGAAGATGGAGATGAATTTGGAGGTGGAAATGGTGATGGTGATGGAGATGGAAATACTGATGGAGATGGAAACACTGACGACGGGAACTCCAGCGTCTCGTCTAGCAGACGCAGCAGCTTGAACACCAAAAATGACAATAAGGCGGAGGCGAAGCAGTCCCCGGCGGCCCGGCGGAAGGTTGCTCGTCGGCAGAGCGCAAAGGCGAGCGACACGAACTGGGCGATCAAGACGATTAGGAGCGAGAGCGGTTACAAGGAGATGAGCCCCGAGAAGGAGGCGGCAATGCAGGAGGCGCAGGCGCAGGCAGTGGAGGCGACGAAGAATTCGAGCCTTAGCGTGAGCAGTCACAATGACAGTTTGCTGGCCAACGTGGCGGCGAGGGGGAGCGAGGCTGAGCCTATTATTGAGGAGGTAGAGGAAGAGGAGGAAGAGGAGGAGGAGGAAAAGGGCTATGTTGCCATGGTGGCTGAAGATAAGGAAGACGACACGGCAATAGCAACACCAACAGCAAGAGCAACAACAACACCAACAGCAAAAGCAACAACAACAAGAACATCAATAACAACAGCAACTTCAATAACCAAGGACGCAGCCCAACGGTTCAACGTCGAGGTGCTAAAGCTTTCAATGCTCATCAACGACGCGTCAACGGCCGAGGATAGAAAAGGTTGGTACTACGCCAACGCCGAGGGCGGGGAGGAAGGGCCCTTCCAAACGGAATGGATGCACTCCTGGCTGGCCGACAAGAGCTTGCACTCGGACACAATGATCAGGTTTGGGGATGGGGAGACATTTATCAAGTTGAGCAGCCTGATTCCGGACTGCGAAGGGGTTGGGCTCGAAGGAGAGAATCCGTTTGAGATTAGAAAGGGGGGGGGGGGTGTCATCATCGGCGAAGCCTTAAGGGCTCTAATGCTGTGAAAGATTGAAATGATTTGTTTTAATTTTGGCACAACTTCAAATTGGTAGATTGTAGTTATACGCTCCGAATTTTCGATAGGTCCTTGGCTCAATACCAAACTTGTTGTGCTTCACATCTTCAAACAAATTCCCTGCTCCTGCAGTTTGATAGTAGTTTTCACTCGCTCGTTTCGAGATGAAGTGAGTAGCT
>Ga0114994_10002670_pt1 | contig 13058 bp, 8 predicted proteins | sample ArcticOcean_MG_C_9_FD_87043 | JGI IMG/M metagenome (GOLD analysis project Ga0114994, IMG submission 87043) | Marine microbial communities from western Arctic Ocean - ArcticOcean_MG_CB2_152 | ecosystem: Environmental > Aquatic > Marine > Oceanic | place: Arctic Ocean: Canada Basin | collected... | reverse complement strand
ATTACATTTTTAAGAGACACAATATTATTACATAGACGAGATAGCAACATGTTCTAATTTGCAAACTTTGACTTTTATCACGATTTATCATCATCATTCATTCATTCGCGCGTAGTATAAAAACATACTCTCTCCTCTCGTCGCGGCGCTTTCCTCCTCGCGTTTTGTTGATTTCTCATCAGATTCTCTCACAAGTGTCACATTCTCTTTTTAACGAACGTTTGTTTTTTGTTTCAAATTTCTTCAGATTAAAGCAGGCGCATAAAAAAGGGGGATGTTATTCGCAGCGCAAGAAACGCCGCTGTTCGTTTTAAACGACGACGAGGCTCTTTTCGCGAACGAAAGAGGATCGACCGCGGAAGATGCGAGCACTCGAAACATTAATGCGCATTGTAACAACAACGAAGAAGAAGAAGAAGATCGAACGCGAATTGAAAAGAAACAACAGAATGACTTTTCCTCCGGCTCCGGCGATATCGTTCGATTGCGAGATGGGAGTTTACTGTCCTGGCGAACGAGGAGCGGAAAGAATGCGGTCGAAATCGTCGAGTGGCGGGAAGAGCGCGGTGGGAAACGAAGAGAGAATGCTGCGAGCAGAGCGGTGAAGACGATTGAAATCACGTTTCCAACTGACACCGAAAACGAGCTGTGCGCGAAAAGCGTCGTTCTGGCGCCGACATCTGTGAACGACGACGGCGCGTCGTTGTTTCGCGTGATCGCGTGTAATCGAACGGTGCAGAATAACGGGAAAGTTTTGGAAATGTACGTGGCTACCGTGGAAGAGTCTGCGGATAAATCGTCGTTGCGATTGAAAGGAGGCGCGGTGGCGAAGAAAGCGGTGAAATTGGAAACGGCGGGGGTGGGAGACTCGGTGACGTGCGCGGGATTGGTGAGCGGTGCGGACGAACGGTCGCCGATCGTGTGTGTTGGCGGTACGGACGGGCGAAAAGTCGTTTTCGTGGACGTTTTATCCGGCGAAGCGCTTTCGGAGATTGCGGTTGGGAGCCAATCGATATCGTCTTCCTCGGCTGCGGCTATTGGGAGTTCGTTGTTGGGAAAGTTTGGGATTAGCCTCGGTGCAAAAGGGACCATGCCGCCAGTAGTCCACGTATCCCCCAGACCGATCGAGTTAGATGGGTCGATGGTGACAGTGATAGTCACCGGGGATGGGGCGGTGACGTGCGTTACTTCGTCGACAGCGAATACGAAGGGGGCGTTTGGCTCAAACTCGCAAGCAAACAGACGCGTATTGTTTCGAATGATGTTACCAAAACGAGCTTTGAAAAGTGATGCATTGATCACTTCTTCATGTCGCGAAAATAACACAACGAATTCGGCTCCCCAATACTGGTTCGTTACGGGAGCGCGGGCGACAGCTGGCGGCAATTTAGTGGTCTTCGGAAACGAAGATTTAGGTAGGGAACACGTTACCGCGTATACGTTTGTGAGCACGAACGAAATCCGACGCATGGCTACGTTTACTATCACTGATAGTGCTGATAGCGTTCGAGACGTGTATTTCGACTCCGAGAGTGGGGAGATCTTCGTCTTCTTTTCGAGTAACTGCGTTTCGAAATGGTCCGTAGCGGATTCGTTGAGGGTCGTTGAAACTTTAGAATCTGATTTAGCCAAGTTTGAATCGTGGGCCATCAACGGTGTAGGTTCCGAAGCTGCTTTAAGCGCTTTGAGAATATCGTTTTTCGGAGATTTGAATGATATTGGAGTCGATAAAAGCGAGATGCACACGTTTGCAAAGATTTTAGCCTCGGAGATTTCAGAGATTGGTCTAGATAGAGGGGTGAGCGCGGCAGGATTTCGTCGAGCACTTGGCAAAGACTTTGAAAGCGATGGAACGTCGATTGTTGATGCTATAGCCGCGACTTTAGCTTCATCCTCGGAAACAGTCGATGATCTTGTTCAGAATTGGGGAGAGTTCGTGAAACGATACGTCGCTGAATGGAAACTAGGGAACCTCGGGGTTGCTTTTTCCGTTGTGAAATCGTTCACGGACGCGGAAAAAGAAGAACTATTATTCTTGAGAAAAAGTGGTATCAGCGCACTCGCGACGAGTGGAAAGAACGCTTCATCGTCTGGAGCGCACATGCGGTTCCAAAACGACGCGGTTGAAAATGCGACCTCGTTACTTTCTCGAGCGGCGGGGAATTCTGTCGAACGCATGGCAAAGTTGCTCGGGTGTAACTTCTGCGGTCTCGAGAATCGCGAAGCTGTCGATTGGCTCGACCTTGCCACATGTGAAGCGACTGGTACTGGTGGCCTTAGTATGACTGGTAGAAGCTCCTCGAACAGTGCGCACGATGCGTTGTTCAGGGACCAAAGACGCTTGCTCCAACGCCAAACGATTTTGACCGTTCGAAAAGCGTGGGAGTCGCTGATTGTAAACGATAAAGATTTGGCGGCGTGCGCACAAAGTATTGAAGTAGCTTTATCTCAGAGCGTTCACGATATTGCGTCTTCTTCATCCTCTTCCTTCACGTCGGCGAAGAAGCTGCGCATGCTAGCACACAAAGCGTTTGGATTTGCAATGTTGCTCCGATTAGCCTCGAAAGGCAGCGCCTGTTTAACGCCAAAAAAGGTTTCGAACGATGCATTTACTTTGTTACCGCGTGTTCTCTTAGTTTTTGCGCTTTCTTCCGCGCTTTCCTCCGTCTGTGCGTTGGATCCAGATACGATTGCTATCCAAGCATTCGCGAAACAAAGAGGCGATCCGGCGATGGTGGTAGTTGATCTTTTTCGTCGAGGCGAAATCGAAGCTTCAGAGAAGATTGCGCTGGCATTTTTAGGCAGCGCCATTCCGGGTGATTACGAGAAGAAAAGTGAAGAGGATGAAAGTCTGTTGTGCTACGAAGGCGAGCGACCGGCGCTGGCCTTCGCGCGTGCGTTGGCAATGTTGGCGAGAAGAGCTGCACAAACGAGTCACTCGGACGAAGAAGCTTCGAGATTGTTTTTCCAGGCGGCTTTGCGTTTAGAGAAAGTTGACGACAGTGAGAATAAAATCCTAGCGGAAACGGCGAGAACGATTCGCACTTCGATACTTGGTGACGATGACGACGATGCCAAGAACGCGCAAGATCGAGGAAGAGGAGCGCAAGATCCGCGCACGTACGATGCGCTTGAGCATCACGAAACGGTCGCGTTAGCGTTTGAACGCATCTTCTCCTCGCGTCTTTCTCACGCCTCTTTGAAATTCACAATGGCGGCAATCTCTGAAGCCGAGCTCGTCACTGAATTTGAATCGCAGGAAGATGCAGCTAGGCTCATCGACGCTAAAGAAAGACTTTGGCACGCGTCTCTGCGACGCGCTTGCGACGAAAACGATTTCGTTTCTGCGTTCGTTTCTACACTTTTCCTGTACAATTCCCTGGCGGCGGCGAGACATTCGAACTTTTCAGGTGTTCGTGCACTTGTCGAATCGGCATGCGACGCAATGAGCGCGAACTGTGGTGCGACGGCGGATATTGGTCGAGTGATTAAATCGTTGCCGTTTGGAGAGGCGATTTACGCGGCGAGAGAAACGCTTGAAAGAAAATCTCGAACGCACAAGTTGAATCACCAGTCTCAAGACGACAAAGACCAAGGAACTGCTACAATCGTTTCTCCGTCGGAGATTTTATATTCCATGCTCGTCGATCGTTGGGAGTTGAAGGACGCCGCGTTAGTCGCTGCCCAAGACGCCGTGCGCTTCGGCGACGAAGCTCGACGAAAAGTTTGCGAAGCTGCGAAAGACCCGCAAAACGCGCAACTTCGAGACGATGCCATCGAGTCAGTTCAACGTCATTTGCACGGTTTAGAAAAGTCTTTAGCCGCGTTGACTGCGACAAGAGGCGACGAGAGGTGTGGTACAGACGGCGAAGTGTTCTTTGCACCGACGCACGACGATTTTGGAGAAGAAGAAGGCACGGACGATGAAATGCACGTCGAGAAAGGATCCTCAGAGTCCTCGCAAGAAGAGATCGTATTTGAAAAACTTCGCATTCATAATGACGACAACGACGAAGGCAACGATGTTGCACGTCAGAATCAACAACCACCGAACGACCGCGTGCCTCCACCAAAACCGAAACGACACAAAATGCTCCATCCTCCAACGGGAGACGACGAGATTGGCGTTGGTTCGCCTCTTGCGGCGATGGCGAGAATGGTCGCGCTCACAAAAGCGCGTCTTCTTCTTTTAAAAAATGATGCCTATTTAGAAGAGCTCGCGATTGAAAAGCAGAAGTTCACCAACATAGCTTCCTTATTCGATGAGAGCGCGGTAAAAGCTGTGTGCGAGAGTTTGTTAAAGCGCGGGTTCTTCGATGACTGTTCGGATTTGGTTTCTTTGTGGTTTTCAAACCACGAGTTGCGCGACGTCGCGAGTCAAATATCATGTTGCGCCGGTGCGTTTGCGGCAGAAACGATTCAGCATTCGAGCGAGAGTCATCATTCGGCAAAGTTACCCATTGGTTTTAAATGTGTGAAAGTTTCGAGCTCGCTATCGAACAGCTCAAATACCCTCGCCAATGAGAACCCGTGGGTGGCGTCGAGAAAAATCGTGGACAAGTTTGAAAACGTGGAAACGAATGGGATGATTGCTCATTCCGCGTGTTTAGGCGCCTTAAGCGTGAACCCAGATCTCGAGTTACCTTTGTTTCTCACAGAAAACGTGCATTGTGATAAGCTCATTTCGTTGTATTTGAAGGCGAATCGTCCGGCGTGCGCCGCTCGGGTGGCTCTGAAAGAGTTGGAGCTTTATTCGCGCGCGAGTGCGATGAAACGCGTTAAACATAACGCCGTTTGGCTTCCCATGGATGCTTTTCACGCGGTTCAAATTGCGCTCGATGACGACGCGTTCTCAAATAAAAAGAAACACATAGCAGCTGCTTTGAGAATCGCGATTGATTCGCATCGAAACCAACTGGAGAAGGATGCGAAAACCCTCGCTCAGGTGCACCAGATGTATTAATAGCAATAAAAAGCAATAAAAAACACAATAGCGCCAAAATTACGTACCAGTTGGTACTAGGAAATAGACAAACTACATGCATGCCAATCATAGTCAAAATTACAAAAAGCTAATCATTCTCTTAATAACTCTTAGCGAATATGCATACCTCTTTCGCTGGCTTTCCAGTTTGGATGCAGTTTCCAACCGAGCTCGGTTGTTCAAAAGGGAAGCATCGGATGGTCGCCCCCGTTTTCTCCTTGATCTCTTTCTCTTCCTCGTCCGAACCTTCCCAAGCGCACCTCGCCCACTTCCCGTCCTCGACCGCTTTTTCTAAATCCGCCATCGTCGCGCAATCGACGATATTTTCATCTCGAAACTTTCTCGCTTTTTCCAACATCGCGTCTTGGATCTCGTCCAAAATCACGTTGATTTTCTCCACTAACGACGCTTTTTCCGCGGAAACGCCAAACTCTTTGCCTTCTTTACCCGGCACATCTCTTCTGGCCACAACGCACGCGTTCTTCTCGACGTCTCTGGGACCGATTTCAATACGAATCGGCACACCTTTCATCTCCCAAAAGTTGAACTTCCATCCGGGCGATTTCGTATCGTCTGCATCAATCTTCACGCGAATGCCCGCTTCTTTCAATATTTTCGTAATCGCATCGCACGACGCCATCACCGATTCCTTATCTTTATTCTTTTGCCAAATCGGCGTCACGATGACTTGCACCGGTGCTAATTTCGGCGGCAACGTCAATCCCTTATCGTCGCCGTGCGTCATAATCACGCCACCCATCATTCGCGTACTCACGCCCCAGGAGCTTTGATACACGTTCTTTGCTTTCCCGTCGGTATCTAAAAACGTCGTCTCGAAAGCTTTTGCAAAGTTATCGCCTAAATCGTGCGAAGTCCCGGCTTGTAACGCTTTCTTATCGCCCATCATCGCCTCCATGGTAAACGTCGCCTTCGCGCCCGCGAAACTTTCAATGCTGGATTTCTTTCCAACGATGACAGGCATCGCGAGCGTCTTCTCCGCGAATTCTGAATACACTTTAATCATTTCCATGGCCATCGCGTTCGCTTCTTCCGCGGTCGCGTGCGCCGTGTGTCCTTCTTGCCACAAAAACTCCAATGTTCGAATAAATGGCCTCGTTCGCATCTCCCATCGGTGCACGTTACACCACTGGTTCAATTTAATCGGCAAATCTCGATAACTTTGAATCCACTGCGAAAGCATGTGGTTCACGATAGTCTCCGACGTCGGTCTCACCACTAACGGTTCCTCCAACGTCTTCCCACCTCCTTGCGTGACTACGGCCAATTCTGGAGCGAATCCTTCCACGTGCGACGCCTCCTTCGTAATGAACGAATACGGAATCAACTGCGGAAAATAACAATTCTCCACCCCTCGCATTCCAAATTGTTCGTTCAAAATCGTCTGCGTCGTCTCCCACATGGCAAACCCGTACGGGCGAATAACCATAGTCCCTCTCGCCGGTCCGTAATCGGCCAATTCGCACTCTCGGATGACGTCCAGGTACCACTTGGAGAAGTCTTCCGAGCGCGGCGTCACTTGCGCTTCCGCCTCTTTCCCTCCTTTACTGCCGCCGTCGTTCTTCTTCTTTTTATCGCTGCTATTCTTTTCTTTATTTTTTTTCGCTTCTCCGGCCGACGGATCCGCTTTCGCTTTCAGTTCCTTCAACACCGCCACGGCTGCTTTCACGTCCTCGTCCTGGTTCGTTTTCCCGGACGCTTTCAAAGCTTTAATCAAATCGCCTTGTTTTGCAATCGCGTCGGCGACATCATCTGACGTCGCCGCGCTGCTGCTGCTGCGGGTAACGACCGACGATGTAAACGACTTAAACGTCGTTTGGGTAAAGAAGAAACGTTTACCACCACCACCACCAAAACCACCACCCGTTTTCCTGTTTTCATTCTCCCTAATATTCGCCGCGCTGAAAAACGAAGAAACCGAAGAAATTGGTTTCGCCGCCGGGACGACGGGCGTCGAATTTAAAGCAGACGATGTAGTACACGACGACGTCGCACGCGACGACGGCGCGGGCGAAAAACACCCGCAAGAAGGAAACCACCCCTTAAAACTGTTTCGGCGGCTTTGTCGTCTCAAAACCGTCGTCGTCGTCGTCATCATCGTTCTCGTCGTATTGGTAAAATGTCTTCTTTTCGTCGTCGTCGTTTGCCTCCTCCTCAAGAACACGTTCGTATTCGTCGCGGAAGCTACAAAAGTCATTTATTTCTTCTCAATCTCTGTCTCTCTCTCTCTTCTCGCGCGAAGAACACAAAGAAAGCTGTCTTTATATGTACACGCACCACCGTCGAGTGTGTGTTTGTGTTTGTGTCGATGGGAAATTTTATCTCTTTGTAATGACCAGTGCGTTGGTCTTTTTTGGGCACTCCTGCGTCTCACACTTTTTTTCAACGAGACCCTTGCTTGATGATTTTATTCATTTTTCACAGACAGACGGAGAGAGTTTTCAGACAAAAAGCAAGAGAGAACAAAAATTTTTCAAAAAAGGCAAAAAAGAAATCTCCAAAACATCCGCACAACTTTTCCTTTTCCTCTTCCTCTCGATCTTCTTCGTCTCAAAGAGGATATATATACACACACAAGGGAAGAGCGCGGAGGAAGGTCGTCTCCGTATTTAAAGTAAAACCTCTTTTTTCACGACGCGAGTTTTCTAGGAAAAGAGAGAGAGAGAGAGTTGAATTGTTATTTTTTTTCCCTTTTGTGTTTTTGAAACCTCGGAGAGGTCAGAGAAGGGATGTCGTCGATGGTTTTTTCTTCTTCTTCGGCGAAGGCGACTTTGCCGCCGGGAAAACGCGACGGTGAGAACGAGCACACAATCAGGAGGAGGAGGAGAAGAAGCTCGCCGTGTTCGCCTTCGTCGTCGTTTACGTCTTTAACGAAGAAGAGGAGGAATTTTTGTTGCGCGTTTGTGACAAGCAACAAAAGGAATATTGGCGGCGTCTTTTTCCCCAACACATCATCATCGTCGTCGTCGGGGAAAGAGAGGAGGAAAGCAACAACAACTTTGTTTTTAGCGAATAATGCCACGAAGGATTTGACGATGGGAAAAGGGCGTTCGATGACCAGCAGAGCACGCGGCGGCGGCGCACACGTGAATATGATGACGCGAAGACGACGGTACCAAATCAACAAAAGAAGACTATCATCTACCACCACCACTTCGTCAGCCACGGCTTCGAACCGAGGAGGCGAAACCGCCAACGCGAGCGGGTTAGCCGTGGGTGGCTTTGCAGCCGTGAAACCTTTACTTTCTAGATTATTACCAATGAGTGCGATGTTTTATTGCATGGCGTTTGCGAATTCAATCTTGGACGCGTTGAAAGATACGCTGGTCGTGACTGCGTTTGGCGGCGCCGAGCAGATTCCGTATTTGACGGTGTACGCGGTGTTGCCGATGTCGTTGTTGTTCGTGTCTTTGTTTACGAAACTGAGCCAAAGGTGGGGGAGGGAGAAGCTGTTTTATGCCGCGATTGGAACATTCATAAGCTTTTTTGTGCTGTTTACGATTGTGTTGTACCCGATGCGCTCGGTTTTGCACCCGGTGGACTTATCCGTGCAGTTGTTGAAATGGCTGCCGAGCGGTTTGAGAGGCGGCATCGCGGTCTTTACGAATTGGACGTATTCATTGTTTTACGTGTTTAGTGAGTTATGGGGCGACGTCGTTTTGTCGTTGCTGTTTTGGGGTTTAGCGAACGAGACGACGTCGTTGCACGACGCGGCGATTATATATCCGTTGCTCGGTATCGGGGCGAACGTCGCTCAGGCGAGTTCTGGGTTTATGATGAAATGGGTCACCGGGAGTGGAAATTTCATCTCTTGGGATGCTAAGCTCCGCTTTTTAATGACGGTAGTTTTAACGTGTGGTGGGTGCGCGACGTTGATTCACGCGTACATTTGCGATAAGCAAAGGCGACGGTTCTTGAAGGTTGAGAAGAAGAATAATAAAATTACGCCCGAGAAGAATGAAGAAAAAAAGAAAGTTTACGACGTCTATTTGGACGACGCGGACATCGATGAAGCGAGCGAAGAAGACGATTCGAACACAGAGGTGGCTAGGATTGAAATTCTTCCCATCGAAGATATACAAAAGAGTAAAGACGAAGATTCCATGGACGAGTCAGAGCTTGTGCAGAGAGAACTTTCGCAACGGGTAGGAATGACGGAAAGCGCACCGCCGACGAAATCGCAAATGGCAAAAAGAAATCGGTCGAAGTCGAAAAGAGGTTTGTTTGATGCGTTGAAGTTCGTCGCGAACTCGCCAGAGTTGTCTTGCTTAGCCGTGATGGCGATTTCACAAGGCATCTCTACGATTTTGTTCCAAGTCGCCTGGAAGACGCAGTTGAGAATTTTACACCCCGACCCGACCGCGTACGCGCAATTTATGGGCAACGTGCAAATGTACTCTGGATTCGTAACTGGAATATTTATGATCTCCGCACCGTTTCTGTTTAGGAACATCGGGTGGAAAGGAACCTTATCGATTACGCCAAAGTGCGTCATTATTCTCGGTTGGTTCTTCTTCGGTACCTCGATTTACGCGTCCCGAGTTGGCCTTTTGTCGCAAACGAGTTATTGGCTTCCAATTTTAGTTGTTGGCGGTGCTGCAATTTACATTGTCGAACGAGCGGCGAAGTTTTCGCTGTTCAAACCAGCGGAAGAGATGGTGTATATTGCATTAGACGATGAGGCGAAATCTAAAGGTAAGGCCGCCGTGGACGTGTTGGGTTCGCAATTTGGCAAAACTGGTGGTAGTTTCATGCAACAAGGTCTGCTATTTTGGTTCGGGAGCATTATCGCGGCGTTACCAGTCATGGTTTTCTTTCACTCGACCATTGCATTGGTATGGTTAGCGGCGGTGTACACGCTCGCGGGGAGAAGAGAGGCGCAGCTTGACGCGGAAGTCAAAGGCGATTAGAGATTTTTAGAAAAAGAAAGAGAGAGAGGGAAAACATAAAATTAGATGAGATGAGAGAGCGAGTATATAATATATAGAGGAGTTGTTGTAAATCTGAACGCATTTGAATACGAGTCATGCCACTAAGGCGCCCGCTAGCGTGAACGCGTAATCACCCACGCTCGAGAAAGGGTGATACCGCGTCGTATCTAAAACATACATCAACATCCACAGCGCGGATGGGCGGATTAAAAACCATTTTCGAAAGTCAACGTCATCAACCACATTCCGCGCTTTTAAACTCGCCCCAAACGTGGACCAGTTCAACAACCAAATCAATCCGAACAGAGAGTGTTCCCACATCTGCGGCAACCCTTCTCTCAAGTTCAATAAATCTCCGTGTTGAATGGCCAACGCCGTCGGTACTAACTGCAAACTAAACAAAAGAACTCCAAGCCAAACTAACAAAACGGACCGTTTATCATCCTCCGTAACGAAAAAGACGTAGATGTACGTCAACGTGTGCCAAACGAACGGCAAAGCGCACCCGTACAAAGCAATCGCGTCCAACGGCGCTAACGCCTCGCCTGAATTCAATCGACACAACTGCCACGTCATGACGAGCTGGAACGCAATCGATCGAAGTGATAACTCCTGTTTTCTCCAACCTTTGTTTTGTGCTAACGGTATGCCGCTTAACGCGCACGCCGTGGCTAATAGAACCGATATCGAAGCCGCGACGCTCCAATCCCCTACTCCCGTTGTGAGTGTTGTTGCTTCACCTACTAATGCACTTTTACTCATCTCTCCTCCGAATATCGCGCCGTAATCGTTTCGGCACCACTCGTACATGACGTCAAAACCTAAAATTGAATACAATCCTCCACTCACAGAGTGCACGTGAAACCTATCCGCTCGCGTCCACATCCTCTTCGCCTTCGATTGAATGGAATCCTTTACATCTTTATCCGTATCTTTGACTGACGAAGATGATGCTTCGTCGTTGGAGGACGCGCGAAGTGCGGCAGCCATTCGACTACACGTTTTCTTGAGGCGTCGAGAAGGTTTCGGTTTTGTCCACGGGTGGTGGTTCACCGCGAGCTCGCCCGCGCTGGCTCGCATACCTCTCGTGTCTTGTAAAAAAAGTGAAGCATATGATGGCAGTAGAGTGTTCCTTATGGGTTGGTATATGTGCTCTCTTCTCTTAACATGTATAATATTGCTCTTCTCTCTTTGTTCTTCTATGTATAAATCCTCCTCGGGGCTCCCTTCTCTTTCTCTCTCTTCACGATGATCATAACCTCGACTTCAACTGTTTCAATTCCATGGTCAATTTCTTGATGTATTGATCTTTAACGTCCGGCGCTCTTCGCGTGACAAAGTTAAATTGTCCAGACGCCAAGTTCAACATGATTTCCTCGCTTCCACCAGGAATCGCGTACGCCTTCACTTCTCTGTATATGCGTTCGACTCGGACGCCTTTACCACCTCTCGTATATCCAGCGCCGCCGAAGACTTGCATCGCGCTCGAGGCGCAAAACTCCGCCGTTCGCGACGAGGCGAGTTTGAGCATGGCGATGTGCCCGCCTAATTTTACGTTTTGTTCCGATTTTTTCATCGTGTTCATTTGAAACGTAATGTTCTCTAACCACGCGTGTAATGATTCAACTTTCGTGGCCATCTCGCCAATTTTGTGTTGAATCACTTGGTGTTCGATTAAAAACTTACCAAACGTTCGTCGCGATCGAGCAAACGATAGCGAATCTTCCACGCAAATCCTCGCCATTCGACACGCTTGGGCGGCTAACAACCACCTCTCGTGGTTAAAGTTATACATGATTTGTTTAAAGCCACCACCGACTTGACCGATGATGTTTGTTTCCGGCACTTTCACGTTATCGAACTCAATATACGTCGTCCCCGAAGGCCAAACGCCCGTACAATCCATCTTCGTCGTCGTTACGCCGGGCATAGTTCTCTCCACCAAAATCATCGACAAACCTTTATGCGCCGAGTTCTTATCCCCAGTTCTCACTGCTACGGTAAAATAATCCGCGTAGATCCCATTCGTAATCCACTTCTTATTCCCGTCGACGATAAAGTGCCCGTCGCCGGAGTCTTTCGCTGTGCAGGCCAAATTCGACACGTCCGACCCAGCCCCCGGCTCGGTGATGCACAAACAAATAATCTTCGTCCCGTTTAAACACTCTCGAATGACTCGATCGCACTTACCTTGGTCCATCGGCATCCCAAAGTTAATCAAAGGCGGTAAACCAATCCCCAACCCACCCATGAGCGCCCACGCGATGCCACCTCCGCACCTCGTCCCTTCGTCCACGTTAATCAACTCGTGAAAGTAATCGTAATTCGCCGGCGCTGGCGCGTCCGTATATTTCGACGGCCACGGCGCGCCAACCACCCCGGCTAAAATCCCATACTCCGCGGATTTCCGGTACATCAACTGAATGTACTCCTTACACTTCGCGTGGTTGTTCAATACCGCTTGTTTGTCCCAATCGTCCACGATTGGTTCCACCTCGTTCTCGAAAAACGAGCGTATTTTGGAGCGCCATTGCACGTGCGATTGATTGTAGAACGGCGAGTGCAAGTTTTGGTCTGTTTTGTGTCACGAGATTGTTTTCATCAGGTTGTTTTTAGATGTCGTTAATAGGAGCGAAGAAGAGAGAGAAGGACGTGGTGTCAGCGCAAATCGTACGAATCAAACAGAGTTGTTTCGCTGCGTACAAACGCAGAGAGAGAGAGAGAGAAAGAACGGCTTCTCCGAACCACCGACCGATGTGTAATGTAAACGCGTAATGTGTTTGCGTAACGGAATCAATTCGGTAAAAATGCTCTCATCGATTCGCCGCGCGTAAATACAGAAGTATATCAGAATACTACCGATACTACGAATACCACGAAGAAAAAAGAACAACAACAACGAGAAAAAAAGTAAAGCGCGCACACCAAGACGGTTCCGATAAGGGCACCTCCGCACCGAACGGTTCGTATTTCACGAGCGGCTGATGATGATGACTCATTTTTTTTAGTGCATTTGCCAAATCGAGAGTTTTTTTAGAAGAGAAAAAGTGACGCGACAAAAAGTTTGACAATTAATTAATTAATTAATTAATTAAAATCTGCTCTCCTCTTCCTCTTTTTTGTTT
>Ga0114994_10002665_pt1 | contig 13066 bp, 14 predicted proteins | sample ArcticOcean_MG_C_9_FD_87043 | JGI IMG/M metagenome (GOLD analysis project Ga0114994, IMG submission 87043) | Marine microbial communities from western Arctic Ocean - ArcticOcean_MG_CB2_152 | ecosystem: Environmental > Aquatic > Marine > Oceanic | place: Arctic Ocean: Canada Basin | collected... | reverse complement strand
CTTCGTCTCGTCCCGGAGCCAGTGCTTGAAGTGCGAGGTGAGCTGGTCGTCCAAACGGTTGTCGCCGCGATACGCCTGGCCGAGCAGGTCCGGGCAGGACCGCGACGCGCAGTTGACGCAGGCGTGGACGCGCGGCTCGTCCCATAGCGTGCGAATAATACCATGTTCGATCTCGTTCAAGCTAAGCGTCTTGCCCGCCACAGAACCGGTGGGCACGTCCCATATCTCTTTCCTCTGCCCGGCGGGCACGCAGTCCTTGACCGACGCGGGCAGGCCGCCGCCGCTCCGGATCTTGCGGCAGACGTGCTCGGCGCAAAGTATGTTATACACGTTGATATTCGACACGTCCGCGATCGAGCTCGCGATCGTCGAGGCCATCGCGGAGCGGCCCGAGATCGCGGCGCTCATCGACGAGCTCTACTTCGAGTACCACTTCTACTACGACGGCATGAACTTCGGCTGGGGCAATGCCGTATCGGGGGACGTCGACACCGCCATGGGCCTCATGCACCGGCTCCGCGCGCTGGGCATCCGCGCCCACTTCTGGATCTGAGGCACGCGCTGGAACTAACTAATGTACCGCATCTTGGGGCATCCCGCGAGGGGGCAGGTCCGAGTCCATGCGACTTGTGGACCTCCTACGTCCTATCTGGCGGGTGGGCCTGGGGGGAGCGGGAGCTACTAGGGCGGTCGCGCTAATAAACCCGAACCCGAACCAAACAAAAATCGCAGCGCTTGGGCAGCTGGGCCGGGCAGCCCAGCCCGTACGCCACCGACGCGCAGCCCACGCACACATAAAGGGACACACAGGAGCGCTGCGCAGCCCACGCAGCCACCATGCTCGAGTCCTCGGAGAACCGCCGGTTCATGCTCCATTCCAAAAGGGCGGACCAGGAGCCCCAACAGCCCAAAAAACAGAAGGAGGTGGGCTTCCGCTTTTTACAATTACAAGTAGGAGACGAGGTGCCCGATTTCCGGGCGGACTCCACGGTGGGCGAGTTTGGCTACCACGACATGATCGATGGCGTGTGGTCCGTATTGGTGAGCTTTCCCAGAGATGCCGAGGCCGTCGCGACGACGGAACTAGGTCAATTATCAAAACTACATCGGGAGTTCGAGGCGCGGAACTGTCGCTTGATGGGCGTTGCTTGTGCTTCGAAAGAACAGCACCGCGAGTGGATTGAGGCTACGGAGGAGATCGAGGATTGTTCTATTTCGTTTCCCTTGATCTCGGACCCGGACGCTTTGATTGGCGGGAAGTTGGGGCTGGTGAAGCTGGACTGGGAGACCTGGGGGCCCTCGCCCGTGCACGCGTTGGTGCCGTCGACGCTCGTGATTTTGTGCGACATCGACAAACGGGTACGAGCGACGTGGCAGCACCCCACGACGTGCGGGCGGAACTTCTACGAGGTGCTGCGTACTTTAGATGCGTGCCAGCTAGCTCTCTTTCATCAAGTGGCGACGCCGGCGAACTGGCTCCAGGGCCAGGACGTCTACGCCGCGCCGCGCCTCACCAAGGTCGCGGCCAACGAGGCCTTCCCCAAGGGCGTCGTCGAGCAGCGGCCCTGGTACCGGACGACACCCCAGCCGGACACGCCTGTGTAAGATATCCCTGTGTGCTCGTGGAGTCGCGGCGGCGGCGTGGTGGTAAGGAAAAACTATCTACAGAGTTAGGGGCACGCTCGACGCCTCGACGTCGACCTTGTCCACGAGGAAGGAAGTCCAGTCCGCCGCCGTGATCGGCAGCAGGCGCATCGTGTTCAGCTTCCAGAGCGCCAGCGCGAGCATGGCGCAGTTGCACCCGGCGAACGCGAGCTTGGGCAGCGTCAAGTCGAGTTTCTCGCCGTCCGACGACGCGAAGCGCGCGAACGTCTCGTCGATGGCGAGCAACGCTTTGATGGGGTTCACGAAGGCCATGCCCACGACCATCATGGACCAGATGTTGATGCTCGACCCGCTCATGTACATCATGAAGCCCTGCATGAAGATGTTCTTGCCCGGCGCCAGGGCGGTCTCCATCGCGCGCTTCCCCATCAGGTCGGCTTTGTGCTTTTTCTGCGTCGACAGCTGGGCCTCGCCGGGCGGCAGGGCGAGGGCGTCCCGTTCTCCTGCGCCCGGTGGGCTCGGCACGCCTTGCACGGTCGCCGCGGCTAGGTTTATGCGTAAGCGCAGGGGTGGTGCGCCATCTGGGGCGGCGGGCATCGCGCAGCGGTCGCCGCGCTCGTGCTTCAGAGGCTGTGTCTTACTCCAGCGCTCCTTGTGTGATGGCTGCGGCTCCTGTGATGGCTGCGGAGTCGTGCGACGCGCGACACGAGAATGGCGGCCAAAACGGGTTTCGCTGGACTCGTCCGGCGCGCCGACACCCATGGTGAACCCGGATACCCCCAACAGGACCAATCCCCATGGGGACGAAAAGACAAAAACCCAGGAGTTAACCACCCCATGGCCGCGGACGAGGGCGCGCTCCCGACGCCGGCGGGGCTCACCGGGAGCAAGTTTGCGCGTTTTACCGCGACGACGCGCTCGTCGAGTTTGACGTTCACGCGGCATTTCGCCGCGATGTCCGGAGGCGTACGCTCGACGACGACGTGCCGGCCGTTGGCCGCCGCGTTCGACACAAGCCCGCGGAGCTCAACCGTCGCACCGATGCCGAACGGGTCCGCCGGTGGCGCCGCGGCCGGAGCGGCGACGGCGCGCGGCACTCGCTTCGTGCGCTTGAACCGGGACTGCGGCGTCGCTGGCGCCGGAGGAGCGCGTCGCTTCACGCGTTGCGTCGCGGTTCCCCGCGTCCGCGTCGTGCGGGGCCCGAAGGAGCGACGGCGTGCGGCGGCCCGGCGCTCCGCGGGCGTGTCGAAGATGGGCGCGGGTAGCGGCTCGGCCCACCACGGTATTTCCTTCGCCGGAGCCGAAGCGGGCGGCGATGGCGTTGCGGCAGGCACCGCGTCGACGTCGATGACGACCGGGGCCGTCGGTGGCGGCGCGTCAGAGTCGTCCTCGTCCTCGTCGTCGTCGGAGGCACCGTCGAACCACCGAACCGCGGCCTCGCGGCCGCGGAGGCCCGTCGCAGCGGAAGCCCAGAGCGACGGCGGGGGAGGAAGCGATCCATGCCCAGGCCCTCGCCCTGCTTCGACTGTACAGCCTTTTAAGCGGAGGCGCGGCGCGCGGCGTCGCCGATGAACTCGTGCGAGTAGGAGACGCGGCTCTTCATGCTCTCGCGCTCGAGCCGCTGTGCCTCACTCTGGCTTGTGGTGCTCCATTTATTGCACAATCGTTGGCGCTCGGCCGCCGAGTGGACGCCTATCACTGCCTTCCCGTTCGTGCTCATGGAATTGCCGGAGCCAGGCAGGCAGCGTGTTGAGACCGACGGAACGAGAGGCGGTCGATGGCGCGCTGCGGCGTGCCGTGCACCTTCGCTATCGCGGAGATGATCGCTTGGTCCTTCGGCCACGTCGCGGCCACGTCGGTTCGCCTCAGGACGCCGTCGATAAGCCCCGCGTATTTGAGCGTTGATAGGGCGCGCGTCTTGCCGGAGCCCGTCGGGCCGAGGATCACGCCCAGGCCCCACTCGCTACGTTCTTGCAGCTGTTCGAGCCACTCTGGCGGCGCGGCGTCTTCACAGTCCGGCGCCGGCGGGAGCGGTTCCTGGGAGTCCTCTTGCTCCAGGGACATATTTTTATTGCGTCTCGCGAGCGCGTAGATACCCGCAACTCAGTGCTTACTGGCACGCGCCGATGGTCAAGGTGTCTGGACGGGACCCCGGGCCGGCCGGTCAAAGTGAGCTGCAGTAGATCTCGATAAACTAAGAGTACTGCGGCGTCACACGGCTACCGCGCGCCACATTCCAAGTAATTACTGCGCGGCGTTATAGCGCCGGTTGTTACCCGGGGTCCTGCGCGCGAGTAAAGCGGGTAAAATCTGTATTTTGTAAAACCCGTTTTGACCACGCGGCGCGACCGACGCGAAACGCCGGCGACGAGTGCCTTTCAATCACACAAAACCTACTTAACTAAAACCGCAGCGACTCGGGGTGCTCCTCCTCGAGGTCCGCCGGCGACTGGGACCGCCGCCGCGACCCGAGCGCCTCGAGGAGCTTGTTCGAGGACGCCTCGATGCGCCGGTACCACTGTGGGCTCCGCAAGGACTCGGGCCGCATCTCGGACCGGACCTTGTTGCCCATGCCCTCGTCGGACTCGATCGAGGGCAACGACCCGAGCGAGTCGGGCAGCGTCAGCCGCAGCTCCGAGTACGGCAGCCGCGAGCGCCGGCGCCGCGCCGCGTTGAGGCGCAGGACCGTCGCAATGCGCCGCGCCGCTCGACTCCGCAGCGCCGCGACCAGGAGCAACCGTTCCCGGTGCGCGCGCCGCGCCGCCAGCACCAGCAGCACGAGCTTCGCCGAGCCGAGCGTGGAATACACCGTCCGCCGTAACACGCGGTACTCGAAGGCGAGGTCGCCGAGCTGCGGCAGGCGGTTCGCGACGCGCGACCAGCGCTCGAAGCCGTGGCCTAATAACCAGGGCACGAGGAAGTCGTCCAGGAAGCGCTTGACCGGCGCCGGCGGCGGGATCCGCAGTAAGTGGTTCAGGTCGCCCGCGCCCCGGTGCCACCGGATGACCGCGTCCACGGCCGGTGTCCGGCGCACCCACGAGAGCATCCTCAAATTTAACGCATCTACACCTCGTACCGGTTTCGCGGTGTAGTAGAACCGCACGACAAGCCACCAGGGCGGCAATAACACCACATCCAACCAGAACTGCCACCTGATATATTTTTTAAGGGTCGGCCAGGGCCGCATGTCGAAGTGGCCCTTGCTATCTACCGAACCGGTTCGGAGGTTGAACAGAATTTCGAGCATCGCGACCAAAAAGAACCAGCGGTCCCGCTGCGCGCCCTTCGTGGCTTCGCCTAAAGCGGCGTCGACGCAGGGCTGCATCAACTCGTCCTGGGCGCACCGTGCGGCCTGCAACGTTTCTCGGGCGTCCGCCAATATGCGCCACACGAGTAAGCAAAACACGAACCCGCGCCACAGCACGCGCCATAACGATGTCGGGTGCGCCATGATGAAGCGCCTTTCTTCAATCTGGGCCCGGTGCAGCAACTCGAAGGCCTCCGCGGCCCGGTCGTACCGCCGCCGCAGCCGCCGGCGCAGCTTCCGGCTCCGTTTGGAGAGCGCCACCCCAAAAGACCGGACGCGCGCGATCTCCGGCGGGCTGGCCACGCTGTCGATGCTCTTCGTCCTTCGAATTGGAGGCCCCCGCCGGAAGTTGTTCACGCGCGGCGCGCTCCGGTGCGTCGCCGGCCGGCGGCGCAGGCCGTCGGGCGCGCACGGCATCGGGGCCGCCGCTTTTGTTGCCTCTCGCAGCGTGACGCTCCGGGCGTCCTCGTCTGGGGCGGCGGGTGCCATGCCTAATCCAGCTCTGTGCACTGCTTTTTGTTTAGGGTGACTTAGCGCGCGAATCGCTCGTCGTCGACGGCGTGCCGCTGCACACTGCTCACACACAACTGATCTGACGAACCGATTCGATGGCTATGCTTCTAGGCCGCCCGCGATGTCAAATGGCGCCGGCAGAGCATCCAAAACCCGAGCGTTTTTTCGCGGGGCGGCTGTACGAGGTTTCAGCCTCCGAAGAGTCTTTGCGCACGGCAACGAGCCTTCCTGAAGAAGACTGCATCGATGCGATCTCTGAGTGGCAGGGTGTGAGCTGGACTCTGTGGTCCACGCACTGAACACTGTATGCGACCGCACAGATCGCGAGAGCTGCGCTGCAGCGAGCACTGGTACTAAACTTCTCGTGCGGCATCTCATAACATGTCGCCGCGACCGGCACAACATCGTGTAACCACTCTCATCTTGGTACTGGCTGTGCAATGTGATGCCTGGCGGTCCGTGCGCGCACCGTTGAGGCTGCTGCCTAACGTAATTCGGCGCCGGAGCACTGTGTTACCCGTTGTTTACGAGGTCGACGTGCCTACCGGTATCGTCCTCGAAAACGTCGACCCGCTCGCGCTCGACAACGCCCACGCGGAGGCCATGTATCTGCTCTCGATCGACGCCGCGGACGCCGACGCCGCGGACGCCGTCGACGCGGCACCACCAAAAACGGAGGCGTTCATGGACCGGCACCCGCTCCTCACGAAGAGCCTTGCGATGGGCGTGACCTACGGCCTGGCGGACGCCGCGGCGCAGCTCTTCGCGTTCCTCGCCCACGGCGAAGTCGTGCCGCTGGCGGCGCGGCTCCGGCGCGCCATCTCGCTCACCGGCGTGGGCTGCCTCGCGGTCGGTCCGCTCCTGGCCGTGTGGTTCGACTTTTTGGAACGGATCGTGCCCGGCCGCACCAAAAGAGCGACCTTCAAGCGGACAGTGCTTGATCAAGCAATAGAAGTCCCCGTGATGATTTCTCTTATCTTCACGCTGTCGTCGCTTGCCGAGGGGAATACGCTAGCCTACTGCCTGGCCAAGGTCCAGCTGAAGCTCCTGAGCACGTGGAAATCCTGCACGGTCGTCTGGTTCCCGGTGCAGTTTATAAACCAGGGCCTCGTACCTTTGAAGTGGCGCGTGCTCTTCCAGGCCCTGGTCTCCTTCTTCTGGGACACGTACCTGTCGATCGTGTCCCACGCCGCCGTGGTCTAGGACCACGAGCCCTCCTGTTAATATTATGTTGAGTCTTAGGGGCCTCTAGCCCGAGTCCCCGTCGGAGCCGGCGTCGAAGTCCGCCGTCTTGATGCCCTCGCCCACGTTCAGCGTGACCTTGAAGGCCTTGTCGATGTCGTCCGGCAGGCAGCAGACCAGGCCGACGTCGCCCGAGAAGGAGGTGCCCGGCGGCGGGCACGCCGAGACGGTCAGGGTCGTCTCCTCGCCGCCCCTTCTATCTAACTTGCCGATCATACAGGACACGGTCAGCCACTCCGGGCCGTCCTCGAAGCCCGCGTAGTAGTCCTCGTAGCCCATGGAGTCCGGCACGACCTGGACCGAGGCCGTCTTCTCGAGGCCCGCCACCATCTCCTCCGGACTTACCGTGATGGCGCACTCGCCGTCCCAGCGGCCCATAACTTTCGCGGGGATGGGCACCTCGAACTTGATGTCGTCGGGGATCTCGCCGGCCAAGCACACGCCCTCGATCTTGTTGAACTCGGCCGGGCCCGCGTTCATGATCTTGCCCTTGAGCTCCTCCTCGTCCATGAAGCGCACGGTCGACGCGCGCGGGACTGCGGCCGGTGCAAACGCGGCGGCGCCGCCCAGGGCTAATGCAACGATGATGCGCGCCATTTTTGGCACGGCTGCGACGATATTCAGTGAGAGCAAGTAGATTTTAGGTGACGTGAACGCGCAAATACCCGCACGGAGTCTCCGGCGGCAAAACCTGCACCCCGCATTGCAGCACGCGCTCGTACTGCGCTCGTACTGCTCTACTGCCCACTGGGAGGTCTCTTGTAAGTACTACGCGTCACTGCACAAGTAGCTACAGCGAGCTGCGATATATTGCCACCAACAGGAGCAGCAGGGAGAGGTTACTAACTCTCGCTTCACGACCACCGGCAGCACGGCTCCATAACTCATCATGCTCACCACGCGCCTCGCCACCTTACGGCCAGCGCTGCGCGCCCTGCGCCGAAAATCGTCGTCCAAGCCGGACGCGACGGTCGACCCGACGACGAAGACTGCGTCGTCCAAGGCCAAAGACATGGTCGACCCGACGACGAAGAAGGGCTATTGGAAGGACTGGGCCGCGTCAAACCACCAGGGCTTCTTCAACGTGGGTGCTGGCTTCTTCCTCACAATACTCGCGAGTCAAAACTATAGCAGCCGCCTGGAGCGAGGGGCGCTGCAGGCGGACCTCGCCGAGGCGCAGAACGAGGCCGCATTGCTGCGCAAAAACGCCGCGGACGCCTACGCCATTGCGGCCGCGGCGAAGCGCCTGCGGGTGAAGCCCGAGCGGCTGGGCGGCGAACTCGCGCGCATACTGGACCCGGTGAAAGCGCTGCCGGGCCCGAGCGCCGCGGCGCCGGCGCTCGTTTGATTAAGTACACGAAAGTTTACCACGCGAGAGACACCGCCTAGCGGGACGTCTGCATCTTGGAGGGGATCTTGGCCGCGGCCAGTTCCTCGCGCATGCCGTCGATGGTGACCTTGTAGGCCTCTTCCGTCCGCGGGTCGCGGAAGATGGCCGAGCCGGCGACCATCATGTCGACACCCGCCTCGGCGACCTCCTTGATGTTCGCGCCGGACACGCCGCCGTCGATCTCCAGGCGGATGTCGAAGCCCGACTCGTCGATCATCCTGCGCGCCTCGCGGGCCTTGTCCAAGGTCGCCGGGATGAAGGACTGGCCGCCGAAGCCCGGGTTCACGGACATGAGTAAAATGATGTCGACCTTGTCCATGACGTACTTCAGGATGTCCAGGGGCGTGGCCGGGTTGAAGACGAGGCCGCTCTTGCAGCCCGTCGCGCGGATCAGCTGGAGCGTGCGGTCCACGTGCGGCGAGGCCTCGGGGTGGAACGTGATGTAGGACGCGCCGGCGTCCGCGAAGTCCTGCACGATGCGGTCCACGGGCGAGACCATGAGGTGCACGTCGATGGGCGCCGTGACGCCGTGCTTCCGCAGGGCACTGCAGACCATGGGCCCGATCGTCAGGTTGGGCACGTAGTGGTTGTCCATGACGTCGAAGTGCACGACGTCCGCGCCGGCGGCCAGGGCCGCGTCGACCTCGGCGCCCAAGCAGGCGAAGTCGGCGGCTAAGATGGAGGGCGCGATGAGGAAGTCCTTCTCGGGCATGATCAGCTCCATCTTGACCGCGGACCGCGCGGCGCGCGGGCGCGCCGCGGGCAGCGTCTTCGCGACGAGGGCATTGGCGCCTGTTAAAGCGAGGGCGACGATGACGGACTGCATTTTTGGTTCTGTTGGCCTGCGTGCGGCGTCGGTTCTAAGGTGCTGTATGGGTGCGTCCGCGCGTTCGGTTACAGCTCTCACCGCATGCATGCTTAAATATTTTTAGGCGTCCCGCGCCACATGTGTATTGGTCCGGCGCATGCCACGAGGCTTCTTTTGCTGGTTTAGGGCTGCGGCGGCCGCGTGGGGCTGTGCTGCTGCATCTCTGGCAGTCTGGGCTTTGGACAGCCCAGTCAAGCACCGCAGCGGCTTTGTTGCAGCTGGGCGTTCGCCACGCACTCAGGTCACTCTCGTTTCAATGAATCTGCTCGACGCCGCGGCGCACGCTCGTTAATCTGATAGCCTCGACTTGACGTCTGATGTGATGCCAAAAGAGCAACCCGTCCCCTGCTCTCTCTGCTTTTCGCCGCCGATCCGTCGCTGCAGCTACTATGGGTCGAAAAGAGCGTAGCGCGGATGTTTGCACGACAGCAAAACCCGCGCGTCTCACAGCAAGATTTTGCCATCTTCATTTTGCCCCGCCGGAACACAGCCCTTGTAGACCATGCGAATCCGTGCCGCTCTCGCTGTCGCTGGGTTAGCCAGCACTCATGGTGCGTCAAAAATGTCCCGTTGAATCAACGCCCACAGACTTCGAACGCCGCAAAAGCCACAGCGTACGAACATTGGTGGCAAACACCGCGCGACGGTCGCTCGATCGCTGCCAAATTCGGCACGGCGCCAGAGGGCTGCCTCGGGTCCCCCATCGCCGCCGCACTCACAGCCGTGAGACCCCGGATGTCGATGACGTCGAGGTCCGCGCCGGCGCCCACGACCAGGCGCAGGACCAGGGATACGCGCGCGCGCCCGGAACTAGTCTCCTGCTCCGCACTGCGGGCGCCACGCGCGCCCCCCAAACGCGTCTCCTGCCTCGCACTGCGAGTGCGACACGCGCCCGTTCCAACGCAGGTTTCTCGGCCGTGGCCGGCAGCGACGCCGTCAAGCCAAAGAAGAACGTGAAGGACGGCATCTTCGAGTGGCGCGCGGGCAGCGTGTTTTCAACCTTCGATTAATTTTCACAGCGGGGCCTCAGACCGCGGTCAACGATGGCGTTGGCGCTGGGCGTTGATGGGCTGGCGGCCGCCGTCGACGCCATCGTCGACGCCATCGACGCGCCAAGACCAGAACGTCACAGGCTGTGCAACCGCAGGCAAACTAAGCTGATGGACGACCTCGCCTCGAAGTACGCCAAAACCCCTGACGCCGCGGCGCCGGTGACGACTGCCGAGGCGGCTGCGACCCCGTCGAGCGACGACGCCAGCGAGGAGGTCGTCACGAAGATGCCCTTGGGGACGCGCCTGAAGAACGTGGGCAAAAGGCTTTTGTTCTGGCGGAAGTAGGAGCGCGACGCGGACGGCCCGTTTGTATAGGCGGGTAAGTGTCCACACTACAAGGAAGAAGAAGTTACCACGTAGGATAGATGAAGGGAAGGGGGAAGGAGCGCTCTACTCCTCGTGGTCGTCGCCGTCGTGGTCCATGTCCTCGTGCGTGAGCGCGAGCGCGGGGTCGACGGGGAACGCCTGGCAGCCGTCGTAGATGTCCGAGCAGCCGCAGAACTCCTTCATGCCCGCCTCGATGGCGCGCTGGCCGCCGACGCACCAGTGCTCGTTGCCGTCCTTGTAGCAGATGTAGTTGTGGTTGTGCAGGTACTGGAGGACGGGCTCCTCGTCGCCGTGCCAGACGACCAACCAGGGGTGGATCTCCTTGAAGTCCGTCGAGAGCACGACGTCCGTGTCGATGTCCGAGTGCAAGCTTTCCGTGTCCGTCGCGATGATTAATAAATCATTCAAGTTCAGCGCGGGCAGCTTCTGCGACCTGATAATCCGCTCGATGTGGTGCGAGTTCCGGCCGGGCGGCTTCTCCATGAGGTGGATCAGCGTCTTGGACATGAGGTCCTCCTTCATGGACTTGAAGTAGTCCGCGGCGTTCGACGAGACCCGGTGGCCGCCCACCTTCAACATGATCGTGTTCTCGAAGGCCTCCTTGCGCTTCGTGGCCTCGCCCTCGGGAATGGTCTCCAAATAATCCTCCAGGGAGGCCAACAGACATTTGTGCGTGTCCACGAAGGGCGCGTCCATGGCCGTCTCGTGGGCGAAGACCTCGATCGTGAGCTCGCGCGGGGTTCCGTCCGGGCCCACCTGCGCCTCGATGACGTCAATGTCGTCCGGCTGCTTGAGCCGCGAGAGGCCCGGGATGCGCCAGGCCGCGGCTGTCGTCGCTATTGCCAGGATAAGGCAGCGCGTCGACATCGTGCAGCAGCTAGATTTCTCGTGGCGTAGAGAGCAGGTTTAGCGCTCGATATGGCGCGTTGCTGTGCGTCTACGAGGCAATCAGCGTCGCGCAAAATGGTCTCCGACAACCTGCCAAAATCGGAACTCAACGTGCGGGTTGCGCCAAGACAATCAGACGACTCCTGCCACTGGCCGTGCTGTGTCGTCGAGGGCCTGCCTACGGCCGCTCGCATTAAGTAGGCTGTGTCCGGTTGTGTACGGGTTTTTCAAAACACTATTTTAAGGTAGGTTGTAAGGAGCTCGCTGTGCTGCTGTGTGCTGCAGTGTGCTGCAGGCCTGCAGTTGCTGCATTCCCGCGACTACGTCGCTCCTGGACGCGTTTGGTGACCACTTCGAACGCCTGCAACATTTGACCGCTTCATTACAGGCAGGAGCTGAGCAGCAATGCGGCGCATAGGCTGGCTCCTCTGCGCCGCCGCGACGGCCCAAAGAAGTGAAAGCCGCGGCTACCTCTTCGTTTCGAACCGCCTGGACGAGGTCATGCTCGCGGCGAGCCAGCTCAAGCGCGTCGACGCGCGCGCGAACACGACGCTCGTGGCGGACGCCGCCACGCTCGGGGAGTTGGCTTCGAGGTCCAAACTAGGCGGCGCGGCTAAACGACTATTCGACGTCGTGATCGCGTCCGAGACGCTATTACCGGGCACGCGCACGACCGACAGCATGGGCTTCCGGCTCCAGAAGCTGCGAGCATTACGACATACGCCCTACGACAAGACCCTGTACCTCGACTCCGATACTTTAGCTTGTCAGGACCCGCAGCCGCTCTTTGACGCTTTAGACATGTATGACGCGGGCGGCGTCGCGCAGCATAGCACAATCGTGAACGGCGGGGTCCAGGTCTACAAACGAAACGCCCACGCCTTCGCGTTGTATGAAAAGTGGGAGACGCTGTTCAGTGAAGTGAAAGAGACCACGCGCCGGGAGCAGCCCATTCTCCAAGAAGCGTTGAGGTGGGCCGAGGAAAATACGCCCCTGAAGTACGGCCGCCTCGACCGCACGTTCAACTGCCGGGGCGCGGACACTTGTGCCGAGACAATTTTAAAGAGCGGCGAGACGGGGCGCTGCGTGATCATCCACGGTAAGTGTCTTTCGAGCGTACGCCACATCACCGTACCACCGCAGGCCACGGCGTCGCGGCGGCGGCGGACGCGGACGCGCGGAGCGCGCCCCAGCTCGGCGTGCGGGCGCGGCGGCAAGCATTGACAGATGCCTACGCGCGGCCCTGCCCCCAACTGGGCGGCGGCCACCCCCTCGTGGTCGTCGCGGAGGCCGGGGCGCACGGCGGCGGCCGGCGGGGCTTCGCGGAGCAACTGTTGGGACGCCTCGCGAAGCTCACGAAGGACAACGACGCCACGCCCTGCAAGGTCGACCGCCGCCAGAACCGCCGGGGCCTCGACGGCGCCCTCAAGAAGTGCTTTGCTTCTAAATCGCGCTACGCGGCCGTCGCCGTCGTGGCCAAGCTGCCCCAGCCGCCCCTGCACGTGCGGGGCGCGCCCGTGCTCATCGCGTGGGCCCACGACCCGGCCGTCGCCGCGGCGCGCGACGGCGCCGCCGCCCACCTCGTGGCGTGCATCCACGAGCGCACGCCGGGCCACGCGTGCACGGCCGTGGCGGACCGGTTGGTTTCGTGGTTTATTGATGGTGAATCCTGCGCGCCGCCCACGAAAGGCGGTTTGGCGCCGACGAAGGTCCGGTGCGCCTTCACCCTGGCGGACGCGAACTTCCAGGTTGTCCTGGCCGAGTCGCGGCCACGCACGTCCCTCGTGGTGTTGGAGCGCGTGTTACCTTCTCATTTCCTCAACGTGGCGCGGCGCGTGCCGCCGGACGACGCGGACCCGCACATGGCGCGCCGG
>Ga0114994_10002663_pt1 | contig 13072 bp, 13 predicted proteins | sample ArcticOcean_MG_C_9_FD_87043 | JGI IMG/M metagenome (GOLD analysis project Ga0114994, IMG submission 87043) | Marine microbial communities from western Arctic Ocean - ArcticOcean_MG_CB2_152 | ecosystem: Environmental > Aquatic > Marine > Oceanic | place: Arctic Ocean: Canada Basin | collected... | reverse complement strand
CAAAGAACTGAAGAACCCTCGCCCTATATTCTCGTTAGAAAGGGTCTAGAAGCGCGGCTCACAAGGGCTGTTTTTTATCAACTGGTTGATCTAGGCGTTGAAAAAGCGCAAAAGCCTGACAACTATAATGGAGAAATAGATTTTGGCATATGGAGTAGCGGACAATTCTTCCAGATCGGAAAAGTAGCGGTTCAAGATTAAGCCTTACTGATGTTGTCGCGCGTTTCAAAGCGAGCCAAGGCAAACTTGGTCATCGTTCAAATGAAGATGCTGAGCTTGGTGATATTGATAAGCTAAACCGTAACGAGTGGGTAAGCGGTGACAAGCCACTAAAACCTGCCGCTGTTTTGGTGCCCCTCGTCCACCGAGAAGACGGTTTGCACGTAATGCTGACTAAACGCACCGAGCACCTTAATAACCATGCTGGTCAAATTAGCTTTCCAGGTGGCCGTGTCGATGAGACTGACCGCGATGTCCAACACACTGCTTTACGGGAAACAGAAGAAGAAGTTGGCCTTCATGCACGCCACATCAAAATTATCGGGCAACTCGATACCTATATCGTTGGTACCGGCTATCTTGTAAGTCCAATTGTCGGCGTTGTTGAGCCGCCATTTAAACTTAGCCCCCAAGAAGACGAGGTGGCCGAGATTTTTGAAGCCCCACTCGATTTTTTAATCACACCTCATAACTTTGAGCGTTTTGCTCGAGACTACAATGGAAAAACGCGCCATCACTTTGCCATAACATGGCAAGATTACTTTATCTGGGGAGCAACGGCTGGCATGCTCCGTAATTTATCACAACGTATCCTGACGGAATAAAGGAGAAGCGCAATGCGAATATTTCTTCATATTTTACTCCCCCTGATCACCCCTATAGTGATCTATACAATTTGGGCTAAAATCGGTGCTAGACAAAAAGGCAAAGGATTACCTAGTTGGGAGGAAGGCCAATGGTTCTGGGCCATCGTCGCAGGGTTTATATTTGTCGGTGGCTCTCTATTATATATAACAACTTTTGGCGATGGCACTAGCGTACAATATTATTCCCCCCGAATGGAAAACGGCCTCGTTGTGCCTGGCCATTTTAAATAAAGTTACTTTAAGAGATGTTCGAAGAACTGTTTAATTTTATCGAAGGCCCTGCTCGCTGGTTATTTACGACGATAGCCTTAGTGGCTTTGATATTTTTAAGTGCCCGCCGCAAAACAAGCCGCAGCAAATTATTTGAGCTTACAACCAAAACCAGCAACATTATTATTGATTGGGAAAAAAAGCCGGGAGGACAAATCCCTGTTGAGCTCTGGATGAAAAGTCCAGAGGTCAAAGCGGTTTTGGCTGCCATCACCATAAATGGAAAAGAAGCACGCTTTATTGGCGGCTGTGTGCGCGACGCCATCCTTAAAAGACCTGTAAACGATATTGATATTGCCACTCAAGAAACCCCAGATAAAGTGATAGCCCTCCTCGACGGAGCGGGCATCAAAGCAATCCCGATAGGGATCGAGCACGGCACTGTTATGGCGGTCGTTAACCACCAAAGTTTTGAGATTACCACGCTCAGAAAAGACGTTAAAACCGACGGCCGCCACGCAGTAGTGAAATTCACCGAGAATTGGAAACAAGATGCTTCCCGGCGGGATTTTACTTTTAACACCTTAAGCGCGACACCAGACGGGATGGTTTTTGATTATTTTAACGGCATTCAAGATCTTTCTAATCGCGTAATCCGCTTTGTTGGGCATGCACCAGAACGAATCGAAGAAGACTACCTAAGGATATTGCGATATTTCAGATTCATCGCCACAATTGGCATGCGGGTTGAGAGTAAAACTGAGTTTCAGGCCTGCATCGATCAGGCATACAAACTTAAACAACTGTCCGGCGAGCGCATCCGTGCCGAGTTATTCAAAATTCTTAACTCCGATATGCCTTTAGATATCCTGGCACTAATGTACGAGCAGGGCGTGTTGCAAATAATCGTGCCGCATGTCATAGCACCTGAAAAATTGCGCCAACTCAATTGGTTAGAGACCAGTGCAATGAAGTTTGAGTCAATCTCCCGGGATCCCTTACGCAGATTAGCCGCCTTGGTTCAAACAGATAAAACTGGCGTCACTGACATTACCGACGCACTCCGACTTTCAAAAATCGAGCAAAAACGGCTCTCTAAAATGCTCGTGCCATCTTTCGGAGTAAAGTGGGATATGAACGAGAATGAACTACACGCAATTCTGTACGTTGAAGGTGCTGAAGCAGTTATTGATTTAGTCCTTCTCAAATGGGCCGACATGCTGGTTTCTTCCCCTACCGGACTAACAAAAGAGAAAAATGGCTGGCTACACATCATCAGAATGGCTATCCGGCAACAAGGCAACAAGGCAATCTTTCCGCTTAAAGGACAAGACGTACTCTTTCTTGATGTCGCACCCGGCCCAGAAGTCTCACGCCTCTTGGAACGAGTTAAATTTTGGTGGCTAGAGGGCGGCTGCAAAGCCGACCGGGGTGCGTGTTTGAAAAAACTCAAGTCATTCCAAGAGATCTAAGAAATTCGGGGACCTAGCTAAGCAACCCGCGCACAACCTTTTCTAAATATCATTTTGGCTGGCCGCAGACAGTCCATTATTCAATGTCCGCCAAAAATGCCTCATATTCCGATGTATCCATTAACTCATCAAGATTGGCTAAATTCTTAACTTTGATTTTAAAAAACCATCCCTTATCTTCAGCGTCTGAATTAACTGTTGAGGGGTCATCTTCAAGCGCTTTGTTCGTGGCAACAATCTCACCATCGACTGGAGCATAGACTTCTGAGGCTGCTTTCACAGATTCGACTACAGCCGCTTCGGCTCCCTTGCTGAATATGGCACCTACTTCAGGTACTTCCACAAACACCACATCACCAAGCTGCGCTTGAGCATAGCTTGATATTCCCACGGTACCGATGTCATCAACCATAGAAATCCACTCATGTTCTTGGGTGTATTTTATATACGGCATATTATTTATTCCTGTTACTTAACCTGCAGTGAATTTTATCGCACAAATTCCACTATAATTACTTACGAATTTTGACTCTTATTTTTCACCATCCACACAAGCATTGTATCAAACACGGTAAAATAACGGCCATATTAATACTAATTAACGCGAGGTGTTTGACGTTTCCGCCGGTTGAATTCTATCTGATCAGGCGTCAACTGGAAGCCTATATAAATTTTTGATCCAGGGCCTTTACGTGATCCACTAAGCGGTATCGAAATCTCGACTTCTTCATCAAGAATCTTAACAGCATTTCCATTATCTGGAAATGCGACTCTAACTCTAAAAATATTACGGCCCGCTGGTTTTGGATAAAATTCAGGCATTGCAATGAAATAAGAAACATCTATTAGAGAGCTCTTTTCAGCAGCCCCCCTTGTGATATCGAAGCCAACTTTCAGAACTACATTGACCGATGAATAAACACCTTTCTTACCTATATATTCACACTCTCCAGTAAATTCTTTGAACTCCGCCTCAAAACGAATATCGGTAATATCACGCCCTGGACCAGGCCGATAGGCCACGATCATATCGGTATCTTTAAGTAATTGAATGGTGGGACAAGCGGGAACTGGTTTTTTGTCAGCCCACGGATTGATTTTGCTCGGTGTCTCACAGCCGCTAAGTACCAGCAGCAGGCAGCCAAGAGTGACAAACTTAATTATTCGACTTGATTGTGACTTCGGTATTAGGCTAGGCATAACGTCGATACTGTTCCCACTCCAAAATTATCAGCAACGCCAATTAAAGTGAGTTATGAGAGCCATCACAACGTGGGGAGTTCCCGGTTTGCTTACAGCCACAGAGACTAACTGTTTCTGTTTTTTCGGCAACAAAAATATTGGGTTTAAATTCACCAGCGTCTTTATGAGCTCCATTACAGAAGGGTTGTTTGTCACTGAGCCCACATGTGCAAAAAGCATATTTTTTGCCCTCTTCAAGGTCCACGCGATAAGGTGAGGCTTGGGCTACAACTGGATCGCTCATTTTAATTCTCCTTAAACTATTTGACCGCTTGATATAAAACGTAATTCGACTTTAGTGGAGTAGACAGGAAGCTACAAGACACTCTTCGCGATGTACCATATGCTAGCGAGTTAACTAACTTGGTTCGACACTTAAATCAAAAACCATCGGAAGAATAATCTTTTAAGTAATGTATCTAAATATTCAATAATACCAGAAAATATAACACAGTTTTTAGATTTTTTATCAATTAGGACTTTGCATGAGATTCTGAGTAAGCTAGAAGCCATTATGAGAGAAAATTCAACAAATAAGATAGAACTTTTTACTGATGGTGCTTGCAGTGGTAATCCAGGTCCAGGCGGTTGGGGTGCCATCTTACGTTGGCGCGGAATTGATAAAGAGCTATATGGTGGAGAAGCCAACACAACCAACAATCGTATGGAAGCCTTGGCCGTTATTCAAGGCTTAAAAGCCCTTAAAAAATCCTCAATCGTTACCGTCTATACAGATAGCACCTATGTTCAAAAAGGGATGACGGAATGGCTCGAAGGCTGGAAAGCCAAGGGCTACAAAATCAAAGGCGGAGGCCTCCGGGTCAACCATGATTTGTGGCAGGAACTAGATGCACTTAATCAGACACACCAAGTTTCCTGGCAATGGGTTAAAGGCCATGCCGGTCACCCAGAGAACGAACGAGCCGATGAGCTTGCCCGACAAGGGGTCGACCTAGTTCGTTAATCCTCTATTTTTCTGGGAAATTGGGCTAGACTTTTAATCACGCCTCTAAAGGTGCGCACCTCTTGTTCGGTCATATTAGCTCGTTGGAAAACATTACGAATATTTTGAACCATGACGGGACGTTTTTCCTTCACTCGTAAAAACCCATGGTTATCCAGTTCACGTTCTAAATGTTCGAATAACATCACCATTTCATCGTTATTAGCAGGCCGTGTATCTTTCATCCGAAGCTCTGGACATGGTGCAACATCGCCAAGTTTGTACCATTCATAAGCCAACAACAAAACCGCTTGAGATAAATTAAGGGATGTGAACCCGGGATTAAGCGGCGCGATTACAATCTTATTAGCGAGCACGATATCTTCGTTCTTCATGCCTTTGGCTTCACGGCCAAATAAAATACCACAATTCTGGCTTCCGACAGCCCGTATTTCGCGCGCCGCTATTTCTGGTGTCACGATTTCTTTGATCATATCTCTATCACGGGCCGTTGTAGCAAATACTAGGTTGAGATCCGCAATGGCGTCGCAGGTAGTCTTAAATACGCGTATGTTTTCAAGCACTATTTCAGCGCCCGATGCTGGACCTACCGCTTGCGGGTTTGGCCAGCCATCCCGTGGGCGAACTAACCTTAAATCGGTGAGCCCACAATTAAGCATTGCACGCGCCACCATACCAATATTTTCGCCCAATTGGGGGTCAATGAGAATGATCGAGGGAAGCTCCCCCCCAGCCGAGACGGCTTCCGATTTAGGCATCACGCGCTGGTGGTTAGTTCCAGCCATTTTCTATAACTTAGCCATTAAGTGTGCCACCCGGTTTGGCGCCATCTCGATAGAGCTTGTAAACAATAGCATCGTTCAAAGCGGCATAGGATGCATCAATGATATTCGAAGATACGCCAACCGTTGACCAGCGGATACCACTCATATCTTTGCTCTCGATCATCACCCGAGTAACAGCACCCGTCGCATCAGATGGGGTCAGAATACGTACCTTATAGTCAATGAGCTTTATGTCTTCCACCTCTGGATAAATCGGCAACAAAACTTCGCGAAGCGCACTATCTAAAGCATTCACGGGCCCATTACCTTCGCCAACTGTCATAAATCGCTGGCCATTAATTTGCGCTTTTATTGTTGCTTCTGACAAGGTGATCAGCTCATCTTTGGCATTCCAGCGACGTTCATCAATCACGCGGAAACTGTTTAGACTAAAATATTCAGGCACCGTTTGGAGAGCCCGCCGAGCCAACAGCTCAAAACTTGCTTCGGCACCATCATAAGCATAGCCAGCAAATTCCAATTCCTTTACTTGTTCAACAAGCCGAGTAACTTTGGGATCTTTAGAATCCACTTGCAAACCAATGTCCCGGAACATGGCCAATATATTTGATTTTCCAGATTGGTCAGAAATCACAATATGGCGATGATTGCCAACCACTTCAGGCTCAATATGCTCATAACATTTTGGGTCTTTCTCAACAGCTGAAACATGTAGGCCACCTTTATGAGTAAAAGCAGATTCTCCTACATAAGGTGCTCCTTGATCCGGCGCACGGTTAAGGCGTTCATCAAGTGTGCGCGATAACTGAGTAAGCTTAGAGAGATTTTTCTTCGTGATGCCTGTCTCAAAGCCCATTTTAAGCATCAAGGTCGGAATCAGTGAAATAAGATTAGCATTACCACAGCGTTCACCAAGGCCATTAAGCGTACCTTGAACTTGGCGCGCCCCAGCTCTGACCGCTGCCAAAGAATTTGCAATAGCGTTACCCGTATCGTCGTGGCAATGAATACCAAGATGATCTCCTGGGACATATTTGACAACTTCAGAGACAATTCTCTCTATTTCATCCGGCAACGTGCCCCCATTGGTATCGCAAAGAACTATCCAGCTCGCACCTGCATCATATGCAGCCGTTAAACATTTCAGGGCAAATTCGGTATTAGCTTTAAAACCATCAAAAAAATGTTCCGCATCAAATAGTACTTCAGTACCTTTTTCTTTTGCGTGTGCGATTGAGTCAGAGATCATTGCGACGTTCTCATCGATATCAATTTCAAGTGCGACTTTTACATGAAAATCCCAAGTTTTTCCGACAATGCATACGCAAGTGGTTTTAGCGCCTAAAATAGCGTTAAGGCCTGGATCATTATCAGTACTACGCCCAGGCCGACGCGTCATACCGAATGCGGTGAATTTAGCCTGTGTAAGAATTGGTGGATTGGCAAAAAAGTGATCATCTGTAGGATTAGCGCCCGGCCAGCCACCCTCAATATAATCTATACCAATCGCATCTAAATCTTGTGCAATTGCAATTTTATCGGCTACGTTAAAATCAACGCCTTGCGTCTGTGCGCCATCGCGCAGTGTACTGTCAAAAAGGTAAACTCGATTATTTGTCATTTTATCAAGGTCTCTATATCTTGCATTGTTTTCTATTTTTGGAGTGTGTTTTCATAAAAGAGCCGGAAAGCGCCAGAGGATGCACAAAATTTAATCCAATCTCAAGTTATTCTGTTTAAAATTCGCATTCAATATACTAAATAATATATAAATTATACAAAGAACCCCGCGGAACAAAGTCCAAACTAAATTTAATGAATATAATTAGCCTTAGTTTATTGAAACTCGATCATATTTTAATTACCAATTATCATTGAAATCAACAGCTTACATAAAGAAAATAGCTGTTGCAGCCTAGAAGGGCATAGTACAGGACACGGTAAAGCACCACGCATTAATCAAGATTTACCCGTCAATTAAAGCCACTATAAAGCGTCTTTGTGAGGTCAACATCAAAAAAAACCTCAAGATTTATTAACTGAGTGATTGCAGCGAGGTCGCACCTTAATGCATTATTTGAAATCTCTATCGCTTTAAATATTAAATCCGTTATTCAATAATTTTATCTCTTTAATGCTATTATCGAGCCTACCACTTCACACCTACAGGTGCTGGATAAAAATCATACCTCGCAGAGAAGTAGTTATATTCATTTGCTATACTGAACACCTGATCAAAAGAAAGTCGCTCAGCAACTGTTGGACTTAAAACCACGCTGCTGGCCCCTGTATCAACAAGAAACTGAATGTGAATACCATTGACCATAGCCTCGATAATAAAGTCACCCTTATCTTCGGCTTAAAAAGTATAATTATACTTCCCTACATTCATAAAACAGTATTTTTTTAAACATAATATCAGGTGGTATTCTTCTATAATTTTCCAGGCTCTGAACAAATTAATATCTTATCTAACAAACGTTTTACCTGACTTAATTAGAAGGTTAAATATTTCACATGACTAACCTCATAAGATTTTGGTCCCATTTCGGCGGCATCAGTCGCGCACTATCCAATCCAAATTATAGGACCTATTGGATAGGCCAGATCGTGATGGTGCAGGGCTTTTGGATCTACAAAATTGTTGGTGGTTGGATGATGTTTGAGATGACAAATTCGCCAGCTTGGCTAGGTGCTCTTGGATCAGCATATTTACTACCAATATTCTTATTAGGTCCCTTTGGTGGCGCCGTTGCAGATCGTTTTGGATATCGCAGATGTGCGTTAACCATGGGTGGTTCAGGCGCTTTTTTGGCTATCCTAACCGGCATTTTGGCCTACATGGGTTTAATGACCCCTGTCCTTCTCTTGGCGCTCACAACCATCCAAGGTTTGCTTTTTGCTTTTGAATTTCCGGCCAGGCAATCTCTGTTTCCAAATCTAATGCGGCGGGAAGACATGCCTGCCGCCATTGCCGTGAATTCAACAACTTTTCATTCTAGCAGCTTTACCGGCCCCCTTATCGGCGGGCTGTTACTGCAAACCAATATTGATGGTATTGGTTTTGCAGCTAATGGTTTCTGTATGCTGTGGATGATGTGTGCAATTTATTTGGTGCCAAAACCAGCAAATCTAAGCAATCGATTAGCTGAGAAGAAAGCTTCTGGTATCCTCAATGATCTCAAAGATGGCCTACGTTATACACGCAGTCACGTTGATATTCGATTACTAATGATATTAACTTTGACGGCCTCACTGTTGCTAAGACATTATCTAGATTTTTTACCAGGATTTTCTGGAATTGTTTTCAAACAAGGTAAAGAAGGTCTGGCAACATTAACCGCAGCAGCTGGTATTGGCGCTATGATTTTTTCAACCTTTTTAGCTGTCAGGGGACGAACGAAAGGCTTGACGAATTTTTTGTTTGTTGGACAAACCATTTCGGCGACAGCTCTTATACTTTTTGCTTCAACAGATAACTTTATGTTTGCTCTGATGGCGCTAGTTTTGGTTGGTGGCTTGTTAAACTCGGCCGCAGTCTGCATCCAATCACTCATCCAACATTCCGTTGATGATGACTATCGTGCACGTGTCATTAGTATTAATGTCTCGCTAGCAGTTGGAGCACCTGCTATATCGGCGCCGATAGTCGGTTGGATTGCAGAATATTATGGATTGCAACTTGCCCTTTCAGGATCCGCCGCCTTGTCTCTTTTGATCCTGATACCCGCTGGCCTCATACTGAGAAAGCGCCGCAAAAAAATAGAAGCAGAAAAGACTTAACCCAAAACTAGCTCCGTTTCCATGCTGTGCCATTACCACCATCTTCGAGCACGATACCTTGGGACGCTAAATCATTACGAATTTTATCTGACAGAGAAAAGTTCTTATCTGCTCGGGCCACCCGGCGTTGCTCAATCATAACTTCAATTTGAGGGCCGCTTAAACCGTCCTCATCATGCTCGGGCGTCCACTTAAACCACTCTTCCGGATTAAGTTGCAGGAGACCCATCAAATTACCTGCAGCTAACAATCTGTTTTTTGCCGTTGTTCTAGCACTTTCGCCGTCCGCTTTATTGAGAGCACCAGAAAGTTCATGCAAAACAGCAATTGCTTGCGGCGTATTAAGATCATCCGAAAGAGCCGCTAAAAATTCATCAGAGGGTCTTATTCTCGTAAAACTAATTTCGGCCGCCGCGCGGAGCGCCCCATAGAAACTATCAAGACTATTTTTCGCCTGGGTCAACCCATATGCCGTCCAGTTTAATGGTTGCCGGTAATGCGTCATCAACATACAAAACCTCACCACCTCGCCGTGATGATTTTTGATTAATTCACGCACAGTAATAAAGTTACCGAGGCTTTTTGACATCTTCTCACCCTCGACCATAAGATAACCATTATGCATCCATGTCTGGGCAAAAGTACCGCTGCCATGGGCGCAACAGCTTTGAGCAATCTCGTTTTCATGGTGGGGGAAAATTAAATCCTGTCCACCGCCATGAATATCAAACGTGTTGCCAAGGTACTCTCTTGACATTGCCGAGCACTCTATGTGCCAGCCTGGACGGCCACGGCCCCACGGGCTTTCCCAACCTGGCTGCTTCTCATTACTTGGTTTCCACAGCACAAAATCTGATGCGTCTTTCTTATAAGGCGCTATTTCAACCCGCTCGCCGGCAACCAGCTCATCCCTATTAAGCCGCGCTAAGCGCCCATACTCAGGCATCGACGATACGTTAAAGCAAACATGGCCTTGATCCTCATAAGCGTGGCCATCAGCAATAAGATTTTCTATAATCTGAATCATCTGTGGAATATGCTGAGTAGCCCGAGGCTCAATTGACGGCTCTAGATTCCCGAGGGCTGCCATATCATTGTGAAATGCTCGCGTCGTCCGGGCCGTGATAGAGCTAATGGCTTCGCCGCTTTCTTGGTGAGCCGCGATAATTTTATCGTCAATGTCAGTAATATTACGAACATAAGTAACATGGTCTTTACCATAAACAGTCTTAAGCAGCCGAAACAACACATCAAACACAATAACCGGTCGTGCATTGCCAATGTGAGCATAGTCATAAACAGTCGGACCACAGACATAAACGCCAATAGAATGGACATCTATCGGCTCAAAGTCTTCCTTAGCTCGTGCAAGTGTATTGTAGAGGCGAAGGCTCACTTTTCCTCAACCTCCCACATGAGATTGGTGAAGCCATTGGTGATAGGGTAGCGGCGGTCGCGACCGAAGGCACGGGAGGAGATTTTAACACCGGGAGGTGCTTGGCGGCGTTTATACTCAGCCCGGTCTAGCATATGCCAGACCCGCCGAACAATAGCGGCGTCGTGCCCTTTGGCAACCATATCATCAACGGCGCTTTCGCCTTCGATCAGGTTCATTAATATATCGTCTAGGACCTCATACGGCGGCAGACTGTCTTCATCAAATTGATCGGGCTTAAGCTCTGCTGATGGCTTTTTGGTAATGACGCGCTCGGGAATGGCTAGACCTTCTGACCCTAAAAATCCTGAAACAAAATTTTTATTGCGCCAATGCGAGATAGCAAAAACCGTTGTCTTATAAACATCTTTTAAGACTGAGTAACCACCACACATATCGCCGTAAAGCGTAGCATAGCCGACGGACATCTCGGACTTATTACCAGTGGTCAGTGGCATAAAGCCGAGCTTGTTCGAAATAGCCATAACAATCAACCCGCGCGCCCGAGCTTGAATATTCTCTTCTGTAGTGTCAGCGTCTGTGTCACCAAACACCGGTGCCAACATGCCTTCAAACACTTGCATGGCATCTATAATTGGTACTGTGTCATAAACTACACCAAGAGCCTCCGCCTGTTCTGCTGCATCATCGAGACTTTCTTGAGAAGTATAGGGTGATGGCATCATCACGCAATGCACCCTATCAGCACCAATAGCATCAACCGCAACGGCTGCCGAAAGGCCAGAATCTATGCCTCCCGATAAGCCCAATATAACTCCTGGAAAACGATTCTTATTTACGTAATCACGCAAGCCTAGAACCATTGCTTGATAAATCGAGGCCAGCATCTGGGGCCCATTTTTACCAACGGGGGCGATATTTCCTTTGGCACACGCCCAACCTTCAGCGGACTTTGTCCATTTACTCGTCACTTGACCCATGACAAATCCTGGCATTTGAACTTGGAGTTGTCGGTCCGCATTTAGTACAAATGAGCCGCCATCAAATACTAGCTCATCCTGTCCTCCAACTAAATTTACATACAGCAATGGCAATTTAGATTCGGAGACCCGGGCAACTGCCAAGTTTAGGCGCTGATCAGGTTTATCTACTTCAAAGGGCGAGCCATTAATAACAACCAATATTTCTGCGCCAGATTCCTCAAGGCATTCCGTGACATCGGTATTCCACATATCTTCGCAAATCATTACGCCGAGCCGAACACCTTTAAAAGCAATAGGCCCCGGTAAAGGGCCCCTCTCAAACACTCTATCTTCGTCAAAAACACCATACGTTGGTAAAAGATGCTTATAGCGAGCGGTGACAATTTTACCCTCAGCAAGGAGTAACACAGCGTTATATAGACAACCATCTTCTCGCCAAGGCACACCAATAATAAGCGCCGGGCCGCCATCATTAGTTTCACCAGCGAGGGCTCTTACTTTATCCTCTACCCGGTCCAAAAAAACAGGTTTAAGGACTAAATCTTCTGGTGGATAACCGCATACAGTTAACTCTCCTACAACCATAATATCTGCCCCATCAGCCGCAGCTGTGGCGCGCGCTTCCCGAATAAGGTCTATGTTACCATCGACATCCCCAACTGTCGGGTTTACCTGCGCAAGCGCGATTAAAAGTTCAATAGTCATTGGAAAAACACGCTCGATAATAAAATAGTAAGACTAAACCAAGCATTAGAGGACGCCTTTAACCCAGTCAATACCCCCAAACAAACCCTGGTTGGATAATACTCTAGAAATTTCAATTTAAAATCGTTATGATTAACGTCTCGGCTATAAACTCAAAAAAAGGAACCTGGAGTTGATCCCTTCTGAAGATGTAGATTCGCCGCCTCAATCGGCTGCTCTCCCACCAACGCAGACTCAATCTGTGGCAGAAATAGATAGTGCCGTACCAAACAACCAAATCAAAGAATTGACCCAAACGATTATTTCAGCATTTACCGGCCGGTTAAAATCAGAGACACAAAATCAAGGGGGAAATCTAACCACGGCTAGTATCGAAAAGTTATGTATAGAATTTGATCGCAAACAAGAAGCTTTGGAAATCGCCTTCCGACAATGCTTTAAAGAATATGCTCGGATTCTGAGAAATGGCACTTTTGACCACACCCGTGATGCTCCTTTTGACCGTCTGATCGTTAATACTTTTGCCTCCCTCTTTGACCCGGTGCGCATCAACGAAGATGGGGAAAAGGCCGTCACCCGCCACGTCCTTCCCGGGTTTTTTATAGCGCTAAATAAAATGATCTCGCCAGAAGCCATGGACGGCTTGCAAGCTCGTAGCCTTATAAT
>Ga0114994_10002662_pt1 | contig 13073 bp, 8 predicted proteins | sample ArcticOcean_MG_C_9_FD_87043 | JGI IMG/M metagenome (GOLD analysis project Ga0114994, IMG submission 87043) | Marine microbial communities from western Arctic Ocean - ArcticOcean_MG_CB2_152 | ecosystem: Environmental > Aquatic > Marine > Oceanic | place: Arctic Ocean: Canada Basin | collected... | reverse complement strand
CCTCGAAGAGCGCATCGAGGTCGACCTCGTCCGGCACGTCCCGCGGCGCACTCGCGAGCACGCCGCGCAGCCACTTCACGTCGGCGGGCTCCTCGGCGGCGGGCGGCGGCGGCGCCGCCGCCGCCGCGGGCGCCGCGGCGGCGCCCGACGGGATGGCCACGCGCGCCTTCTTGGCCGGCGGCACACGCGCCTGCTTAGCCGCGCGCAGCTGGGCGACCTTGAGGCGCGCCCCCCGCTTGCGCGCCTGGCGCTCGGCCTCCTCCCGGGCCTTGCGTGCCTCCTCGGCCTCGCGCTCCGCCTTCCGCTTCTCGGCCTCCTCCCTCCTCAAATCGGCCGCGGCCTCGCGCGTGACCTCGACCTTGGCCGAGATCCACTGCGCGTCCACGCGCTTCTCCGACCCGTTGAGCACGTACTTGACAGCGTAGGTGAAGCCTGTGGTCCGCGCGCGCGACCCGTCCTTCATCTTGCCGCCGTCCGCCGTCCGCTCGTCGTGCACCTTCCGGATGGTGGCCGTGCCGCCGGCCTTGTTGAAGCCCGGGAACGTCCTCGCTTTGACCTCGACGAGCTCGCCGACGGCGAAGCGCGGCGCCTCCGCCTCCTCCGCCGGCGCGGCGGGCGTTTCCGCGGCCGGCGGCGCGGGCGTGGCTGTGTCGGCAGCCTCCGCTGCCGGCGCGGCAACGGTGGATTTGGCAGCGGCCTCATCCGCCGGCGGCACCGCGGCGGGCAGGTTGCTCTCGTGCAGGGCGTCCATGGCTGCTACGCGTGGAGCCGCAGCGTCAGCGCGCTGTCAAAAGCCGGCACCGATGCAGCGTCAAACAACGGCAGGCAGTCGAGGCTGTGGCCAAATGTGGGCCGGAGTCTGAGTTTGATTTTGATTTTCAACCGACACGGGTTTTACGCGATGGCTCCAGTTAGTCGCAGAGAGCACGTGCGCCCCCACCAACACGGCTCGCCGTTAGCAAGTCCCACGGGAGTGGCGCTCCAAATCGTGCGGGTGAGGCCTCCTGCAAATTTAAGCGCTGCATGCTGGCCGCTGCACGCGCTGCATGCGTGCCAGACTCCTCTCTGTGGCGCTTTAAAAGGGCAGCCAACGTCGCATCACACGGTTTCGCAAAAAGCCGCTGCAGCTGAACAAGGGCAGCCAGATGGGTCGAGGTGGACAGCAGCAAATATACACAATTACAAATCAAGGACGTTGGTCCACATCGCCGCTTAGTTAAGAAGCACCGTAACAAGCATGGCGCGCGCCGACGAGGCGAAGGACGAGGCCAAGAACGACGACGACGACGCCTCGGACGGCGAGCCCTTCGTGGACATGATCGCGGCGTGCAAGGTCTATTTCGGCGACCCCGACGACCTGCCGCTCCTCGAGCAGTTCGCGGCGGAGCACGGGCGCGCGTTCGCCCACCGCCAGTCGCTGGACTGTGCGGACGAGGAGCAGGACCTGGCGCACACCGCGCTGCACGCCGCGTACCTCGTGAAGTGGGAGCGGTGCGTCGAGGCCTTCCTGCGGGACCGGGGCTACGCGCTCCTCGAGTTCCAGGAGCAATTGCGGGACGCGGTCGAGGACCGATTCTGCGCGCTCTTCGAGGAGCACGCGCACCACGGCTGGGTGGACTCGTGCTTCGCGGCCGTGTCCTACGAGCACTTCTACCGGCGCATGGTGGCCGCGTCGCGCAAAAGGCATAAGTAGTTCCAATTTAGTTTCTTAAGACGGCGGTGGTTTGTACTTGATGCCCGCCAGGAAGTCGTCGTCGTCGTCGTCCGCGGGCGTAGGCGCGGCCGGCGCGCCCACGTCGGCGTCCATCGGCGCTGGTTCCGGCGCCGCGTCCTCGGCCTCCTCGTCGCTCTCCGTGTCATCGATTGTCTTGCGCGTGGCCCAATAATCCTCATCCTTTCCGCCCTTCTTCCGGTTCTCGAGGAACCGCTTGAACTCGGACCGCGTATCTTCGTCGGGCGGCAGCGGGGCCGCGGGCGGCGGCGCGGCCTCGGGGCTCGCCGCGAAGCTTTTTTCGAGGAGCGAGCGGCCCTCCTCGGGCTTCCGCCGGCGGCCCTCGTCGGACGCCTCGAACGCCTCGGCCTCGCGCCGCACGCGCTCGTCCTCCTCGCGGAGGATGTCCTCGGCTCGGAGGCGGGCCTGCATGCGCACCGACAGCGACGCGCGGTCCGCCGGCGGAATGTAGGCGGCGGCGTCGCTTTCCGGCGTCGCCGCGGAGGGCACGTTGCTCGGCGGCGGCGGCGGCACGTAGGCGGCGGGGTCGCTGTCCGCGCGTGCGGCCGGCTCGGCCTCGGCCGTCCGTTGTGCCTCCGCGCTCGCGGCCTCGGCCGCCGCCTCGGCCGCGGCGCGTGCGGCCGCCGCCGCGGCCTCGGCCTCCTTCCGCGCCTCGAGCTCCGTGAGCTTCCACGCCGCGAGCTTGTCGACCTCCCAGAAGTTCGGTCTCGGCCCGACGTCGACGGCGACCGCCGCGCCGGCCGTCCCGAAGGGATTCCACGTGGCGGGCGCGCCGTCCCGCAGCTCTTTGAGCTCGGCCTCGGCGCGGTCGGCCGCCGCGGCCAGTTCTTCGGCCGCCGCGGCCAGCGGGCTCGACGCCGGACCCCGGCCCAACAGCGCGTCCAGCGGATTCGCCGGCGTAGCCTTCTCCGCGAACGCCGATTCGTCGAGGCCGAAGATGCCGACGGCGCCCTGCGCCTTCTCCAGGGACTTGTAGGCGCCGCCGAGGGGCCCCTCCTTGGCATCATTTGAAACCTTCTCGGCGTTGATGGCGTAGGCGCCGCGGCGCGCGGCCTCGAGCGCGTCGACCAGGTCACGCGTCGACGTGTCGTCTCGCGCCTTTGTTATGGCCGCGAACGGGCAGATCACGCCGAGGCAGCTGCCTATCCTTTTCACATCGTCATCACCCATCTCGCCGTAGACGCGGCAGCCGTCGATTTGCACGCATTTCTGCGCGCGCGTCACACCGCCGACCGTCGCGGACTCCAGCTGGGCCGTGCCGAGCCACAGCTCGACCACGGCCGCGTTCGCGTTGCCGGCCTTGTCCTGGACCCGGAAGCCGCGGCCCTTGGCCTTGCCGAAGCTCTTGAGCGGGGCGAGAGCACTGCAGGCTGTCAGGCCGAGGGCGAGGAGCCGCCGCATCGTGCTTATCGGTGCTCCCTATATGCTCTGAGTTTGTGCACCACAACGAGTCAGAGTTGTGACTGAGGGAGGCTCGCGTTCCGCGTACACCACGTGCTGGCGCATGCCCAAAATCAAGAAAGTAAAAAAAACCCGTCTCTAGCGTAATCCAGGGTTCCCCACGTCGCGCCGCATTTGGACACGTCGCTTCACACAAACAAAACTACGCGGCGAAGGACAGGTACGTCGCGTCGTCGTCGCCGACGACGCCCCGGCGCGTCCAGTACAGCACGGCCTGGCTCCGCACGCCGGACTGGAGGGGCGTCGTCTGGTGCAGGTGCCGGCCGCGGTGCACGAGCGCCGTCCCCGCCCGCTGCTCCGCGGCGAGGCGCGGCCCCGAGCCGTCGCCGTCCCAGGCCCCGAAGAACTCGACGCGCGAGCCCGCGACGGCCTCCGCCCGCAGGCACACGTTGATCGTCACGAAGGACGGGTCGCGGTGCCGGTTAAAGGTCGTGTCCACCTGGCCCGCGTCGTAATGCAGCGAGAACGCGTCGTACAGCTCGAGCGTAGCGGGCGCGCAGAACGCGCTGACGGCGTCGCGGCACCGCTCCAAGACCTCGCCGCTGGGGAACGCCATCTCGAGCAAATCGTTCGCGTGCGGCTGCCCGGCGTCGTCCTGCGCCGCCAGCAGCGGCGACACCGTCTGCGCCGCCGCGGCCCAGGGCGCCCAGTCCATGTCGCTCAAATCGACGCGCCGCACGCCGATGCGCTCCAGCGCCGCGTCGTTCGCGTCCGCGGCGCCGCAGTGCGCGGCCATTGTCGTCCAGCCTCGCTCCGGCGGAGAAATAGTCTCGCGCTAGGCTCAACCGGCTGCACGGCAACACTGCAACGCCGACGCCTCCGTGTGCGCACAGCAGTACATCAGCTGAATTATGCCAGCGCGTCCCGCGTCTTGTGCAATGAATAGGGCTGTGCTTTAGACCAGGCTGGTGTACGCGGCGTAGCTCTGCAAGTTAGCGCAAACCAACCCAGGCGTGATGAGCAATGGATTAGCAACTGTTAGCTTTGACGTGATAGCAGGATATATGGATTTCGAGCGTTTTTTGCGAGCCGACGCAACCCTTGAAAACCCGTGCGGGAGCGGAGGCAGCCAGTTTGGCTCAGCCGGATTATCGCTGTGTGCGGCGGCTGCTTGGTGCGCTGTGTGGGGCTGCTTGGTGCGTCATCGATGGAGCAACCGCCCGGCGATGCCGCGCCAGCAGCAGCGAGCAATGCCAACGCAGCCGTGGCCGCACTGCTGCGCGGCGGATTGACGCCGCCGCCCGTAGCTTCAGTGGAGGAACCAACAGAGGCGCCGCAGCAACCAACGGACGTCGAGCGTATCGCCGCGCAGCTCGGGTATGATCTCTGTTCGGACGACAGCGACGACGAGGCATGCCTGAGCGCGCCGCCCGACGCGCAGTTCGCGGCCTGGGAGCGCGAGGAGGCCGGGCTGGACGCGCCGGCCACGACGGCGCGCGAGGTGTTGGAACTGCCACCGCCGCCGGCCTTGAAGGATCTAGCGTGCGGGGCCACGCTGCTGCGCCCTGTGGGGTGCGTCGAGGGCTTCGCGGAGGAGGGCGCCGCTCTGTTAATACGGGGCGCCGCGGACCAGAAGGCGGTGGTCGAGGGCACGGCTCTGTTCCTGGCGGACCGGCGGCCGCTGGGAGTCGTCGCGGAGCTCTTCGGGCCGGTCGCGGAGCCCTTCTACCTATTGCGGCTCGGGGCGGCGGACGCGGTGCTTGTCCAGGCGTATACCACCCCCGGTGCCGTGGCCCACGTGCCCGCGGACCGGGCGGCGTTCGTCGCGCCGGACGCCCTCCGGTCGCGCGGCCGGGACGGCGGCGACGAGTCCGACCCCGAGCAGGAGTTCTCCGACGACGAGGCCCAGGCGGCGGCGCTGGGGAAGGTGGTAATATGAGCTACCTTTGAGCCGTCGTCCGCGGACGCTTCGACTTTCGTGCGGGTCGCGTGCGGGTTTGAGGTTGAATTACAAGACGGTGCGTGCCGAATCAGCAACACAAGCAGGGGGAGCGAAATCGTGTAAGCGGTAGCGAGCGAGCGAAGCGCCAGACGCTATCGCTGCAGAATCGCCTCATCAGCACCGTCGCTGGGACGGTAAGCCGCAGCCGCGAGGAGGCAGCCAGATACAATGCGGTCGCTCGCCACGCTGCTGTGCGCCGTGCCCACATGCGCCCTCGTGGTGCGCCAGCCGCGCGCCGCGCCGCGGCGGCCCCGCGTCGCGCCGCGCATGGCGACGACGGAAATCACGATGCCGGCGCTCTCGTCGACGATGACGAGCGGCCGCGTCGTGAGCTGGCTCATCGCCCTCGGGGACAAGGTCGAGGCGGGGGATCCTGTCATGGTGGTGGAGAGCGACAAGGCGGACATGGAGGTCGAGTCCTTCGAGGAGGGCTTCCTCGCTGCCATCGTCGTCGACGAGGGCAGCGACGCGGACGTCGGCGTCGCCGTGGGCTACCTCAGCGAGACGGCCGAGGAGGCCGCCGCCTTCGAGCCCGGCGCGGCGCCGGCCGCCGCTGCCGCCGCGCCGGCCGCGGCGGCGCCGGCCGCGCCGGCGGGCGACGCGCCCGAGAGCACGGCCGTCACGATGCCGGCGCTCTCCTCGACGATGACGAGCGGCACCATCGTGAGCTGGCTCAAGGGCATGGGGGACAAGGTCGAGGCCGGCGACCCCGTCATGGTCGTCGAGTCGGACAAGGCCGACATGGAGGTCGAGTCCTTCGACGAGGGCTACGTCGCCGCGATTTTAGTCGACGAGGGCTCCGAGGCGGACGTCGGCGCCGTCGTCGCGTTGCTGGCGCCGAGCGAGGCCGAGATCGCGGCCGTCGCGGCCTTCGGCGCGCCCGACGCCGCGCCCGACGCCGCGCCCGCCGCGGCCGCGCCGGCGGCCGCGCCGGCGGCCGCGCCGGCGGCCGCGCCGGCGCCGGCGCCCGCCGCCGCCGCCGCCCCACCCAAAGCGGGCGCCTGGGTCCCGACGCCCGGCGCGACGACGGCCACGCCCAAGGCCATCAAACTGGCCAAGTCCAAGAAACTGGACCTGGCGACGGTCGCGGGCACGGGCACGCTCGGCCGGGTCACCGAGGGCGACGTCGAGGCCGCGCTCGGCATCGCCAAGCCCAAGCCGGTGGCCTTGGTGCCCGCCGCCGCGGACGTTTCAGCGCCTTTAGGAAGTGTGGAGATGACGGGCATGCAAAAAGCGATCGCGAAGAACATGGAGGCGACACTGAGCGTTCCCGTCTTCCGCGTGACGAAGACGGTGGCCACGGATGCTTTTGATGCGTTGTACCAGAAGCTGAAGCCGGAGGGCGTTACTGTCAGTGCTTTACTGGCTAAAGCGTGTGCCGTGGCCTTGGTGAAGACGCCCTTGATCAACGCGGCGTACGGCGCCAGTGGCACGATCGACTACAACGACCACGTCAACGTGGCCCAGGCCGTGGCATTAGATGGCGGGCTGATCACGCCCACTTTAAGAGATGCGGACAAGATGTCGTTAGCGGACCTCTCGGTCGCGTGGAAGGACCTGGTGGGTCGGGCGCGCTCCGGCTCCCTGAAACCGGAGGAGTACCAGAGCGGCACCTTCACCATCTCCAACCTGGGCATGATGGACGTGGCCCAGTTCGACGCCATCCTGCCGCCGGGCCAGGGCGCCATTCTAGCGATTGCCTCGTCGAAGGTCGTGCCCATCCCCATGCCGGGGGCCGCGCTGGGCGTGGGCCTCCAGAAGCAGATGACGGTCACGATCACGTGCGACCACCGCATCATCGGCGGCGCCGAGGCCGCCACCTTCCTCAAGGACTTCGCCACCGCTGTCGAGAACCCCGCGGCGCTCGTCTAGGCGCCTAACTCGCGGAGACTACTAGTCTCATCGTGTAGTTACAATTAAATTAGGGTGCACAGGCGCCTCAGAAGAGCGCGTCGAGGACGAGCTGCGCCACGGCCCGCGTGGCCTCGAGCCGCGCGTGAATGGCCGCCGCGCAGAGCGGCACGGCGCCGGACGCGTCCAGGGGCGAGCCCCGCGCCGCGCTCAGGGACACGCGGGCAAGGTCGTCGAGGCAGTCGGCGAGCTGCGCGTCGACGGTGTCGAAGGCCCGCACGAGCGCCGCAGCGCGCGCGCCCGCGGCGGCGTGGCGCGTGGCCTCGTCGGCGGCGCCGGCCCAGAGGTCCGCGCCCAACGCGCCGCTCGGCAGGTCGCGGCCGCGGCGCGCGAGCGCGTCGACGCCTTCAGAAACGCCTACCAACTTCTTGGCGAGGCGCGTGGCGGCCTGGGCGTCGTCGGCCCGGTCCCAGAGGGCTAGGGCGCAGACGAAGTCGCGCTGGGCCTCCAGCATGTCCGATGCGAGCGCCTGAGCTTCGGGCGAGCTCAGGCCCAGGCCCTTGGTGCCCCTTAAAAGTTCCGTGGCGGCGCCGGCCTCCCGCAGGCAGAGGAGGATGAGCTGGTCGTAGGCCGGAGCCGTGTCGGCTTGGTCATCGAAGCTCGTCCTGTCGTGCGGAGAGGACGGAGCTGGTGCCAGCTCCGGCACCGCGCCCTCCATCATCAATGCGCAGGACGCAATGATGCGGCAGCGAGCCCGAGGCGACGTGTGTGAGGAGCGTCTCTGAAGTGAGCTGGGCCAGCTCGACGGGCGGGAGGCGAATTTTCATTTGGCAAAATCGCGAAATACAAATGACACCTAGAACGCCTACAGATGTCGCCTAGACGTAAACCGACATATGCCAAGGTTAAAACAATTTCTCCGGGGAGCGTGCGGGGTGCAAATTCGTACCGACTCAGTGCTAAAAACGGGCCGTCGTTGTTCGTGTTACTCGTCCTGCTGTGAGCGTGTTTGGGTCACTAATATATTCAGAACGGCATTTCCACGGGAACAGCCCAAACAAGACACGGGGTGCCATAAGAACAGCAGTGCTGTGGCCTCAGACCAGCCCTCAGATCTGCAAAGCAGTAGGAAAGATGCCAACGCTTAAGCCGCGCCACGGTAGGCGCCGGCTGCTCCAATCGTCGCCGGCGAAGAAGAAACGAAGCGCACCGACGACGCTTCTGACGCTGTCGGATGACACGCTCCGCCGCGCGCTAGCGCACGTCCCGCTACAATCACACGGTGCGCTGGCGCAGACCTGCAAGCGCCTGAAGGACGTGAAGGAGCGGAGGCAGTTCCGGCGGGAACGGGCCAACTCGGGCTGCGAGGAGTCGGTGCTGATCGTCACGGGCGGCAACGACGCCCGCGACGACACGTGGAACGAGACGACGTTCGTGCTGCAGGCGGACGGCTCCTGGCGTACGCGCTTCCATCAGAACCCGAACCCGTTGCTCCGGCTGCCGCGCGCGGCGCGGGCGGTCCAGGAGATGGACTTGGTGTCCGGCGACGGCGGCGGCCACGCGGTCGTAAACGGCGAGCTCTTCGTCGTGGGCGCCGTGTCCCTCTGCGGCCTGCCCTCGGCGTCGCTGAGTGCCTACGATGTCGGCGGCGACGCGTGGCGCAACAACTACGCCCACGCGCGGCGGTCGCGGCGCAACGCCCTGCCCTGCCCGCCGCCTCCGGAGGCGCGCGCGGCCGCCGCGGTCGGCGCCATCGGCGACCTCCTCGTCGTGGCGGGCGGCGAGTCCGACGAGGCTGTCGTCGTCCCTGACGAGGACGAGGATGGCTTCCTCGCGTGTAACCTGGAGATCGTGGCCCGCGGCCACGCCTTCGATGCGCGCACGCGGGAGTGGACGCACATAGAGGAGATGCCTCTGGGCGTGGCGCATGCAGCCTCGGCCGTCGTGGGAGGCAAGCTATACGTAGCCGGCGGCGTGTTCACGGACGGCCTCGCGGACGGCCTCGAGGATGAGTCAGATCAGCTGCAGGTCTTCGACTCGGTCGGGTGGACGAGCGGGCGCATCGACCTGCCAGAAGATCGGTCGTCCAGCCGCTTCCCCGGAAGTTCGTGCGGCGCCGCGAGGGACGGGGAGTTTGTAGTCGTGTGCGGCGGCAGCCGCGAGCACGAGATCGTCGAGCCCGCCGAAGGGGAGGACGAGCCGGTCTTCGAGCTCGTCGAGGCCGCCCCGCGGACCTACGCGTACGACGTGCAGGACCGGTCCTGGCGCGTACTGCCGGCGCTCCTTGACCTCCGGGAGGGCTTCTCCGTCGCGGCGCATGGCGGCGACCTCTACGTCGTGGGCGGAATTTCCCCTTCCGACCGAGCGCCGCCGCTCGTCCTGCGCGCGGGCGCCGCCGCCTGGGAACCCGTTCCCGGCGCGCCCGACGAGCTCGGGGCGCTCGAGCGGCTGGCACTCGCAAGCGTGGTGCTGGGGTAGCGGTGCCTGTAACGGTGTGTGTATATGGACGTCGTCCGGTCGATGTTGTTGTTGTACGGTGCTAGGACTAGTGGGCGGGGCCCGGGGGGGAGGACACCGCGCGTCGCCGATTCATCGGCGGCGGGCGCGGGCCGCTTCTTTCTTAATAGCATACTTCCTTCTAAGCTGAACCGCCTGTCGATGTGGGATGCGTAGGGCACGGGTTTTTCGCTCTCAGACGAAACTCGTTTCAAAGCAGCGAAGGCATGCGCATCAGCCCGGCGCGTGTGAATCGAGCGAGTGCTGTGCTGCAGCTGCACAACACGCGCCGTGTAAAGTCCAGCGGGCACATGTATACTTGATCTCATTGGAAGCGCTGCACTGATCACTGGACTCGCATCGCAAGAGTGATGGCCCACCTCGTCGGCAAACGAGTCGAGGTCTACTGGGAACTGGATGAAAAATTCTATAGAGGCCGCGTGGCGCGCTACGCGCCGCGGACCGGCAAGCACGAGGTCGCGTACGACGACGACGAGAGTGAGTGGCTGCGGCTCGACCGCGCGCGGCACCGCTTCGTCGACGGGAGCGGCGCGCGCTACGCGATCGAGTGGGAGTGGGCCGACGAGGCGGCGCGCAGCGAGCACGCGGCGGCCGTCGAGCAGTTGGTGGCGGTCGTCGGGGCGACGCCGCAGGTCGCCGCGGCGTACCTCGACGAGCACTCGTTAGAAACCGCCGTCGAGCGCTACCTGCGCGACCGCGACGGCGGCGACCGCCCGCGGCGCGGCGCGAAGCCGAGCGGCACGAAGCGCGGGCAGGCCGCCACGCCGCCGCGGCGCCGGCGGCGCGACGACGCGCCCGCCGCGACCGCGGCGAAGCGGCGGCGGCCCAACAAGGGCCAGCCCAAGCGCGAGGCCGAAGTGGGTGGAGACCTCAAGATTCGGCGGAGTGCCGTCGCCAGCACGGCCGGCGACGAGGCGCTGGCGCGGCGCCTCGCGGCCGCGCTACCGCCGCGCCGCGGCCGGTCCATGGCGCAAACGGAGGCGCCGAGCGAAGACGGTTGGTGCGTCTGCGGCGGCCCGGGCACGGGCGCCATGGTCCGCTGCGACGACCCCAAGTGCAATCTGGGGCACGGGTGGTTCCACTTTGCCTGCGTCGGGTTGACGGGGCCGCCCCCGGGCCAGTGGCGGTGCCCCGAGTGCCGGCCGGCGCCGCCGCCGAAGCGCCGCCAGCGCGAGCGCTACTGCTGGTGCGGTCGCGTCGACGACGGCCGGCCCATGGTCGAGTGCTCGGCCGGGCACTGCGCGCGGCCGTGGCACCACTTCGCGTGCGTCGGGCTCGCGGCGGACGTGCCGGACAACTGGGCCTGCGCCGCGTGCGAGCGCGCGGACGCCGCGTTAGCGGCGGCCGCCATCCTCGATGTAGGTAAAACGCTCGTCGCGCGCGCTTGTGACGAGGTCGTGCGGCGCGCCACCGGCGCCGCGCTGGCGGACGTCGTGTACACGGTGCACCGCGGCGCCCTGGGCCGCCGGCGGTGGCGCGACCCGGCGCGCGACACGGCGCACATCGCGGACCGGGCCCAGTGCCGCGAGTGCCTCACGGCGCTGCTGTGGGCCGCGGCGCTGCGGGGCGCGCCCTGCGGGCCGGCCTTCGACGCCGAGGTCGCGGCCTTCGCGCGCGTGGCGCGGCTCGGGCCGCCGCGCCCCAAGCCGGCGCCCCTGATCGCCGTCGTCCGGTCGCTGAAGGGCCTCGTATTGTTCCGGGCGCCGTCGGACTACGCGGCGGCCTTTGGGTGCACCGATCACGCGCGGGCGCACCACGCGTCCATGCTGGAGGCGGCGGCGTGCGCTCCCGGTCGTCGCGGGAGCACCTCTTCGCGGCGCGCGCTCCAGGTCCGGCCCGCCTTCCCGGCTCCGGCGGCGGCGCCGCCGGCGGACCGGACCGCGCACTTCCTGCGCATGCTCCGGGCGCGCGAGTGCATACGGGTGGCCAAGGCCGCCGGGAAACCCTGGCCGTGGTCCGACGACGACGTTCTCAACCGCCACAAGTTCACCAACGTCAAGCGCGAGCACGACCGCGTCACGACGTGGTTGCGGGACCACTGGACCGCGGCGCACCCGACCGCGGACGCCGCCACCGTCTTATTTAACTGCGGCGTGTTCCGCGTCTTCGGCACGGTCGCCTTCGCCCAAAGGCTGGGCTGGACGCGCGACGTACGGGCGTGGGATGAGACCCGGGCGCGTGCTGCCGCGGTCGCGTGCTGGCGCGGCGGCCGCCACGCGTTCACGCGCGTCTACTGCCGGCCCCGGCACAATGCCGAACGGCGCAAGGGGGACGCCGGCGCCGCACCGCCCGTAGACGTCTACGACGCCGCCCTCCGGATTCTGGAGGCGCTGCGCGTGTCGTGCCACGAGGTCGTGGCGGGCGGCGGGTCGTGGCGCGCGGTCTGCACGCGGCTCCGGCGCATCACGGGCTTCGGGGGCTCGGGGTTCATGGCCAAGGAGGTGCTCCACGACGCGACGGGCTGGGCTTCTGTACAAACGTTGGTCCGCGACGACGGCGCCTGGACGCCGCCGGGGCCCGGCGCGCGGCGCGGGCTGAACCGGCTCCACGGGCGCGCGCTGGACTTGGGGTCGCTCGCGCCCGGGGACTCGCCCGCCGAGGGGCGCTTCGTGGCCGAGATGCAGCTTCTGCTAAGGGCCATCCGGGACGCGGATGCTGCCTTCTGCGACGGCGTCCGTTTGGACATTCACGACGTGCAGTTTCAGCTCTGCGAGTACGACAAATACTGCCGCAAAGCGGGCGGCGAACGGGGACACGTCCCGCAGTACAAGCCGTGCGCGGCGCTCTTCGCCGGACGGGCGCCGCCCGACCTGATGCTCCGCGCCGCGGCCGAGGAGTGGGACGTGCTTCGGCCCGCGCGGCCCGCGTCGCCGACGGACGAGGCCGCGACGTCGTCCCGCGACGGCGACGACCTCGAGGACCCCGAGGACCTCGACGAGGAGGAGGAGGAGGAGGAGGACGTTGTAGGTAACTTGCATTCGTGAAGACTATTTAGCCACTCTAAGTGCCGTCCTTTCGCGCGCAGTGTGTTTTTTGTTACGGTGCTGGGACTAGTGGGCGGGGCCCGGGGACACGCGCTTCGCCGTATCATCGGCGGCGCGGGTTTAGCACCCGTACCCAAACGTTAAAAAGTTGGAGCGCTGCAAGCACAGCGCCTGAAGGACGCTAGGGACAGAGCCCCTACCCTGCATACCGTCCCACCGCGGTATCCGGCTCGGCACTGACGTAAGGACGCTGCCCGGCTGCCTCGCAACCACTCATGGCGCAGTTGGAGGAAGGCACGGCGCCCCGGTCCCCGCCGCGGCCGGAGCACCACCAGGAAGCGTCGGAGGCGCGGCCCGTGTCTGTGGACTCGCAGCAGTCCGTGTCCAGCCAAATGTTCCTGGCGGAGACCCGCGAGCGGGGCCTCGCGGCGCTGCGCGAGGCGACCCGGTACCTGAAGGCGGCGCCCGCGGAGGCGGCGGCCGCCGCGCCCGCGGCCGTTCCTGACGCCGACGACGCGCTCCAGCACCTGCGGTCCGCAGACGAGGCGGAGCGCGCGTACGCGGCGTTCTCCGCCGACCTGACGGG
>Ga0114994_10002660_pt1 | contig 13076 bp, 8 predicted proteins | sample ArcticOcean_MG_C_9_FD_87043 | JGI IMG/M metagenome (GOLD analysis project Ga0114994, IMG submission 87043) | Marine microbial communities from western Arctic Ocean - ArcticOcean_MG_CB2_152 | ecosystem: Environmental > Aquatic > Marine > Oceanic | place: Arctic Ocean: Canada Basin | collected... | reverse complement strand
TGCGGTTTCAAGATCTTCGTATATTAAAGATTTTCCTTTTGATTTTTTACTTTTTGACTCAAGTTTATCCCAATTATCTAATAACATTGAAAAATCATTTTTTAAAGATTCTTCACTTTTTCCTTCAGCAACAGTACGAACTATTACACCCATTTCTTTATCTTTAAGAGACGAAACTATTTTCTTTAAACGACGACGTTCGTATTTATCCCAAATCTTTTTTGAGATTCCAATATATTTTGCATTTGGGACTAATACAAGTAGTCGACCAGGCAATGCTATTTCAGTTGTAACGCGAGGACCTTTACCTGCAAAGGCCTCTTTAATTACTTGTACATAAATATCTTGTCCAGATTTTAAATCAACATTTATATCTTCTTGATATTTTTTTCGATTACGATGTTGACTATTTTTTCCTTTAGAAGGCTTATGTTCGCTATCATCTATATCTGCTAGGTATGCAGGGTTCTCTATTTCAGAAAAGGGCAGGAAGGCATTGATATCATAGCCAATATCTACAAAGGCTGCTTGCATTCCTGGGAGGACATTCTCGACCTGTCCTTTATAAATATTCCCAACCATGCGTGCCTTATCTTGTTTCTCGACATATACTTCAACAAGCGTGCTATCTTCAACTATAGCAATGCGAGATTCTCCCATGCTTTCACTGATATAAATTTCTTTATTCATATCTATTTACTCCCAAAAATTACCAACTATGGGTTATTAATTAATGGATTTGAAGACAAAAGGAAGGAGGCGTTCGGCCTTTAAGCCGATATAAAACGCTACAAAAAATATTAACTATTTTATGAAGGTTGAAATTTTTTTAAAAAATCATGCAAAGGTCTAATTATAACCAGAAAAACTTTTTGGATTTGCACCTTCAATTCGTCTTTATCCGATTGTAAATCTACATAAAGTCAATATGCCTACCAAGTAATATCAAAGAATGATATTTCTTGAATTGAAACATAGTTTCTTCTTAATTTTTGAGGTCGTGATTTGTTCTGTATTGCTGCGACATAAAATAAAAGGGCTAAAAAAAATTAATAACCCAAGTTTAGTCATTGGGTTATTTTGTTTTTAGGATAAACAATGATAAATAAAATAAAAAATTTATTCGAAGAGAGAATATTAGTTTTGGATGGAGCTATGGGAACTATGGTTCAATCTTACAATCTTGAAGAAAATGATTTTCGAGGAGAAAAGTTTAAAAATCACTTCAAAGATTTAAAAGGTAATAATGATATCTTATGCTTAACTAAACCTGATATTGTTTCTGAAATCCACAAAGCTTATTTTGATGTAGGCTGTGACATTGTAGAGACCAATACCTTTAACGCTAATAAAATATCTCAATTAGATTATGGAATGGAAGATCATTGTTATGAACTAAATTTTGAAGCAGCAAAAATTGCGCGTAATGTTGCAAAATCTTATTCAGATAAAGAACGCTTTGTTGCAGGTGCTATCGGCCCAACAAATAGAACGGGTTCTTTGAGCCCAGATGTAAATAACCCAGGTTTTAGAAATATTTCTTTTGATGAATTAAAAGATGCATATTATGAACAAGCTAAAGGTCTATATGATGGTAGTGTAGATTTATTTTTAATTGAAACAGTTTTTGATACACTCAATTGTAAAGCAGCTCTATATGCTGTTAGTACGCTTCTTGAAGAAGAAAATTCTAAACTCCCAATTTTAGTTTCTGGAACAATTACAGATGCAAGTGGAAGAACATTATCTGGTCAAACTGTTGAAGCCTTTTGGCATTCTATTAGGCATGCAAATTTGTTAGGAGTTGGACTTAACTGCGCATTAGGCGCTGAACAAATTAGACCTTGGTTAAGTGAGCTTTCAAATACATCAGACATTAATGTTTTTGTTTATCCAAATGCTGGACTACCAAATGAATTTGGAGAATATGATCAGTCCTCGATAGAAATGGCTACTATAGTCAAAGAATTTGCTACAAGTGGGTTAGTAAATCTAGTTGGTGGTTGTTGTGGTACAAGACCTAATCATATAGAAGCTTTAGTTGAAGCAGTTAAAGGAATAAAGCCACGTTCGATACCAAAAGTAAAACCTTTGACAAAATTAAGTGGTTTAGAGCCAGTTACCATTAGACCTGAAAGTAATTTTATAAATGTAGGAGAGCGTACGAATGTTACTGGATCTGTAAAATTTAAGCGGCTTATTAAAGAAGATCGTTATGAAGAAGCGCTTTCAGTCGCAAGGCATCAAATTGAGAATGGTGCTCAAATTATTGATATAAATATGGATGAAGGACTTCTTGATTCTGAAGATGTGATGGAAATGTTTCTTAGATTAATTGCGTCTGAGCCTGATATCTCAAAAGTCCCAATTATGATAGATTCATCAAAGTGGACTGTTTTAGAAAGAGGATTGAAAAATCTTCAAGGCAAAGGTATTGTGAATTCAATTTCTATGAAAGAAGGGCAAGCAGAATTTATTAGACAAGCAAAAGAGATTCGTAAATACGGAGCCGCAGTAATTGTAATGGCATTTGATGAAAAAGGCCAGGCTGATTCTTATGAACGAAAAGTAGAAATTTGTACAAAAGCTTATAATATTTTAGTTAACGAAGTAGATTTTCCTCCTGAAGATATTATTTTTGATCCAAATATTTTTGCTGTTGCTACAGGTATGGAAGAGCATAATGAATATATTAAGGCATATATTGATGCAACAAGGACAATAAAAGAGAACCTTCCTCATGTTCATATTAGTGGAGGGATATCAAATCTTTCTTTCTCATTTAGAGGAAATAATGGTATTAGAGAGGCAATGCATTCAGTATTTCTTTATCATGCAATACAGGCAGGCATGGATATGGGTATAATTAATTCGGGTCAATTAACTTTATATGATGATATTGCACCCAATCTCAAAGAACGTGTAGAAGATGTACTTTTTAATCGAAGAATTGATTCCACTGAACGATTAGTTGAAATAGCTGAGGAGTTCCGTGGTGTTAAGCGCTCTGCCGTCAAAGATCTGTCATGGAGAAAAAAATTGGTTGAAGAACGTTTAAAGCACGCTCTTGTTGAAGGAATTACAGATTATATAGATGAAGATACTGAAGAAGCTCGACAAAACTATGAAAGGGCAATTCATGTGATTGAAGGTCCTCTTATGGATGGTATGAATGTAGTAGGTGACTTATTTGGCTCTGGCAAAATGTTTTTACCTCAAGTGGTTAAATCAGCGCGTGTTATGAAAAAATCAGTCGCACTTTTAATTCCTTTTATTGAAGAAGAAAAAGATGCAATGGGCTTAACGGGTAAATCAAATGGTAAAATTATTATGGCTACTGTTAAGGGAGATGTTCATGATATTGGGAAAAATATAGTTGGAGTAGTTTTAAGTTGTAATGGATATGAGATTATTGATTTAGGAGTTATGGTTCCTGTTGATAAAATATTGTCAACAGCAAAAAACCATGATGCTGATTTTATTGGCCTCTCTGGGTTGATTACTCCAAGCTTAGACGAAATGGTTATTATTGCAAAAGAAATGGAACGGACTAAGTTTAAAATTCCTTTATTGATTGGTGGAGCTACAACAAGTAGAAAACATACTGCAGTTAAAATAGAAGAAAATTATTCTGGGCCAACCATTCATGTTATTGATGCTTCACGAGCAGTAGGAGTAGTGAGCAAACTTATGAATTCAGATGAAAAAGAAAAGTATATCGAGGAAGTTCGTGCTGATTTTAAAGAGATTAGAAAAGTTCGTGCTCAAAAAATAGTAAAACCAAATCTTAGTATTGAAATAGCACGCCAAAGAAAATATTCTATTGAATGGGATAAGTTTGAAGCTTCGGTTCCTAATTTTGAAGGAGTAAATGTTTTAAAAGATTATCCATTAGATAAACTAGTTAAATATATTGATTGGTCACCATTTTTTCATGCTTGGGAGTTTAAAGGGGTTTATCCAGCAATACTTACTCATAAGAAATATGGAGTTGAAGCTCAAAAACTTTTTCATGATGGTAAAATTTTATTAAATCGTATAGTAAAAGAAAAATTGCTTACAGCTAATGCAGTCTTTGGTATTCATAAGGCTCACGCTAAAGATGAAAAAGTATTTACTGGAAACTTTGAGTTTAACTTTCCACGCCAAACGGTTGATAAAGGAGTAAGTAAATCTAATTATAGCCTGGCTGATTTTATCAGCCCAAATAATGATTATATTGGGTCTTTTGCAGTAACAACAGGCCATGGATTAGAAAAAATTGTTAAAGAATTCGAAGATTCAAATGATGATTATAATTCTATTATGGCAAAAGTTCTTGCAGATCGTTTAGCGGAAGCTTTTGCAGAGCATCTTCATGGAAGGATACGAAAAGAATTTTGGGGATATGCTCGATATGAAAAATTGAATGATAAAGATTTGATTCATGAAAAATATAATGGAATTCGACCTGCTCCAGGATATCCTGCATGTCCTGACCATAAAGAAAAAGATACAATTTGGAAATTACTTGATGTTGAAAAAAATGCTCAGATTTCACTTACTGAAAATAGAGCCATGTATCCTGCCGCATCTGTAAGTGGTTGGTATTTTTCACATCCAGAATCACGTTATTTTAGTATTAGTAATCTAGATTTATAAATAATTTTTATTTATACTCTTTAGATAAATCTAGAATGAATGAACTACTGTTAAAAAATTCTTTACTAATATTGACAATTCAAGCAGGTGGTATTAGCAACTAATAATGCTATCTGATTTAAATCTAGCAATTAGCGCTGCAAAAAAAGCCGGCGATTTGATTCTAAATTATTTTAAATCTGATTATGAAATAAAAGATAAAGGATTTAATAACCCAGTTACGACAGCTGATCATGAAGCTGATCAATGCATAAAAGAAATTCTTATGGGAAATCGTCCAGATTATGGATGGCTTTCAGAGGAGACTGTAGATTCTTTTAAAAGACTTGAAAAAAAGAAAGTTTGGATTGTTGATCCTCTTGATGGTACGAAAGAATTTATAGAAGGAGTCGCAAATTTTGTAGTAAGTATTGGATTAGTTCAAGAGGGTTATCCAATTATAGGAGTTTTATATAATCCAGTTACAAAAGAATTATTTACTGCTGCTAAAAATGAAGGAGCTTACTTAAATGGAATTTCTATTAAATGCTCATTAAAAGAAAGCTTAAGTGATATGTCTTTATTGATTAGTCGATCTGAATTGCGTAAAGGTTTATGGTCTCCATATAAAAAGAAATTTTTTAAATTAAAGCCAATAGGCTCTGTCGCCTATAAATTAGGATTAACTGCAGCAAATAAAGCAGATCTTTTTGCTTCATTACGTCCAAAAAACGAATGGGATATTTGTGCAGGTAATTGCATTATTAATGAAGCAGGTGGAAAGCTTATTGACCTAAATGGTAAACGTGTTATTTTCAACAGGGAAACAACACTAATTCATCCAGGCTTAATTGCGGGTGAAAAAAGTGCTGTAGATAAAATTTTAAAAATTTTAAAATAAAAGAAAAAAATGTCAGATAATCCAGATAATGTAATCAAATGTTTAGATAAAGGTTTTGTAAGGCTTGTTGATTCGATGGGAGGAGATGATGCTATTGTTCAAGCTGCCCGCGTAAGCTATGGTAGAGGAACAAGCAAAGTTTCACAAGATCGAGGCCTTATTCGCTATCTTATGCGTCACCGTCATTCAACACCATTTGAAATGGTAGAATTTAAATTTCATTGCAAAATGCCAATTTTTGTTGCTCGACAATGGGTTCGTCATCGTACTGCAAATATTAATGAATATTCACTTCGTTACTCTGAAGCAAGAGATGAATTTTATTATCCAGACCCTGAGCATATTCAATTTCAATCAACTTTAAATAAACAAGGAAGAATGGGAGAGGTAACACCAGAATTAAAACAAAAAGTTCAGGATTATTTTAAAGAAATATCTGAAAGAAGTTTCGAAATTTATTCTGAATTAAACCAAGCTGGTATTGCACGTGAATTAGCGCGTTCAATTCTTCCCGTTAATTTATATACAGAATGGTATTGGAAAAATGATCTTCATAATCTTTTACACTTTATAGGACTTCGGTCTGATAAACATGCTCAATATGAGATTCGAGTTTTTTCTAATGCTATGGCAGAATCTGTTAAAGCTGTGGCTCCTTTTGCTTGGGAAGCATATCAAGATTATATTGTTAAAGGCATGCGTTTCTCAAGAATTGAGCAAAGTTTATTAGAGCGTACTTTACCAGATCGTGTTATTGATGATATCAATGAAGATATTGCTTATCAACTAACTGCAACTCTTCATTCAGATAAACCACGTGAAGAAATTGATTTATATCCTCTTTATATTAAAGAAGGAGGGGTAGACTCTAGAGAAGATTTTAAATTAAAATGGGATTCTGGTGAAATTAAAATTGGTAATGTGAGAGAGCTCAGAGAATTTAAATTAAAATTAGAGAGTTTAAAAAAATAGATTAAGCATATAATCCTCAAATGTTTAATTGAAAATTAATTTTATTATAATTATGTCATAAAATATGTTTGATAGAGCTAAAATAATAGATGACAATTTTTTTTCATTACTTAAAAATGGAAATTTACCATCATCACTATCAAAATTAAATTTATCGGATACAAATTTTTCATCTGAAGATATTATATCTATATTTGAATCTCAAGTAATTAGTCGGCACATTGATTTAAAATCTAGAGATTTAAAGAATGAAGGTAAATGTTTTTATACTATTGGATCCTCTGGGCATGAAGGTAATGCAGTATTTGGAAGAGTTTTTCAAATACAAGATATGGCATTCCTACACTATAGAAGTGCACCTTTCTTCATAGAACGTTCAAAAAAAATAAATGGCTCATCACCTATTTATGACCTTGCATTATCTTTTATGGCTTCTTCAGATGATCCAATTAGCGGTGGTAGACATAAAGTAATTGGAAGTAAAAAACTTAATCTTCCTCCTCAAACAAGTACAATCGCAAGCCATTTACCAAAAGCTGTAGGCACAGCTTTCTCTATTGATCATGCAAAAGGTTTAGATATCTCAGAAAAATGTCTAGAAGATGAAAGTATTGTGATTTGTAGCTTTGGAGATGCTAGTGCTAATCATTCAACAGCTTTAAGTGCTTTTAATACAGCTAGTTTGATCTCAAATCAAGGCGGCCATGTTCCAATTGTATTTATATGTGAAGATAATGGTTTAGGTATTTCAGTACCTACGCAAGGAAACTGGATCGAAGAAAACTTTAAAAATCGATATGGTATAGAATACATTAAATCAGATGGCCTGAATCTTCTTGATCTTTTTAATAAAACACTTTTTGCAGAACAAACTTGTAGGACTAAGCGTCACCCCGTTTTTCTACATATGAAAACTGTTCGTCTGATGGGTCATGCAGGGTCTGATGTTGAATTAGGTTATCAATCATTAAAAGATTTAAAAGATTCAGAAAATAATGATCCCTTACTTCATTCATCAAGAATTTTAATTGAAAATAATTGTTTAACATCTGAAGAAATTTTGGCGCTCTATGAATTATCGCGCAACCAAGTTAATCATGTTTTTAATAATGCAACTTTTCGTCCAACGCTTAAAAGTTCAGATGAAGTGATGTCATCTATTTCATTAAATGTCGATAAAAAAAATTTACCAGAAAATGTCGATCCAAAAATAAGAGAAAATAAATTAGGTAAAGAATTTAAACGCTTGAAGATACCACAACATATGGCAAAGCTTATTAATTATGGATTATTTGATATATTAATGCGCTTTTCAAATACCATTGTCTTTGGACAAGATGTTGCAAAAAAAGGCGGTGTTTACCATGTTACGGCTGATTTATTAAAAAACTTTGGTCCCCGAAGAATTTTTGATAGTCCATTAGATGAAACATCTATCATAGGCTTTGGAATTGGTACAGCTCATAATGGATTTATACCGATTCCTGAAATTCAATTTTTAGCTTACTTCCATAATGCTGAAGATCAGATTAGAGGAGAGGCCTCTACTCTTCCTTTTTTTTCCAATGGCCAATTTGTTAACCCAATGGTATTACGGATACCAGGATTAGGATATCAAAAAGGGTTTGGAGGACATTTTCATAATGATAACTCCTTAACAATATTTAGAGATATTCCAGGGCTAATTCTAGCCGTTCCATCTAATGGTGCTGATGCAGTTAGAATGTTAAGAACTGCAGTAAAAGAAGCATATAAAAATGGTCGAATAATTATATTTATAGAACCAATCGCATTATACATGACTAAAGATCTTCATAAAGCAAAAGATGGCAAATGGGAATTTATATATCCTGGATTAAATGAGGAATCTCCTGTTGGAGAATTTAAATCTTATGGGGATGGAAGATTCTTAACAATTTTAACTTATGGCAACGGATTATATCTATCTCTTCAAGCTCAAAAAGATATTGAAAAAAAACTTGGGAGAAAAATTAAGATTATAGATTTAATGTGGATTTCAGATGTTAATTACAAAAATCTTCTTAAAGAAATAAGTCCGTGTAAAAATATTCTTATTGTAGATGAATGTAGAAGAAGTGGGTGTCATGGAGAAGGAATTATTACTAATTTAATTCTTAAATCAAAAAAACCTTTAAACCTTTCTTTGCATGCGGCAGAAGATAGTTTTATATCAATTGGGAATGCTGCAACGGCAACTCTTCCAAGTAAGGATTCAATAGTGCAAAACGCATTAAATTTGGTCAATGCCTAAAGAACGCTTAGTTGTTATTTGTCCGGGTAGAGGCTCATACACAAGAGACTCAACAGGATACTTAGAATCTAATAAAAATATTGCTGATCAAGAGATTAACTGGATGAATAATCAAAGAAAAGTATTAAACCTTCCCACCCTTAATGATTTGGATTCCAATACTTTTAAATCTAAAACCCATATGATTGGACTAAATGCCTCGCCATTAATCTATGCTTGTAGTTATGTTGATTTTCTTTCAATTAATAAAAGCAAATATGAAATAGTTGCAATCACGGGTAATTCTATGGGTTGGTATACAACTCTAGCATTAAGTGGAGTATTAGCTTTTGAGAATACATTCAAATTAATTAATACAATGAGTTCATTAACTAAAGATAACAATGGAGGCCAAATTATTTATCCTATTATGGATCAAAATTGGCAGATTGATGAATTAATAAATCAAATGGTACTTAAAGAGATTCAAGATGCAGGTGCATATATTTCTATTAAACTGGGTGGTTACATAGTAATTGCAGGAAAGCAAGATTCATTGGAAAAATTACTTAAAAAACTTCCTATTAATGAAGAGTACCCATTTCAACTACCTTATCATTCTGCTTATCATTCTTCAATTATGTCATCAGTTCCTGAGAAAGCATTTGATTTATTACCCAAATCTTTATTTTCTAAACCAAATATTCATATCATTGATGGTAGAGGTCATATTTGGTCTCCTTATTCAACAAAAATTTCAGAATTATATTCATATACACTAAAGAATCAAGTAACAAAAGCTTATGACTTTAATTCGGCAATTAATGTTGCAATTAAAGAATTCTCCCCAGATAAACTTATTTTACTTGGTCCGGGGAATACATTAGGTGGACCCATTGCACAAATTTTAATTCAAAATTCTTGGTTAGATATTGATTCAAAAAAAGCTTTTAAAAATAAACAAAAAAATGAGCCTTACCTTATATCCATGAGTATTAATGAACAAAAGAAGATAGTTTCTTAATAAATGACAAATAGTGTAATTTTCAATCTCTTAAAGGAATATTATGAAAAATTTTGGTCCTGATTTCTATAATTTAACAGATTTATTAACTGATGAAGAGTTATTGATCCAGCAAACTGCAAATGATTTTGTAAAAGCAGAATTTATGCCTCTAATTCGTGAGAATTATGAAAATGGTACATTTCCAATGGAATTGATTCCTAAACTTGGAAAGTTAGGTTTTATGGGTTCTTCACTTCCTGAATCGTCTGGAGGTGCAGGCGTAAGTAATGTGGCATATGGACTTATATTGCATGAACTTGAAAGAGGAGACTCTGGTTTAAGATCATTTGCAAGTGTTCAAGGTTCTTTAGTGATGTATCCGATTCATGCTTATGGTTCTGATGATCAAAAAGCGAAATGGTTGCCAGGGTTAGGTGCAGGTAATCTAATTGGCTGTTTTGGATTAACTGAGCCAAATTTTGGATCAAACCCTGGTGGAATGACCACACGTTGCAAGCGCGATGGAGATAATTGGGTTATTAATGGAAATAAAATGTGGATTACTAATGGTTCATTAGCTGATGTAGCTTTGGTTTGGGCAAGAGATGAAGAAGGAATTGTAAGGGGATTTTTACTTGAAAAAGGGATGGACGGTTTTAGCTCAAGTGATATTCATGGGAAATTAAGTTTAAGAGCCTCAGTCACATCTGAGTTATCAATGGTAAATGTGAGAGTTGATGATTCGGCAAGACTTCCTAACATTGAAGGTTTAAAAGGACCTTTAAGTTGTTTAACTCAAGCTCGTTATGGAATTGCATGGGGTATGGTTGGTGCTGCTGTTGATTGTTACAATACAGCCCTTGATTACTCTAAAGAAAGAAAACAATTTTCTAAACCAATTGCTGGATATCAACTAACACAAGCTAAGCTAGCAGATATGGTAACATCAATTACTGAAAGTCAATTATTAGTATATCGTTTAGGAAGACTAAAAGATGAAGGTAAAATGACATTTCAACAAGTTTCAATGGCTAAAAGAAGTAATTGTTCAATGGCTAGAGATATTGCAAAGCTAGCAAGAGAGATTTTAGGAGGGAATGGTATTGTTGGTGATTATTCTCCTATTAGACATATGGCAAATATTGAATCAGTTTATACTTATGAAGGCACACATGAAATGCATAGCTTAATTTTAGGTGAGTATATTACTGGCCTTTCTGCTTACGACTCTTAAAAATAAAGATTATGAGTGAAAATCATCTCCATCATGAACCTAGAAATGATAGAGGTTTAATTTTTGCTGTATTTATTAATGTTTCTTTAACTCTACTTCAGTTTATTGGCGGAATTTTATCTGGTAGCCTTTCACTTCTTGCTGATGCTATTCATAACTTAAGTGATGCAGCCTCTTTAAGTATTGCCTTATTTGCTAGAAAAATAAGGAATAAACCAGCTGATGAAGCTAAAACTTTTGGTTATCAAAGAGCCGAAGTGATTGCCTCTCTTATTAATATTACCTTATTAATAACAATTAGTTTATATCTAATATCTGAAGCTTTTTGGAGAATTATAGACCCTCAAGTTATTACCGGTTCTATAATTATTTTTGTAGCCATAGTTGCTTTGATCATAGATATTATTACAGCACTTATTACGTTTAATAAGTCAAAAAATAATATGAATATGAAAGCTGTATTTTTACACAATTTATCAGATGCGCTTTCTTCTATAGCTGTGATAATTGCAGGAATCTTAATTTATCTTTATAAAATTTATTGGGTTGATACATTACTTACATTTTTAGTTGCTGGATTAATTTTATGGCAAGCTATAAAATTATTACCTAAGACTATTCATCTTTTAATGGAAGGCTCACCAGATAATATTGTTTCAGATGATGTTAAAAAATTAATAAAAGAAATTAATGGAATACAAGATATCCATCATATTCATGTTTGGCATTTAGATGAGAGTAGAATAGCTATGGAAGCTCATATTGTTGTTACAGCTAATAAATTAAGTGAAGTTGAATTTATAAAAGATAAAATAAAAATATTACTTAAGAATAACTTTAATATTACTCATTCAACTCTTGAGTTTGAGCATCATAAAGATAGCAATTGTGATGATAACTATTAATTTTATTAGTCATCAAAATTAGAATCAAATAATTTCACCAGTAAAATACTCTTTACGATCTCCATTTATCTCTAAAATAGCATTGCCTGAACTACTTAATGATTTAAAGATTCCTTTGATTATTTTATTATTATTATGAAAGGTAACTAGTTTATTCAAGTGATTGCATGCTTGTTCCCAATTTGATTTAATTAAATCAATATTATTGGGAAATTGATCAATAATATTTTCAAATTGATTTAAAGTTTCTGCTAAAATTCTCTCTCTTTGATAAAAATTATTTGAATTTATATGTAATGAAGTAGCTGTATTTTGAATAGATATATCAAAATCTTCAATTGTTTCATTTACATTAATTCCAATACCTATTACAGCGTGATTAACTTTTTTTTCAGATACTTTAGTTTCGCAAAGAATTCCACCAAGTTTTTTTTGACCAATCATTATGTCATTTGGATATTTTAATTCAACTTTTGTAGAAAAAGAAGTCAATGCTTTTTGAATAGCTAAGCTACTAATTATCGAGATCCAGTTTGAGAATTTTGAATTTATATTTGGAGATAAAACAATAGAAAAAGTTAAACTTTTATTTGGTGAGGCTGACCAATCTCGGTCACCTCTTCCTTTACCCAAAAATTGATTATCAGTAATGATTACAGTGCCATTATCACAACCAACTTTGATAAGTTCCCAAGCTTCAGAATTTGTTGATTCTAATCGGGTATAATACTCAATTTGCTTACCTAGAACTCTGGTCTTAAGATTGGCTTGTACCAGGTTGGTAAAAAGCACTAAGGCTTAAGCGTTAGGATCTAACTTAGTCCTTAATTTTAGAGTCATTCCAGGATTCAAAATACCAGCATTTGCTTTTATTAATTCTTGATTATCTCTTAAAAGAATAATCCAAGATTTAGCATCACCATATTGATTCCCTGCAATATTCCAAAGATTATCACCATTTTGAACAGTATAGTTAGTGTATGTTGGTTCTGCAGTTTTAGCTTTTAAGCGTTCTCGTTGAAGATTTAAAAAATTATAGGGATAAATCATATTTGGATTTTCACCAATTTCATCTTTATTCCAGGCATAAATATGACGCCATAATTTGAAATCGCCATATTCTCTTTTTGCTATCTTTATTAAAAAGTCTCCTGGCTCAACCAGATTTTTTTCCCACGCAAAGTCTT
>Ga0114994_10002658_pt1 | contig 13083 bp, 7 predicted proteins | sample ArcticOcean_MG_C_9_FD_87043 | JGI IMG/M metagenome (GOLD analysis project Ga0114994, IMG submission 87043) | Marine microbial communities from western Arctic Ocean - ArcticOcean_MG_CB2_152 | ecosystem: Environmental > Aquatic > Marine > Oceanic | place: Arctic Ocean: Canada Basin | collected... | reverse complement strand
GGGTTATTGTTGAGCCATCTTATTTAATTGTAGTAGTTGTCTTAGTCGCTTTCTCCATAGCGGTGTAATTTCGCCCCAAAAATACATTGCTGGCGATAAGTTCGTGCAATAAATCTTTGACTCGATAACCCTTTGCCTCGCAATTGTCGAGCATTCTCTCGATATCCGCGCGATCTGAGAAGCGTACTCGTGTGCCGGTCGAATAGAGTGTGAACTGGTAAAGCAAGTTGCGGGCAAGTTGCCGGGGATTCGCGGCAAGCAGTTGTTTTAGTCCTCGAATATCATCAAAACTTTCGCCGTTTAATAGTTTTCCGGCGACACTAACTGCTGCCCCAACGCGATACTCAAATGGGTGTCCGGCGCGATCGATGCCGGTGATTTTCTCACCCTGCTCTAGACCACGATAACGATCACGCCACGCACCCATGATATCAAAGTTTTCAAGGGCAAAACCGACCGGATCAAAACGTGCATGACAAGCGGCACAATTTGTCGACTCCGTGTGTTTCGCCAATTGGTCCCGTATGGTTGTAGCGCCGCGAATATCTGGCTCGATTGCGGGCACCGATTTTGGTGGTGGAGGCGTTGGTTGCCCCAGTAGTTTTTCCATTACCCACACGCCGCGATGTACAGGAGAAGTAGTGGTTCCGTTGGAAGTCAATTTCAAGACCGATGCCTGCGTTAACAATCCACCATAAGGACTCCAGTCTGGCAACTCAACTTTCCGCATCGACGAACCACCTTGGCGGGCTAAACCGTAGTGAGCAGCTAAACGGTCGTTGAGATAGGTAAAACTAGCGTAAACCAGTGTGGTTGCAGGAAGGTTATCTTTAACCATGGCTGCAAAGAATTTGCGGGTTTCTCGCTCCATCGAATCAACAAGATAATCGTCCTTGCGGTATTCAGGGTAAAGCCGAGCATCGGGAATGTCACGGCGTAGTTCACGTAAGTTAAGCCACTCGTCGGTGAAATTCGTTACGAATCGTTCAAAACGAGAATCGGAAATCATTCGATCAACTTCTGATTTCAATATTGTTAAATCCGACAGATGGCCTGCGGTAGCCTGTGCCAGCAAGGCCTCGTCCGGACGAGAATTCCAGAGGAAATGAGACAGACGCGATGCGAGATTGAACAAATCATTTTTGGGTTCCTGCAGGTAGAGGAAATGTCCTGAGCATAAAAAGGCCTGGTAGCCTTTCAGCATCGCTGCGGCAAAAGAGTCTCCTTGATCCAACTTCGCATGAATGAGATCTATAAACACAGTTAATGTGTCTTCAGAAATTGGGCGGCGGGCCGCTCTATCGGCAAACTTGCGAAAGAGTCGTTGAGCGTCGGCTTTCGGTTGTTTCGATAATACCTCGACCCCCAGTGAAGTACCTTGAACTGCTGGTTGTCCTGAGGGTTGTCCTGTGGGTTGTACTGATGCTTGGAGTGGAAGTTCTCCAAACAAAACACGATGTGATTCTGGCGGCCACTGCTGCGGCGCCACGGGGCCCGATACTTCGAGCCACTGAAAAGCGGCGCCACGATGACCAGCGGGTGGCATCGGAGGATAGTCGTAGAAAAAACCGCCATCGGTACGAATAAACGGCACGGGCAATCCCAGTAAACTATATTCAAAGGTCTCGCCCGCTTTGAGTAAAATCGTCGTTTCAAATACCTTGTTTTCGGGTAACAGATCAATCCAGCCACCAGTCTCCCGCACATCGCCTGAGACATCGGCCCCTGATGGTTGGCGAGCGCGAAAGCTCATGGGCAAGGAGTCGTAAGCTGGGGCTAAACGAAAACCAGGAAGTTGTCGAACTGCACGTGCTGAGAATCGAACTTGATAAAGGCCGTCGTGTTTTGCTAGGAAACCGCGCGGATATCCGTAGTAAGGCCACGTCGCCGAACGGAACAGTGCGAGTTCAAGCGGTGAATCAAGCCGTTGTTCTGGTGGAATGGCCGCGTAGTTGGCGGGCGTTATCATTTTGCCATTCAACGCAAAGAACATTGCTTCCTTACCACCGAAAGTTTGGTCGGTCGGAAATAAATTAACACCAGTGAAACGTTGAGTTGTTGAAGCGTGCGGTTTAACACCACTGGCAACCGCGGTACGCAAAGCAACATCTGCAACATCGAGATAACCTGACAAATGGACGCGAGACATGTCGAGCAGTTCGCTTACTTTCGTGAAACCATGGGAATCCCGGTCCTCAAGTAATCGATCCGCAACATCTAGGTGTGGTAACTTCAAAAGGTCGCGTAAGTTGTTTTCGTATTCCCTTCGAGTCAGATGGCGGATCGGTCCACGGCCTTGTGTTCGTGTTTGCTTGTGTTCAGTGGCCACGATCGATTGAGATAATTTCTCTAACAGTTGTGCCCGATCCGCGTCCGGAAGATCTTTTTTGTCGGGCGGCATCTCACCAGCGACAACTCGGTCAAATATTTGGATCCAGCGTTGCCGCACCTCGTTGTCATCCAGTTTCCATGGAATTTGCGATAAATTCAAATCGCCTTTTGTGGTTTCATCGCTATGGCAATTAATACACGTTTGATTAATAACTTTATTCACGAACAAATGGTTGTCAGGGTCGTCCGCGGCAATTATTTGCGTGGTTGACAGTAATGAAAGAGCAACAAGAGCAGCTATTGCAACAAGGGGAATACGAGCCACAAGTGAACCAAGAACAATGCCTGCCCTCATACTGATCGCTTGCTGAACAACGGAACGTTGACGGTACACTATTTAGCCTTTGGGTATTTGTAGGAGATAGCAAAATGTAGATTTAGGACAAGATTTCATGTACCACACGGCCATGTACATCAGTCAAGCGATAGTCTCGACCCGAGTTGCGATAGGTGAGTTTAGTGTGGTCGAGACCCATCAAGTGCAATATCGTGGCGTGAAAGTCATGAACATGAACGGGATCTTGGGCGACCCGTATTCCATATTCGTCAGATTTCCCGTATGTAATTCCTGACTTTACGCCGGCCCCGGCCATCCATGACGAAAAAACCCAGTGGTGGTGTTCTCTGCCGGCAGCATTGACGGCAGCGTTGAAAGGTGTGCGACCGAATTCGGTAGTGCAAACCACCAAAGTATCGTCTAACATGCCACGTTGTTTCAAATCTTTTAATAGGCCAGCAATCGCTTGGTCGACATTCTTCGCAAGCGGTGCGTGCGATTGCATATTTCCGTGGGCGTCCCAATTGTTTGTTGAACCTACATCAATTAGTTCGACAAAGCGGACTCCGCGTTCTGCTAAACGACGGGCAACAAGGCATTGCCAAGCAAAGCCCTTGGTGCTTTCCGGTTCTAGTCCATACATGTTTAGCGTCGCCTCAGTTTCTTTTGAAAAGTCGAAGACTTCGGGAATTTCTTTTTGCATACCAAAAGCTGTTTCAAACGATTTTATTCTTGATGCAAGATGTGTATCTTTAGAGTGCGAGGTCAGATGACGTTGATTCATCTTTGCCATCATGTCGAGTTCAAGTTGCTGCAATCGGGTGCTGGCAGCGCGCCGTTGAATGTTGGCAACCGGATTAGGACCAGGCATAACCAGCGTTCCTTGGTGCGAACCAGGCAAGAAACTGCTGCCCCAAACCTGACCACCCGCGTAAGGAGTGTGGGGAGCGATCACAACAAACGACGGCAAGTTTTGATTAACAGTACCCAATCCATAGCTGATCCATGAACCAACACTTGGCCGAGCGAAGGTGAATGAGCCAGTGTGAATTCCGAGCGTCGCTTCGTAATGATTCGTATGATCGGACTGCATCGATCGAATTACGCACATGTCGTCGACACACTCCGCCATGTGAGGGAAGAGCGAACTAACTTCGGTGCCACTTTCTCCATGCGGCGCGAACTCCCAGTCAGGTCGCTTGAGGAACATGTTAAAATCCCCTTTACGTCCCTGGAATTCATTGACAGAAACGGTCTTGCCTGCATCCGCAAATAGCTTGGGCTTAGGGTCCCAAGAATCAACGTGTGATACACCGCCACTCATATAAAGAAAGATAACCCGCTTTGCCTTGGGGGAAAAATGAGTGGGTTTAACAGCTAGCGGATTCGAAGAACTAGCTGGCCCTTCACCCTCGGCAAGCAATTCCGAGATAATTCCGGGAAGCAGCATCGAACCACCGACGATGGAACCGAGTGCACTGCGGCGACTAGGATTGAAGGCGAGCTTGTTTTTCATAAATGAGTATCCGTTTGAATCGGGTATAGACCCGTTATCACTTAAATATTAGTCAACATGTAAAAACTCGTTACTGCCAATCAAGGTGCGTAATAGAGCAGCCAATGAACGAGATTCAATATTATCTGAATTGACGAGTCCAAGTTCAACTCGATAGGCTTTCAAGAATTTCAATGCTTCGGCTCGTTCGGTTTCTGAAGGTCGACGTAAATAGGCCTGTTGCCAAGCCAACTCAATTTGTTCCAACTCGTGTTCCTTAGATGCCAAAATCTGACTAGCCCACTTGGCGGAGTTTTCGTAAACGAACGAAGAGTTGAGAAAGAATAACGCTTGAGTCGGAACCGTGGTTGTCATGCGCTCCGTAGTAGTCGTATTGGGATCTGCTCCATCAAACAACGCCAGAAACGAATGCCGTTTTAATCGTTGTGTCATAAGATAAACACTACGCTTATTGTGGTTGTATTCTGCAAGAAAAGGACCGTGCTGGGTGAATCCCCAATTAATCGCCGCTGGAAAAGGGTGTTCATGCCCAACAGTCGTATCAAGGGCGCCACTAACTGCAAGGATCGAGTCACGGATTTCCTCAGCACTCAATCGCCGGTGTGGAAAAGACGTATAGAGATCGGTTACATCTTCATTCGCAGAGGCATCTGGCGAAGTCGCCACAACAGTGCTCGATGCTTGTTGATAGGTTGCACTTAGCATGATTAAGCGGTGCATGGCTTTGACGGACCAACCACTTTCCATAAATCGGGTTGCGAGATGATCGAGGAGGTCCGGGTGTGTAGGAGGTAACCCTCGGGTACCAAAGTCGTTGGAAGTTTTAACCAAACCATGCTCAAAATGATGCTGCCAGACTCGATTAATCATCACACGAGAAATCAGCGGGTTGTCAGCACGGGTTAGCCACTGCGCAAGTTCCAGCCGTCCACTACCCTTGGTGATTGTGGGCAACGAACTTCCTTTGAGCGCCTTGATAAAGCCGCGCGGAACTTCATCACCCAGCTGAGAAGGATCGCCCCGAAGTTGCATCCGTACATCATGCGGTGTCCCCTCGCTCATAGCGTAAGCCATCGCAAAGGGTCCATCCTCGAGTAATTGATTAAGTTCGAGTTTTGCTAGCTCAGCGTTGGACTGCAATAAAACGAGTTGCTGCCGGATTTTGTCAACTTCCGTACGACGTAACGCTTGCGAACCTTCGGCGACTTTCACCACAGGAGCATTGAATGCCGGCAGGGGAGTCGATTGAAACACAAAATTATCGGTATCAATCGATGGTCGTACTCCTCCAATATGGCCGTAGCTATCGATAAACGATTTATCGATCATTCCATCCCATCCGGTTGCAAACTGTCCGATGAAGTCAACTTGATTGGCCGCTGAAGTTAGTTGCCCTGTATATGTTCTTGATTTGAGATTAAGTTCGAGTTGAACCTGATACCACTGACCAATCGCCACAGGCGCGACCAGATCTTTTACGTTGGCAGTGCGACGGAAGAAACCTTTACCGTTCATGAAAAATTCGATGGCGGCAGAATTGCCAGGACCATGTCCGAGATAGAAACGCCATGAACCGTCCCCGCCTCGTTGATTATCTGCACACCGAAAATCAAAATTAACGAAGAGCCGTTCGTTCTCGGCTAGTTTTATGTTGGCGAGTGCCAATACAACGCCATCGTACTCAGCCCGATTTGGCATGTGCAAACCTAGCTTGCCCAGCGGAAAGATGTTTTGAAAAGGGCTCTGAGACTGCGTCGAAACGTTAACGACACTATTGGGACCCGGACCCCATGGGTGTGCCGGAGAGGTGCCTTTGTCTTGCAGTTCAAAGTCTCCATCGTTACCTAAAAGGGTATGTAACTGTTGATTAAGTAAGTTCGGATCGAGTTGCGCTGTGGATGCGACCACCGTAGAAGATTGTTGCGTGACAGGTGATATTTTAATCTTCTGCACGCCGAGATTATCGAAATCAATCGCTGGAAAACTTTTGCCCAGCGTTTTAGTGGAATCGAACGTAACAAGATCAATGAGGCCGTTCCAATTGGAAGTCATTGGTTTGTCTGAGAAGTCGACAACTGAACCAGGTAAGCCAACTTTTCCAGAGATTGTTTTTCTTTTTAAGTCGAAAGTAAGCTGCAAGTTGTGCCACTCATTTAATTTTATAGAACTGAGTACTTCAATGGCCTCGCCAGTTTTCAAAGAAACCGATTCTGAGGAAATAAGTACTTCAGCCGCGTGCGTTTCGTCTTTGGAACCCAGTGAAAATCGATGTACTCCCTGAGCATTTGTATCAGAGGCAGTAACTCGAAAGTCGAGGTTTACGTACAGTAAATTACCGTTCTCGATCGTATGGCTTGGGTACAAAGCTTGTTGGATGGAATACGACTCTTCACCAACAGGCACATGAATCCCAACTCTGCCCGCTGAGTAAAGGTTACGGAAAGGACTTTGTGCTGCGATGGCAACAGCAATGTTACCCGAGTACAGCCATGGCGAGACTAGCACGCCGTTACTGCCACCACCTGCCGCCGCCTGTAATTCAATATCTCCGTCAATGTCATGCAGCGATCGCAGCAGAGCCGTAGGAATCGGCTGTTGGAACTTTGTCAGAGTTGCTGATAAAGCGGCCTTACGGGCTTCGTATTCATGCCATTTTTGTTTTGATTCGAGTGATGGCAATAAAGAAGCCATCGAACGCATTTTCTGTTTTTGTTCCGAGCCTGGAAACGGGTAACGGCTACTATCAAAAATGCCATACAAACCGTAATAATCTTGCATGGACACGGCATCAAATTTATGGTCATGACATCGCGCACAGCCGAGACTTAAACCGAGCATAGTTTGGCCCATGTTATCAATGGTATCTTGGACGGTGAGATGGTGATAATTCTCTGAATCGAATCCAAAGCGTCGTGAGATAGCAAGGTATCCGGTAGCGGTGACTCGCTCTGCATATTTCTCCGCAGAATCTTGGTTTTCCGCCCCTTGGTTTGCGATGATGTCTCCTGCGATTTGTTCTCGCAAAAACTCATCGTATGGTTTGTCTGAGTTAAAAGCATCGATGACATAGTTGCGATAACGCCAAGACAGCGGGACTGGATAATCGGCCGTCTCGCCAGCTGTGTCGGCATATCGCACAACATCTAGCCAATGTCGCCCCCACCGCTCGCCATAGGCTGGCGACTTGAGCAAACGATTGATCACTGACGCGAATGCATGGGGAGAGGTGTCTTGAATAAATGCCGTGGTTTCATCTGGCGTTGGTGGCAAACCAGTCAGATCAAATGTCGCTCGGCGAATCAATGTCCGCTTGTCGGCTGTCGGTGCGTGCAATACACCCTGCTCTTCCTGACGCCGTTGAATAAATGGATCGACGCTTGTATTTGCCCATGCCTTGTCTTGAACTTTTGGCGGATCAACATTACGGATCGGCTCATAGGCCCAATGTTTAACAGATTCGAATTTGGCCGATTGTGCAGGCCAAAAGGCCCCCGATTTAATCCAAGTCACAAAATTTGCAACTTCATCTGCTCGTAATGCCTGATCTTGCTCAGGCGGCATTTCAGAAGCATCGCCCTGTCTTTGAATAGCATGAATGAGTCGGCTTTCTACTGGCTTGCCTGGTACGATCGCTGGACCTGAATCTCCACCTTTTAGCAATCGTTCACGTGAGTCAACCCGAAATCCACCAGACGCTTTTGTGTCTCCGTGACACTTGAAACATTTTTGAATCAATACAGGTCGAATCTTGGCTTCAAAGAAGTCTTGACGTTGATCGGCGCGAACCGATTGCCCTCCCAAGAAAACTAAACTTGAAATCAGCATGAACAGAACTTGAGCATTTCGTTTTATAGAGTTCATCTGTATTTGACAGAGCGAGGTGGTGAATTGAATCGTGGCATCTATGACAATATCCTTATCTATTCGATCTCGCGAATTTTGATGTTTTTCCAACGTACGGAAAGCGTCTCAGTTTTCTTGCCAATACCATGAACTTGGAAGCCCAGTCGGCCTGCGGCAAAGTGAGAACGTGCATCCTTGCCATCGGAGATCTTTGTGCCGTTTAACCATACATGGATATGCTCACCTTGCGCGAGAATCCGATAGCTGTTCCAGCCGTCTTTTTTGTAGACCTTATTGGTGATTTCAGTTTTGGGATCCAACAGCCAGCCGCCTACACCTTCAAACCATACCGCCGCGGCGTTACCATTTGCTGCGATTTCCACTTGTGGACCGAACAGAGATTTGCCATCGGCTTTTTTCATAGCTTTTACGAGATCTGCTGCTGAAAGCCCGGTTGGGACTTCGTCAAGATCGGAAATGGAACGGATTTGCACCCCCGAGTTGAGTGCTGTATCACACAGAACCTCGAAAGTGAGTTCAAAGTCACCATACGTTTTCGGTGGGCACAAAAATGTATTGGGTGTGTTGGGTTTTGTGGTTCCTACAAGACAGCCGTCTTCGACTTTGTAGGTTGCATCGCCCCCTTTTTTCTCCCAGCCGGTAATGTCTTTACCATTGAAGAGCGTGATCCACTCAGCGGCAGTGGCATTGTTTCCAAACGCGGTGCTAGCTGTCGTTACAACGATAACTAGATAAACCATCAATAATTGTTTCACACTGCATCTCCTAATTGTTCCAGACCTACGAAAAAGATAAATGGCAATCTGCAACAATTCGCAAACGCCCCGCTCAACTATAGTTTATGTTATCTGAACAGCGGCAGCAAATCGTTTCCAAAGTACCGAGAGTCAGCAGTTTCCTCGACGGCGGCGTCTGGTATAGCTGTTTTGATTTCGGTTCTATTATCACGACAGTCGATGCCTGTAATCAGCAGATACTTTATGGTGGTACTCGCAGGTTCGATCTACTGGTTTGTCCATGATAGATCGTGGTTCTTGATTGGCAGATCGCGAACTCTTTTGCCTGTCGCCGCAAAGATTGCGTTACACAATGCCGGAGCGAACGAGCCGATTCCAGTTTCGCCAACACCACCGGGAGCAGCATCGCTTGTGATAATATCGATGTTGATCTCTTGCGGAGCATCGGTCATTCGAGCTACCCGGAAACCGTCAAAGTTACTGTGCACCGCTTTTCCGTTCTTCATGGGCATCTCCCCAAACATGGCCTGTGAAATACCCATAATCGCAGCGCCTTCAACCTGAGCGTAAACGCGGTCAGGACTGACAATCGTCCCCGAGTCTATCGAGCACCAGACACGGTCGACAGAGACGTCACCTTCCTTGGTCACCGTGACCTCCACAACGTGAGCGGTATAGCCAAGAAAACTTCGGCAACAGGCAACGCCCATGCCCTGGCCCTGGGGTAAGTCCGCATGGCGGGCCCATTTAGAATGTTTGACTGTGCGAGAAAGGACATTCTTGAGCCGCCCGATATCATAGGGGTATTCATTCGGATTGGCGCCTCGATTCCCTAACTTGAGAGCAGCCAGATCCAGATGTCGATCGTTACCGAGTATGTCTAACAGATATTCGTACGGATCCACACCCGCCGCCTGAGCAAGTTCGTCGGCAAATGAGGACACTGCAAAGTTCTGAAAGATATGACAAACCGCCCGCAGCCAACCAATGCGAGTATGTGCTTTGGCTTTACCAACTTCGACTTGAATGTTTGGCACGTTGTACGGCAGGTCGGTGAGTCCCATTTCAGCTTCCCAAGTTGCAGGTGTGTCCGCACCGACGGCAAAGGTTGAAGTGATTGATGGATAAGCACCACGCATTAACCAACCCACTGGCTTGCCTGCCGCATCGAGACCAGCTTCACAATGCACCGCTGAGATCGTATGGAAATAGTCGTGTCTGAAATCGTCTTCGCGCGTCCAAGTTACATGGACCGGCTTTTTGAGAATACGTGAGAGCCACGCTGCTTCGACACAGTAGTCTGGTTTACTTTTCCGCCCGAAACCCGCACCGAGCAATGTCACGTCACAATATACCTGCTCGTTGGGGATGCCCATTGCTGGCCCCACGGCTTGCTGTACTGCTTGCGGGTTCTGCGTCGCCGCTTTCAGATAGCACGATGTAACATCGCCTTTGTCATTAGTCTTTACATCAGCAACTGCACAGGTCGTTTCCATGGGAGCGTGTGAAAGGTGAGGGACAGAATAAGTCGCGGATACTTGGGTATCGGCCTTGGCAATAGCACCGGCGGCGTCACCCTGAGAACGTAACGTCTGGCCAGTTTTGCTGACGGTTTCTTTTAATGCCGCGCTAAATGCTTCCGTGTCATACGTAGCATTTGGGCCCTCGTCCCATTTTACCTTTAACGCGTCTCTACCCTGCCAAGCAGCCCAAGTGCCTGTGGCAACAACCGCAACTCCTCCAAGTTGTTGGAATAGTGGGGCGCCCTGGAATCTCGGTAAATCGATTACGGCGATTACGCCGGGTACCTTTTTGGCAGCGTCGGCGTCATAGGATAAAGCCACTCCCCCGACTACCGGACAACGCGCAATGACTGCATATACTTGTCCATCGATACGGGCATCAATTCCAAAGACTGCCTTACCGGTCAGGATGTCATCGAGATCCGTGATCGGAAAATTCTTGCCGATGTATTGGAATTCGTCCGACGATTTAAATTTTAATGTCTCGGGATTTGGCGTTTTAAGATTTATTGCAACGGCAACTAACTTGGAAAATGCAATCGACTTCTTGGTTCCCTTCAACACGACTTGATTGTTCTTGGTCGTGCAGCGGTCAGCATCCACGCCCCATTGTTTGGCGGCTGCTTGTTGCAGCATTGTTCGTGCCATCGCTCCCGCCATTCGCATGGTCTTATAGAAGAAGCGAATACTATTGGAGCCGTCGGTGTTTTGGTCGCCGAGGCGTTTGTCGCCTCTGGCTTGACGAATGACGACTTTATTCCAATCGGCACCAAGTTCATCGGCAAGCACTCGCGGCAGCGCTGTACGAATACCAGTCCCCATTTCTGAGCGGTGAGCGAGAATCTGGACTGTTCCGTCCGGTTCTATAGCGACAAATAGGCTGGGCGATAGATTTTTATCTGTGGCCAGATCGTCAGATGCGGCGACGGTTGTTGTTCCGTCGGTCGCGGTAAGGATAACAAGCGAACCGGCGGCTATGCTTTTCAGGAAATCACGTCGCAGGATGGCGGATCCCAACGGTAATTTGACCTCGGTTTCAACCCGTGATTTGTCGATGAGTTGTCGTAATGTCAGCTGTTGCAAGGGGTTATTCATTTTGCATTTCCTTAGCAGCAGTTTTTACGGCTTCACGAATACGGTTGTAAGTTCCACAGCGACAGATGTTCCACATACCTTCCTCAATCTCTTCTTCCGAGGGATCGGGATTGTCTTTCAGCATAGCGGCACAGGTCATCATTTGGCCAACCTGGCAATAACCGCATTGTGGTACGTTGTGTTCGCGCCAAGCGTCTTGAACTGGGTGATCACCGTTTTTAGAAAGACCTTCGATGGTGACGATTTTGGCTCGGCCTACATCGCCTAGGGCGGTAACACAGGATTGGGCCGCCTCGCCGTCTATATGGATCGTGCAGGCGCCGCATTCGGAGACACCGCATCCATATTTAGTTCCAGTTAAACCAAGATGATCCCTGAGGACCCACAACAATGGAGTGTCGACAGGTACGTCGGTAACGTCTAGATCTTTACCATTAACGTTGAGCGTAGCCATAACGTTGTTAGCCTATGTAAGAGTGATATATGACAAGCCTTGATTATAGATGTTTTGGAAGGGGTGTTGCCAGTCCGCTAAGGAGATCGGTCGGCAAAAAAATGGGTTTCACAATTGTAGAAAGAACGCTGTCGCATTTATGTCCGACCTACCGCGCTAGGTTTATATGTAGCATATCAGTTCGGCGAATAAGGGATTGATTCTTGGCCACCCTATCACTGCATGACCCCGAAAATCCATTCACTGGAAATGACGCATAAAGCACAAGGTACCCGTACTGAAACACACCAGAGCAATAGGCAGATTAATCACGGAAACCCATACACTGCGTGGTCCATTTAACAACCGATGTACAAGCAACGGTTTTTGCCAAGGCTTCAAATCTCGTGGGTGATAGCACCAAAGTTTGAGCATCTTTTGAGGTAAACCCATTCACCTCAAATCCAAGATGAATTATATTCCAATTCCACCCCACCGGAAACGTTATCACAAACATTCACGAATGATATACGCCACGTAGATTGTATTGAAAACCGTGCAGTTAGATGATGAATAGATTCACTACGTTTTACGCGACAATCGTTACGGCGTTGGTTATAATTGCTTTCTCTGGTTGATTCACATATAGAACCACGACCAGAAATGTTCATAAACTCGGCAACTATTTCTATCGCGGTACCATGGGCGAATCACCGTCAGCTTACTTGAAGCGATACGAGAAACCGAAAATAACAAGCCATGAAGATCAATACTACAGAACAGGAATGATTATGAAAATGAGAATTGTGCTGACCCTTTGTTTTACGTGTTTGTTGACCGTTTGTGATTCCGCATGGGGCGAGAACTGGATGCGTTTCCGGGGCCCGACTGGCCAAGGAATTTCAAGTGAGACGAAACTACCGGTCACATGGTCCGCGGCTAAAAATATCAAGTGGAAGGCGAGTCTACCCGGCAAAGGGTGGTCCTCGCCGATTGTATTTGAGGACAATGTTTTTATCACCGCATCTAACGAAGAGGGCGTGTCGTGTCGTGTGATCTGCATCAATCGCAAGGATGGAAGTATTGCGTGGGAAACAGAAGTCCACCGTCAAAAGCCAGGGCCGATGAGGAAGCAGAACTCGTATGCTACCCCAACGCCCGTGACGGACGGCAAACTCGTGTATTCAGTCTTTTACGACGGCACGGTGACTGCCGTTGATTTTTCTGGAAAGATTGTATGGAAGAAT
>Ga0114994_10002657_pt1 | contig 13086 bp, 13 predicted proteins | sample ArcticOcean_MG_C_9_FD_87043 | JGI IMG/M metagenome (GOLD analysis project Ga0114994, IMG submission 87043) | Marine microbial communities from western Arctic Ocean - ArcticOcean_MG_CB2_152 | ecosystem: Environmental > Aquatic > Marine > Oceanic | place: Arctic Ocean: Canada Basin | collected... | reverse complement strand
TATTAAGGCTCATCCTGGCACTACTCTTTATATTTTTAAGAGACGATCCCTCTAATTTTACCAAGAAGTGGTCTAACGGTTTTATCATTTAAGAATATTTTTATTGTTGGCTTGGGCGGTATTCGTGGTTGTAATGATTTTTTTTTAATTTGTAGATCTATTCTACCTTGCCTTTAATTTAGGCCCGAGAGAAATTAATTTTGCCAGGATGAAAGTTAGCACTTAGAAATTATCAATACCTCCCCCTGAAATCTTTGCAATTTTTTAGCTCGTTAGAAGGAGGCCGTTTCCTATAAAAGAATATAGTTAGTTATTCACTGGCCGCAGTAAAGACGGCTGTGTCAAATTCTTTCCATGCATCAATAGAAAAATACTGAAGCGGTAAAAATTTATCTTTATATGCCATTTTTTGACTTCCGCTTATCCAATAACCTAAGTACACATATGGTAGGCCGAGTTGTCGGGCTCTCTCAATTAGCCATAAGATAATAAATGTGCCGAGGCTATTTTTTTGATATTCGGGGTCGAAGAAACTATAAACAGCGGACAAGCCATCGGTCATGATATCAACGAGACAACCGCCTATCATTTTGCCATCTGAATCATGAAATTCGATAATAGACGTGATGACAGGTGTTTCCTCAACTAAGGCCTGGTAGTCATAAAAATCCATTGTTTCCATGTCACCGCCAGTATGACGTGCACTTTGATATTGTGAGAATATTTTGTATTGCTCTGTTGAAGCTTCAGCCGGTTTCTCTTCTGCTATAATATGTGAATTTAGCCTAAGCACACGCCGTTGTGACGTTGAGGGTTCAAACCTATCTACGACGGTGCGCACTGCTAGGCAAGCCGAGCATTCATGACACATTGGTGTGTAGGCGAGACCATGACTTCGCCGAAAGCCTACTCGTGATAATGTATCGTTTAGGGATGTGGCATCCAAGCCAGATAGCTCTGTAACCATCCGCCGCTCAACTTTACCTTCAAGATAAGGGCAAGGAAGAGGAGCTGTCATAAAAAAGGAAGTGGGTCTTTGCATGATGCTGTTCTCATCCGACTATTATTTGACGACGGTTTTCTCTGTTGTTCCGGAGGAGAGTAGCTCATTCAACTTGCTGACGACAACCGTCCCGGACAGATAATCATACAAATATCGTTGTGAATTTCCAAAATGGTAATCATAATTATATTCCAAGCTGTTAGAGCCATATATTCTTAGAATAAAATAGTCAAAGCGCTTGCATTATAAAATTTAGAAGAACGGCTGGCCCATAGTCGAACTTCGGTATTCATTAATTACATTCCAGCAGTTACCGACCTTTGCTCACCAACCAGGTAAGTATGAACGAAAAATGGAACTGCGAAAAGAAAAATTGTAATAATGCCAAACGTTGTAGCAAAGGTAATTTCTTCAAGAATGCCGAGAACAAAAAATTGTACAATTGTGATAAGGCCCAGAATAAAATACCGATGATATATAAGCAACCACGCGTTTAAATATTAAGTCTCTATATACGTCTGGCTGATCCAGGAGAGCAATAATTGTAAATCAAAATTTAACGAAACTATTATCGTTTATGGGTTTAACCTTAAATTGACCAATTATGGGTCCTTGTGATTGGATACTGAGAACTATGGTCAATTTTTAACCTATGAGTTTAATGGAAGGTAATCGTGGTTAAAGTATGTTAAGTTAATTGTTTAGCCATAAATAATATTTCTTTCCCCATAAAATCGCTTATCGTCTTAGTATCAAGCTGTCCAGACCTTCATCGTTATTAGGCTTTGGCGCCAATGGTCTTAATGTATTGCGCCCATTTAAGTTCAATTTTTTTGAAGGGCCAGGCGATATCAGGGATCTTGATACAGGAGGCGCTGAATTTGGAGGGTAGGTAGGAGTAGGAGTAGGGTATTGTTGCCTATTCCAAATTTTATCGGCATCCTTTTTGGTTCTTAGAATAGCATCAATATTAGCGTCCTTACGTGTATCTTTATTCTTTCCTGTTCCGCGAAGAATTACGATACTTAGACGCCTATTTTGAGGATCTTTTGGATTATCTCTCAGTAACGGTTCTGTAGAAGATTTACCTTCAACACGATCCAAACGATCTTCAGATAATCCAAGTGCAATCAAGATTCGCCTTGCGGAGTTAGCTCTGTCAACAGAAAGCTCCCAATTAGTGTAGTCAGCCCCTGAACCATACTTAACCGAATCCGTATGCCCGGTAATCGATATTTTTTGTGGGAGTTTATCCATTATAAATTTGGCTAGTTTTAGAAGTTTAACTGTGCGGTCTAGTGGGTATGAGCTACCGCTTTGAAAAAGTGGCAAGCCATTTCTATCCACGATTTGAATTCGCAGACCATCTGGCGTAACGTCAACGAGCAAGCTTTTCTTGAGCGCGTCTAATCCAGCCGATTGAGATAGGGTTTTTTCAAGCTCTTTTTTCGACTCATTAAACTGATTTTCTTCTACTTTTTCAGCTTGCTCTTGATTAAGGTCTTCTCCACCGATGCCGGTTTTAGGTGGAGGAACGTCTAAGACTATGGTCGGCTTGGCCCTAACGTTCACTTCTGCACCTTCGTCGCTGATTGTTTGGCCAGCAAGAATTCCACCAGAACCACTCTTACTATCTGAAAGAGTTGTAGGAGCAAAATAATTTGCTATCCCCTCGAGTGATTCCTGTTCAACAGAATATAGGAGCCACAACATCAAGAAAAAAGCCATCATCGCCGTTACGAAGTCTGCATAAGCAATTTTCCATGCACCAGTGTGTTGGACGTGTTCGGATCTTCTTGAGATACGCTTGATGAAGACTGCTCCGCCTAAAGCACTACCTGTGTTGTTGGTAGCTCCATTTTCATCAGCCATTTGGGTTTAATTCCAGCATTACACAATGTTTATCCGTTAAATATCACTTGGTATGGCCTCAGTTATCTCTTCAACTTCAATAGAATTTGGGCGCAAAATATCACTTGGTATGGTCTGAATTTTCACTTCAACTTCAATAAAACTTGGGCGGATATCTGGAGGCAATAATTTGCGGGCGAATTCAATTGAGACCTGAGGCGCATACCCTTGCATATGAGCGATCAGGGCAACTTTAATGCATTCTAAGTACCTCGAATCAGCTTGGTGTGTTTTTCTGAGGGATGATGCCATGGGGCTTACGAGCCCATAGGACAATAAAATACCAAAGAATGTTCCCACCAATGCACCACCAATAAGATGGCCAAGCACTTCTGGCGGTTCAGTTATTGAGCCCATTGTATGAATTATACCCAATACCGCGGCAACAATACCGAGCGCGGGGAATGCTTGGCCCATTTCATCTATAGCATTTGAGATTAGATGTTCTTCGTTATGCGTGTTTTCTAATTCTTGATCCATAACAGCTTCTGCTTCGTGGGCTCTAGTTGTACCTAACGTAAAAAGGCGTAGATAGTCGCAAAGGAAATTAAGAGCATGATGATTACTCGAAAAACCTGGAAATAAATTAAAAATGGGGCTGTCTTCGGGTGCATCCACGTGACCTTCGAGAGCGAGGTCACCTTTAGTTTTTGCTACTCGAAATACCAAGTATAATACACTAAAAAGATCCAGATAGCTTACTTTGTCGAATTTGCTACCTTTGAATATTTTACCGAAGGATCCAATTACACCGGAAATAACAGATTTTGGATTACCAATAATAAACTGGCCGATACCTGCTCCACCAATAATTAAAAATTCAAATGGTTGCCAAAGAACATGTAACGCACCACCAATGCCAACATAACCACCAATTACGCTTACAAAAACAAGTATAAAACCAATAGTAAAATACATTAGAGAACCGACTTACATATTCATTTTTTAACTTAAAAAAAAGTTATTCGCGTATTTAGAGTACCTGAGCCGTGTCTAATATTATTACACTAAACAAAATTTATACATAACTTTATTGCTCATGGTTGATAGTGAAACAAACACTTTATTTGTAATTTACCCACAATTTATATGATATTTAGTTTTGAAGGCTAGGGTTTATTGATACAATAAATGTTAGGTTCCTGAATTAAATATTCCACGCAAGCACCAGCGTAGGGTTGCCTTCGATGACCACAAATATTCCGAGTAATTTCAGCAAATTAAACATAATGTTGTTTTTAAAACTTTTTTTTGGTTTTCCTTATCCGTCCCTTAACAGTGTCGCTGCTTCTATTGCCATATATGTGAAAATCGCATCTGCACCAGCACGTTTAAAGGCCATCAGGCTCTCTATTACTATTTTATCATTATCTAGCCAGCCGTTTTGAGCTGCTCCTTTGAGCATGGCATATTCACCAGAGACTTGGTAGGCGATGGTTGGTAGTTTAAACTCAGATTTTACTCTGCTTATAACGTCTAAATAAGGCATGCCAGGCTTGACCATAATCATGTCAGCACCTTCATCGATATCTTGTGCAACTTGGCGCAGTGCTTCATCAATATTGGCGGGATCTATTTGATAGGTCTTTTTATCGCCCTTTAAAGCAGCTTTGGAACCTATTGCATCCCGGAAAGGGCCATAGAAAGCCGAGGCATATTTAGCCGCATAGGACATGATGCCAACATCTTCAAACCCGGCTGTGTCTAGAGCATTTCTGATGGCGCCAACGCGGCCATCCATCATATCTGAAGGTGCAATGATGTGGCAGCCAGCTTCAGCTTGGACGACGGATTGTTTACAAAGAAGATCCACGGATTCATCGTTTTTGACATAACCATCAACAACTATACCATCATGGCCATCGCTGTTAAAGGGATCAAGCGCTGCGTCGCAAATGATACCCATGTCAGGATAGTTTTTTGCCACCGCACGGATCGATTGACAAACAAGGTTGTCCGGATTGTAAGCCTCGCGGGCATCAGCTGTTTTGGTGGCTGGATCTACTTCCGGGAATATAACAATTGCTGGAATCCCTACTTCTTGAGCTTTGCCAACAATCCCGTCAAGTAAATCAATAGAAACACGGTCAACGCCCGGCATTGAGGAGATTGGCTCACGGCGTCCTTTACCAATTCCAATAAAAATTGGCAAAATAAAATCATCCGGACTTAGGTTGTTCTCTGATACTAATCTTCTGGTCCAGTCATATCGACGGTTACGGCGCATACGCGTTGTAGGATATTTTCCGGATATTAATTGTGTCATATTAAAACCTGAGATAATGAGTGCCGGGAGAATTATATTATCTCCTCCCGGCGCAATTTTAATTAAGTCGCTGCGAGTGCTTGCTCAAGATCGGCAATAATGTCGTCGATATGTTCAATACCAATAGATAGGCGCACGTAACCATCAGAAACACCTGTTTGAACTTGCTCTTCAGCCGACAATTGAGAATGTGTCGTTGAGGCTGGATGGATTGCTAAGCTTCTTGCATCACCGATATTAGCAACGTGGAATAGCATCTTTAGTGAGTTGATAAACTTCATGCCGGCTTCTTTGCCACCCTTTAGCTCAAAACCAACTAAGCCCCCATAGCCACCTTTCAAATAAACATCGGCACGACGTCGAGCTTCGCCTTTTTGGATACTTGGGTGAATTACCGAAGCGACCTTGTCATTGGCTTGGAGGTATTCAGCAACCTTATTAGCGTTTGCACAATGTTCGCGCATTCGAAGAGGAAGTGTTTCAAGTCCTTGGATCGCATTAAATGCATTCTGTGGCGTTGTTGCCGCCCCCAGGTCTCGGAGCAATATCACTCGTGCCCGAATAATATAGGCAATTGGACCTAACGGCTTGACGGCTTCTGTCCACACAGCGCCATGATAACTAGGATCGGGTTGGTTTAGACTTGGAAAACGATCGCCACCAGCTTCCCAATCAAAATTTCCGCCATCAACTAACATACCCCCAATCGATGTTCCGTGACCGCCTATGTATTTTGTAGTGGAATAGACAGTAACAGCAGCACCGTGATCAAATGGTCGGCACAGAAGTGGAGCTGCAGTGTTGTCCATTATCAATGGAATTCCCAATTTACGGCCTATATCGGCTACTTCTTTAATTGGGAACACGTTTAATTTTGGATTAGGTAGGGTCTCGGCATAGTAGCATCGGGTTTTATCATCTGTGGCATTAGCAAAGGATTCTGGATCAGTTGGACTAACAAACCTGCACTCGACACCAAAGTCTTTTAGGGTATTTGCGAATAAGTTCCACGTTCCCCCGTAAAGATCCGTTGAACTAACAAAGTTATCTCCGTTACGGCATAAATTCATAATTGAAAACATTGATGCTGCTTGCCCAGATGCAACAGCTAGCGCTGCGACGCCGCCATCCATCGCAGCAATTCGTTGTTCTAAAATATCATGGGTAGGATTCATAATGCGTGTATAAATATTCCCAAATTCCTTGAGGGCAAACAGGTTTGATGCGTGTTCTGTATTATTGAATTGATAGGATGTTGTTTGATAAATTGGCACGGCTACCGATCCAGTGGTTGGGTCGCCGTGATGCCCGGTATGTAAAACAATGGTTTCTGGATTTGTGTAATCAGCACACATGCTTCTCTCTCCCGTTAATTTACTGTATGTTTGAGATAAATAAGTATTAGTTCTAAACTTAATATTATCGGTTGCATAGCTTATGACTAAAACAGATACAACGTAATTTTACTGGGTATTGTATACTAATAACAATTATTAATAGTAATATGAAGTTATTAATTGTAAAACATCGTCGCTTGTTGGTTCAGAAATTTATTATATTCTTAATGAATAATTTTATTTTGAATTTATAAAAATGTCTCTCCTGGTAGTTGTTGCAGTTATGATATGGACATATGCTGCTTTGCCGAATGTGTTGAATAAGAGATAGACGGTTATGGCTCGTAGAACTCATATATTTCCAGAAATTGGTGAAGTCCTTTTCGAGTTCTTGACAAACGGAAACTATGTCAAGGTCACCGCAGTTGATACCGCAACAAATACAGAGGTTATATTAGTGGGTGATAGAAGGTCCAGTAAGATAACGCTTCAAAATGCAGCTATACAAAAGTTGCGTTATGTAATACGTAAGAAAGAGTTCGAGCAGCCAGGAAAACAATCTGAAGAAGACAACTTATATTAAAAAAAGTAGTGTTGTTCCTTTACGCCCATTTTGATCCCAGTCTTTTGTAGTGTTGTCTTGGCGAGCTGTCTCAATATATGGTATGTGAATAGCTCCTAATCATATAGTGCTAGAATTTGCCGAATAAGAGGCTGTTATCATGTCCAGTGACCCAATTGAAACAATCGCAATAGCCTGCGACCATGGTGGTGTTGAGTTAAAGTTAGACCTAGTTAATTTACTTATGGGGCAAGGATTTAAAGTCTTAGACCTTGGAACTAATGGGCCAAAATCTGTTGATTATCCGGAGTTTGCATATGCTTTAGCCGAGGCCTTGAAAGTGGGCAAAGCTTCTCGTGGTGTTCTGATTTGTGGGTCTGGAATTGGAATTTCTATCGCAGCTAATCGACTTCCTGAAGTACGGGCAGCTTTAATCCATGATGCGCTTGGCGCTAGGATGTGCAGAGAACATAATAATGCTAATGTAATTGTCTTTGGTGGCCGGACGATTGGCGTTGATACTGCCCGGGATTGTCTGAATATATTTATTAAAACTGAATTCGAGGGTGGCCGTCATCAAAGGCGTGTCGATAAACTTTTTACTTCAAAATAGCTCTTTTAATATATCGGGAAAGAAAGATAAATGTCTATAAATAATACATTTTTTTCTAAAAAAATTGCTGATAGTGATCCAGCTGTTTTTCAGTCAATCCAGGATGAACTTAGACGGCAACAAAACCAAATTGAACTAATTGCATCAGAAAATATTGTTTCGCGTGCTGTTCTTGAGGCACAAGGATCTATCATGACCAATAAGTACGCTGAAGGTTATGTGGGACGTCGGTACTATGGGGGCTGTGAATTCGTTGATGTAGCTGAATCGTTAGCAATAAAGCGGGTTACTAAGCTGTTTAATTGTAGTTTTGCGAATGTGCAGCCAAATTCTGGTAGCCAAGCAAACCAAGGAGCCTTTCAAGCGCTGATTAAGCCCGGTGATACCATGATGGGTATGTCACTGGCTGCCGGCGGGCATTTGACACATGGCGCACCGCCTAATCAATCTGGGAAGTGGTTTAATGCTGTTCAATATGGCGTCCGCCAACTAGATGCCTTAATAGATTTCGATGAAGTCATAAGTCTGGCCAAAAAGCATAAGCCAAAACTGATCATCGCTGGCGGGTCAGCTTACCCACGTGAAATTGATTTTGCTAAATTTAGAGCTATAGCGGATGAAGTCGGGGCAACTTTTATGGTCGATATGGCTCATTTTGCTGGGCTTGTTGCCGCGGGAGTTTATCCATCGCCGTTCCCTCATGCTCATATTGTAACATCGACAACTCACAAGACATTGCGTGGGCCAAGAGGCGGCCTTATTTTAACAAATGATGAAAACATTGCTAAAAAGGTAAACTCAGCGATTTTTCCTGGAATTCAGGGAGGTCCTCTCATGCACGTAATAGCCGCTAAAGCCGTTGCTTTTGGAGAAGCCCTAGAACCAACTTTTAAAGTTTATGCTCAAAATATTATTACTAATGCGCGAGCCTTGGCGTCCAAACTTGCCGAGCGAGGTTGTGATATTGTTTCTGGCGGGACTGATACGCATTTATTGCTGGTGGATCTCCGGCCAAAAAATCTTACCGGTAAAGCAGCTGAAGCAAGTATGGAATCTGCCGGCATCACATGTAATAAGAACGGTATTCCATTTGATCCGGAGAAACCAACGATTACCTCCGGAGTGCGTCTTGGTACACCTGCTGGGACAACACGTGGGTTCGGCGTTACTGAATTCGAAAAAATTGGAGATCTGATAAGTGACGTCTTGGATGGGTTGTTAGCCAACCCAGAAAACAATAGTGCGGTCGAAGGGGTGGTGCAAAAGCAAGTTGAAGAGCTATGTGCGCGCTTCCCAATCTATAGTGATTTTAACTCTAAACTTGGTATGAATAGAAGTTTGCAGACGTAGGGGGTAAAAAATGCGTTGTCCATTTTGTAGTCATAATGATACACAAGTTAAAGATTCTCGCCCAACCGAAGATAATTCTGCTATCCGTCGGCGGCGGTCTTGCCCGGGATGCGGCGCGCGTTGGACTACCTTTGAGCGCGTGCAATTGCGTGAACTAATTATCTTAAAAAGGAATGACAAAAAACAACCATTTGACAGGGATAAAATAGCTCGATCTCTTAGAATTTCTTTGCAGAAGCGCCCTGTTGACCCTGATCAAGTTGAACGTATTGTTCATTCTATTCAGCGCCGCCTCGAAAGTTTGGGCGAGAACGAAGTTCCCTCTAAGGTTATTGGAGAAATGGTGATGGATGTTTTAGCTGATTTGGATTCTGTTGCCTATGTCCGCTTTGCATCGGTTTATAAGAACTTTCATGAAGCTAGTGATTTTGAAGATTTTATTGGAAATTTAGGTGAAAACTAACATAACTGGTAATATTCAAAGTGGCTTGATTGACGACGATACCAACCATATGAATGCCGCGTTTAATTTGGCGCGGCGTGGCCTTGGTAATGTATGGCCCAACCCAGCAGTCGGATGTGTAATTACGAATAACAACCGTGTCGTTGGAAGGGGTTGGACAATGCCGGGAGGACACCCGCATGCTGAAACAGAAGCCATTCGCCGAGCTGGTAAACTAGCAAATGGTGGTACGGCATATGTGACCTTGGAGCCCTGCAATCATTATGGTCAAACGCCCCCTTGCACTGATGCCTTGATAGCTGCAGGCATTAAAAAGGTAATAGTTGCCACACAAGATCCGGACAACCGCGTAATGGGGACTGGTATTATACGTCTAAAAGAAGCAGGCATTTCTGTTGAGATTGATTTTTCCAAATCAACGGGTGATGAGGTCAACCAAGGATTTTTTTCTCGGATAAAAAGTTTACGTCCATACATTACGCTAAAAGTAGCAACAACGTTGGATGGAAAAATAGGGACCCACTCGGGCGAGAGTAAATGGATTACCGGAGCAACGGCAAGGCGATGGGCTCATCAATTACGGGCCAACCATGATACTATCATGATTGGCAGCGGCACAGCGTTAGCAGATAACCCAACGCTAACTTGCAGACTTGCTGGTATAACAAATGAACGCAGGACCCGTATTGTTTTGGATGGTCGCTTGAGACTTTCGGAAGATTGCAATCTGGCTCAAACGGCTAAGGATGTGCCAGTTATAGTATTTACCTCGTCGGGTGATGCTGAAAAGGGAAAAAAAATAAGTCGCCTTCAGGATCTCGGCGTTATCCTAATTATTTCTCCTAATAGGACTGATCCTTTAGATTTTAAAGACGTTTTCATGGAGTTAACTTCCCGAGGAGTTACAAGGCTTTTTGTTGAAGGTGGCGGTACGATAGCTGCATCTCTTGTGAACGCTAATTTTGTCGATGAAATAGCTTGGTTTAGAGCTCCCTCCATCATCGGAAATGACGGAATTCCCGCTATTGACGGATTAAATCTAGACAAGCTGTCAGAAAAACCGATATTCACCCGAAAATCCCTCATTACTTTAGGTGAGGACAGCCTAGAAATTTTATCTCGAAAGTGATAATGTAACAATAATGTTTACAGGAATAATAAGTGATGTTGGCCGGGTGCGCTCTGTGAGCCAACAAGGAGATACCAGGTTCGAATTTGAAACTCATTTTGACATGAGCAATGTTGTTATTGGTGCCTCTATAGCATGCTGCGGGACCTGCTTGACGGTTATTGAGAAAGGAAGTGATTGGTTCGCCGCAGAGGCGTCTCATGAAACATTGTCGAAAACGACTTTGGGTTCGTGGGAGATCAATACCCCGGTTAATTTTGAACGACCATTAAGAGCGGCTGATGAACTTGGGGGGCATCTTGTGTCCGGTCATGTTGATGGAGTTGGTAAAATCATATCGATCGAGCAAGATGGTGACTCTATTCGATATATTTTTGAGCCCCCCAGAGACCTTATGAAATTTATTGCCACAAAAGGTTCTATTGCAGTCAATGGTGTCTCTTTGACCGTAAATAACGTTGATAAAGTGAAATTTGGTGTGAACATAATTCCGCATACGCAAAGTACGACCACCTTTGGTAAGGCCAAACTAAATGATCTCGTAAACCTGGAAATAGATATGCTAGCGCGCTATGTTGCGCGACTTTTGGAAGAGGACTGAACTAACGTGAGTAATGCCCAAAAATTTGACACCGATGATTTATCCAGTTTTTTATCATCAATCGAAGAAATAATTGATGATGCGCGAAACGGTAGAATGTTTATTTTGGTTGATGACGAAGATAGGGAGAACGAGGGAGATCTCGTAATTCCTGCGCAAATGTCAACGCCGGATTCAATTAATTTTATGGCGACCCATGGCCGCGGGTTAATATGCCTAGCATTAACCCAACAGCGCGTTGATCAATTGGGCCTTTCTGCTATGAGCATCAAAAACAAAATGCGACATGAGACTGCTTTCACCGTATCAATTGAAGCTAAAGAAGGGGTTACAACGGGTATCTCCGCTGCTGATCGCGCTCGTACAATTGCAACTGCGATTGATTCTACCAAGGGAGCCGATGATATAGCATCGCCTGGACATGTATTTCCTTTGGCTGCGCGAGATGGTGGTACATTAGTTCGTGCCGGACATACTGAGGCCTCCGTGGACATTGCACGCTTAGCAGGTTTAGCGCCGGGGGGAGTGATTTGCGAAATAATGAAAGACGATGGGACCATGGCCCGAATGCCTGATCTCGTCAGTTTTGCAAAAAAGCATTGCTTAAAAATTGCGACGATTGCTGATCTCATTGAATACCGTCTGCGCAATGATCGCATCATTAAACCAATTTTAGAATCAAAATTAGACACTGTCAGTAGTGGACAGTTCAAGGCTATCGTCTATGCCAACCAGGCCGATCAAAGTGAGCACCTCGCACTCGTAAAAGGTGATGTGACATTAGGGGGTCCTGTCTTAGTGCGGATGCATGCTTTTAATATGATTGATGATATTCAAAGTGCTGAAAAAACTCTTGAGCTTCACCGGGCGATGGAAATGATAAATGAAGAAGGGCGCGGAGCGGTTGTTATGCTGCGTAATCCAAGTACAACTTTTATTAGTGACCGTTTGAAGAAAAATAAAATAGAGCGCGGGCTTACATTCCGTGGATATGGTATTGGGGCACAAATATTGTTGGACCTTGGGATTCAAGAAATGAATATTCTGTCGAACACGGAACGGACCCTGGTCGGTCTGGAAGGCTACGGTTTATCAATTGCGGAGCGCCGGCCAATTAAAATTACTAAGGATGCACCAGTGCCGGTTCGGGATGGATTTTATGAATAAAATTTTAATCGTAGAAGCACGGTTCTACGAAGACATTGCCGAGCAACTCGGTGCAGGCGCTGTTAAAATAATTGAAGATGCTGGCATGGTGTTTGACCGGATAGAAGTTCCGGGTGTTTTCGAAGTTCCAGCAGCCGTTATAAAAGCCTGGAATTATGGTGGTTATGATGGTGTTGTAACCCTTGGTTGCGTCATTCGAGGTGAGACAGACCATTACGATCATATTTGTAGGGAGGTAAGTCGGTCTCTTATGGATCTGTCTGTAAATAACGGAATTCCTCATGGCTTTGGTATTTTGACTTGTGAAAATCATGATCAAGCTTTGGTACGCGCGAATGTAGTCGATCGTAATATTGGGGGACGGGCAGCAATTGCTTGCCTACGTATGCTAGATATGGACAAAGAATTTAGTTGATGCCCAAGAATAAAAAACGAAATTCTCGCAGTACTAGCGTAGCCAGATTAACGGCTGCTCAGGGTTTATACGAGATGGAAATAACCGGCGCTTCACTTGATACCATCTTATTGGATTTTTTGGCTAACCGTTGGAAAGATCAGGGTTCTCAACCTGATGATGAAGGCGTAACATTAGAGCTCGCTGAGCCAGATAAGAAGAAATTTGGTCAGATTATTAAAGGCGTTCAGGAAAACAAAAAGAAAATTGATGAAATTTTAACTGATGCG
>Ga0114994_10002655_pt1 | contig 13094 bp, 13 predicted proteins | sample ArcticOcean_MG_C_9_FD_87043 | JGI IMG/M metagenome (GOLD analysis project Ga0114994, IMG submission 87043) | Marine microbial communities from western Arctic Ocean - ArcticOcean_MG_CB2_152 | ecosystem: Environmental > Aquatic > Marine > Oceanic | place: Arctic Ocean: Canada Basin | collected... | reverse complement strand
GCTCGTCAAATTCGATGACGAACACGGCCTTCACTACAACTATCCAGCCGGCGGTCACCAAGTAGCCGAAACTCTTCGACAGTCCGCCGCACGGGAAGTAAAAAAATAAACCGATACAGAGGTTGAAGTGGGACGCCTGTTAGCTACCGGCGAATCAGCCCCATTCGAAGTCGGACACGTTTACGGTTCAACGCACAATCTAAAACTGTTCTTCGAATGCACCCTCAAGCCGAACAAGACGTCGAGGTTGCCCGACGAACCTGATCCGCATTAAATAGCTGTCGAATGGGTTCCGATAGAAGATTTGGTAAATTTACCTGTGATACCTGATATCAGTGAGCAACTGATTGCCGCACTTAACGGATCTGCCCCGTCATTCTTCAAAGATAATGGCCGCGCTTCATTGGAGCTAGATAAACGATGACCGAATGTATACCCAGCTCGAACGATAACCGACACAACTTCTCGATCGTCCCGGTCGACGTCAGTGCAAACGCCACCCTGATATTCAAAACGTGTAGTCACTGCGGCATCTCGTACCGATACGTCGATCAAATATGGGAAGAGATCGCTACCGAAGAAATAGATCGATAGAGTTGGCGTCGACTAGACTTCGCTAGCGGCTGCAGCGGCAGCCTGGGTCCACAAATCACGAGCATGCACCAGCTTCTCAAAGGCCTCTTCCGAGCGAATCTGATCCGCCACCAAAGTATCAAGGGCGTTCTTTAGTTGAACCCTCAAGAATGCGATCAAGAATCGAATCAACTGAGTTCTCAACAACGCCGAGCATATCTCGGTCGATGCGAGGATCAATGAACGCAATTCCCCACACCGATCCCTGAATCGTTAGACGACGATGGAACTTAACAAGATTGCGACGCAGGGCCGAGTCATCCTATGACGAGCGCGACCAATTGAAAGCGCGACTAACTCTAAATATTCACGTGAACTTTGATCGAACCTGAAGTTTTGTCCCCTGCAAGGTCGAAGCCTTCTTGAATATTTTCCAGATCAACCTGATGCGTAACAATGTCGCGATAAGGAATATCGCCTGATTCCAGTAGTTCTACGGCTACTTCAAAATCATGACGCCCGTCAATAACGCCGTAACAAATCACCGACTGCATTCGAATTTCACGAAGCATCGGTTCGAGCAAATCTACCGGCATCGGAGATCTGATAGCGGCCAAGTACAGCATGGTGCCTTGATTTCGAGTTGATTTAATTGCCTGTGTAAATGAAACCGTTTGATTGCCACCAACCGACTCAGCGACAAAATCTGCGCCAAGACCATCCGTAGCATCCAAACATGCCGCTTCGAACGCGCCTGCTTCAGATCCAACAACAATATCCGCACCCATCTTCTTCGCAGCTTCAGCCTGATGTGGGTAGCGAGCAGATGCGATAACTTTTCGCGCCCCATACGCCTTGGCAACTGCAATTGCAGATAGGCCAATAGTTCCCGCGCCAACAACACCAACCACATCGTCTGGCTGCATTCTGCCGTAGCGAAAACCGTGAACACTCACGGCCATCGGCTCCACAACACCGCCATCGACCCAATCCATCGAGTCAGGCAGTTTGAAAATTCCAGCCGTTTTGCGAGTCATGTACTGAGCGAATCCTCCTCCAGTATCTGGAGCTAGTTCCAAACAGTGCTTCCACTGACCATAGCGACAATAGTGGCACTTCAAACACGCTCGACCGGCACCAATCATCTCGACAGCGACATGATCGCCAATTTTGAGTTTGGTTTCGCCCTTTGGCAGTTCGATTATTTCGCCAGCCACTTCGTGACCTGAAGCCATTTCTTGTGCTTCTGTCCTATCGGCGGTCATATGCAAGTCGGAACCGCAGATACCAGTTTGGTGAATGCGGATCATCGCTGAGCCGTCGTACATATCTGGCATTGGCACGTCCTGAACTACGTACTGCCCAGTTCCGTCATCCAGTGCTGCTCGCATCGTCTCTGCCATTGGTATTCCTCATCTACGTAGTGTCAGCTGATAAATTGCTGACGATCTCAACTGATCGCCGCATCTTACCCCACAATCGACGGTGTATTCTTCCAACGTTCCAAATCAACCTACAGCCAGTAACAAATCATCAATGCACAATTCATCTCAATTCCGCGGCGTCTACGCCATTCCAGTCACCCCATTCAACGAAGATCTCTCCGTCGATTGGAAATCCCTTCGAAAGTGCATCGCATTCAGCGTTGAAGCCGGGGCACACGGAATCGTCCTTCCAGTTAACGCATCAGAAGGTCCGTTCCTAACCGACGCAGAACGAAAAGAAGTTCTCAAAACTGGAATAGAAGTCGTAAACGGTGCTGTACCAGTAATAGCTGGCGTCAGCGGGGCATCCACCGCTGTATCAGTTGAGTTTACTAAAAACGCCGCCGAGCTTGGTGCCGACGCTGTAATGGCGATGCCACCAAACGGTGCAGCCGGGGAGGTCGTGTGGGATCACTACGTAGCTATCGCCGAAACAGGCCAGCTTCCAGTGTGGATCCAGAACAACAAGCCACCTGCCGGACCAGTTGTGCCTACAAACATGATGGTCAAGATGCTCAACGAGGTCGAACACGTCGACTACGTTAAGGAAGAAAGTCATCTTCCGGGTCAGATCATGACCGAGCTGCTCGAAAAAGCCGGTGGAGCCGTAAAAGGTTTGATGGGCGGAATGGGTGGACGCTACCTAGTAGACGAATACCGCCGAGGATCAGCAGGAACAATGCCCGCAGGCCACATTACCGACGCCCACGCGAAGCTCTGGAATGCCCTCGACGCTGGCGGTAGGGATGGTGAAGGTCTGCAGATCGTTACAGACGAAGCACGAACTCTATGGGAACGAATGATTCCTTCGCTCAACTTCGAATTCATGTTCGGAGCAAACGCTTACAAAGCCGCCTACTTCCGACGTGGAATCATCAAGACCGATCTGACGCGAAACCCCGCAAACAAATACCTCGACAAGCTCGATTACGAAGAACTCGACACCATCCTCGACCGAATGGGCGATCTGCTCAGTTGGAAGAAGTAGGTTATTTAGCATCATAAATCTTTCTCGATCGTGAGAGGGCTGAGCTAGCCAAGAATCCAATCATGCAAGAAAATCTCCAAGATAAAACAAGAGACGAACTCACCTACCACCTCAACGCTATCGGTGTCAGTTCTGTGCTTGCCGAACGCGACCGGCCTGAAGAAAATGTTGGCAAAAGCAGGTCCCGTCGTTCACTCGGGATAATCGATATTGACGGTGCCACGATCTACTGGGCGAACATCATGAAGGAGGAACTCAGCAAGGATTCTGCAGAACGCTGGTGGATCCATTTTGGAGTCCCAGACAAACATTCGATTCCAAAGGAACAGTCGGTCAGGATCAAAACAAAACGCAAAAAATCGTTTCCGGCTTTTGGCAAAGTTGCCGAGGTGAAGTGGGAAGGTCAGGATCAAGGTCTAGGGCTTGTTAGAGCGCTCACTGCCAACAGCGCAATCAACCAAACGGCCACCGATCTTGGCAACATCGAAGTGCGTAGCCTTCACGACAAATTTCATGGCTGGGTAATCCAATTCGATCGTAAAATTGAACCAACCATCGACCACTGGGAAGCCCTCGAAGAACTCGCCGAAATTCTTCAAAGTTCAGCTCGACGTTTCTAGCGTCATTATGAATACGAAACGCTAGTCGCTATCTCATGAGCTACGCCTCCGCCAGACGAGGACTATAAGCACCACCGGAAACAGCACGATCGCTGCGCCCAAAATCAGCACCATTACGCCGGGCGACAAACCCAACACATGATTAATCTTGGTACTCAACCATGCCCACAGAGTAGGATCTATCGGTTCCGAGTGATGAAGTAGCGTTCCAACCGGGTTTGCCATCTCAAGCCCGATCCGCTACCGATTTATCCAAATCAACTGCACCATCAGTCGGCACTGGCGAGTACCTGACCGAGTGGCTTTTTTCGCGAATCGAAAATGAAACGACCCCAGCCGCCACTAGCGTCAACGCACCGATCGCAAACGGAACGTCGTAGGAACCCCACGCAGTAAACGCCCAGCCGAAAAGTATCACTGCTGCAGCTCCGCCGAGCTGGTGCGCCATGTTTGCGAAACCGAACAACGTTCCCAAGTTTCGAACACCGTAAACATCCGCCGTCAACGAAGCAGTCAAAGGTACAGTGGCCAGCCACGACATTCCGCCTATAACAGCGAATGCCCATATTGCCGATGGACCCGGCAGAACTATCAGTGAAACAAAGGCGACTCCTCGAATCAAATAAACCGCACCAAGCAGATTCTTTCTCTGCCATCTATCCGATAGAAGTCCAATAACCAGCACACCACAGGCATTTATGCCACTCAGCACCCCAAACGCCAACGCCGCAGTACCCGTTGAAATATCTTCACTTATTGCCCAACGCACGAAATGAACGGAAATCGACGCCGTCGTAATCCCACACACGAAATAGCCGATCGATAGCTGCCATATCGGCTTCGAGCTAAGAGAATCTCGCCACTTTTCCACGAATTTGGGACCAACCGGGCGCACGACAATTCCGGCTTCCGCAGTTCCAGCAGGTACCTCACCATCAATCTCAAGTCCCATGTCACTCGGATTACTCCGAACAACGATTAGAAGCATCGGTACACCAAGCGCAAGTGCCAATCCACCGACCAGCAGGTAGGCCGTCTGCCAGCTGAACTCGATCAGTACGTAGCTCAAGAATGGCACGACGATTAGTCCACCAACCGAACCACCGGCGATCAGAACCGCCATCGCCATTCCGCGCTTTTTCTCAAACCAACGTGCGACGATCACTCCCGTAGCGGCTGGAGAAATGCCGCCGGAGGCGAACGAAATTACAAATCCGTAAAGCGCGATCAGCCCGTAGATATTCGTGACGTAGGAGACCGCAATAGTTGCGACCGACATGATTATCAACGAAATAACAACGACTCGCCTGCCGCCATAGACGTCAGTAAGTCGACCGATGAAAGGCTGCGAAATCCCGTTGACCAACCACCCGACCGATGCTGCGATAGAAACGGTCGCCGTCGAGACTCCCCAGTCTTGCTCCCACGTATTTACGAATACACCGAATCCTTGCCGAGATCCGACCGCGAGGAATGTAGCGAAAAACAGCGCGGCGATGACGTACCAACCGTAGTAAATACCGCGCTTCTCGGAAGATTCGTCCAGCCCCGACCGGTCTTTACTCATCGTTGTTAAACTCCAGGCACGCAAAGACTTTTGACCGTACAGCGCTACCTATTATCATCTATCTCCCTCCAGATTTAGGAGAGAGAACCATTACTCATCAACCTCGCGAATTTTCGTCGCCCAATCTTTGCCTTCGTCTAGTCTGCCTTGCGCATACCCCGCTTTTCGACCCATGAAGTAAATTGTCGATCCAACGACAATAGCTAAAACGAGAACGATCAGTAACTGCATGATTGACTCTTACTAACTAATCGACTCGCAATATCTCAACTGCATCTCGATTGATAATCCCCTCGATGTCCTCCGAAGGGATCTGTGGCAAGTGATGATCCTTGGCGAACTTCTCTAATCCACGAAGGTGGTCGATGTTGTCTTGCGGACGTGTCACTGGCCAGTCAGATGCAAATAAAATCTTATCAGTCACGCCCCATTCGTAGAACAAACGCATGCCCTGCCAGAACGAATAAGGACGGTAGTACTGCGCTGAAACATCGGCCCAAACGTTTGGATGCTTCCGCACAACCGCCATACAGTCATTTTGCCACGGGTGACCCAAATGAGCCAGAACCATCGTCAGATTCGGGAACGCCATGGCGATCTTGTCCGATGTCAGAGGGTGAGCATAAGTTAGAGGAGCCTCAGCCATCGGTGATGTTCCCTGGTGGAAAACAATCGGGATGCCGTCTGCTTCAAGGCGAGCAAATAGTTCAAACGCCTCGGGGCCTGTTGGATCGAAATCCTGATAGTTCGGGCCAAGCTTGATTCCCTTGCAGCCAAGATCACCAACACAGCGGTCGTACTCGTCTTTCCAGTTAGGGTCGAGAGGATGAAGCGACATAAAGGGGACGATCTTGCCGGGGGCATGCTTTGCAGTTTCCGCAGCCACATCGTTGTGGTTCATTCCACCCCAATCGGAGATTTCAAGAACCTGCTCATCAGGTCGCCACGGACGCTGTGCGATTCCGAAAATGAACGCTTTGTCGACCGGTCCCATGTCTCGCAGATAATCGTCGATCGAGTTGGTCAGTTGAACGCTCTCGCCTGACCTCATTGTCGTTTCGATCTTCATCTGGTCCGGCGGCACAGTCTCACGATGGCTGGGTAGGTGAGTGTGAACGTCAACAATCATTTTGTAGTTCTCCGGCGAGCTGCTAGCAACGCCACACTAGCAAGTGGCGATGGTCGCAAATATTACGCCACAATCAGCACACAAAGCACTTCCAACAGCCCAGTATCGGCATCAACGTCACTCTGTACCTCTCCACATCATCCTCCTGAACTGGATTAAGGGTCTCGCCAGAGTTCAGGGTACGGAGCATCTCTTCGTATTGACGCTGCTGAGCTTTGCCACCCCACAAATCACTCGGGCATGTATACCCTCCTCCAGTGAACACACACACCGACACAGTCCAGCCTGAATTCCGCCAGTGGCGCAACCGCGTGCTATTCAGCTACGCCGGGTTCTACCTGTTCGTATACATGAGCAGATTCAACCACTGGCCAGCCGGACCCGTGATGCGAGAACAGCTCGACTTCACGCACATCGAGCTTGGAATAATCAACGCCTGCCTGCTTTGGGGCTTCGCATTAGGCGGAATGACCCACGGCAGAATCGCGGAGGCATATGGATACCGATTTTGGCTCGTAACCGGAACACTCGCATCGGTCGCACTTAACTGGGTCACCAGCTTCGGCACGAATCTTTGGACAATCGCTATTCCGTGGGGAATCAACGGATACGTGAACGCCACCGTTTGGGCACCTGGAATCGGAATGCTCGCCCAATGGTGGCACCGATCGCACCGTGGTCGAGTGATGGGACTCGTCGGAGTTTCAGCCGGATCTGCCATGCTCGTGATGTGGCTCGTAACCGGTTGGACAGTCGCCGAATTTGGTTGGCGAGCAGCGTTTAGATACCCGCCGCTATTGATGCTCCCCGCAGCAATCGCTCTATTCTTCCTCGTTCGCGACCGGCCATCGGATGTCGGACTCGACGATCTCGATCAATCCGGAACCATTCCAAGTTTAGAAGTCGTGCCAGAGCGCCCTTCTGCGCACACCGCATTCACCGCTTATAGGATTCTCTATACAAACTGGCGATTCGTAGCCACCTCGCACGTAAAAGGACTCGAAAACGTCGTTCGGTACGGCCTAACCACGTGGGCGCCGCTCTACTACTTCGAAGAAGCCGGGCTCTCCATTGAAACGACAGCCCTAGTAACGGTCGCGCTCCCGGTCGGATATCTAACTGCTCCGATGGTCTCAGGCTGGGTTTCAGATGTGCTTCTCGGTGGACGTCGTAGCCCGATGATCGCCGCATCCGCACTGATATCTGCCGCGGCCCTCGTCGGACTGGCAGTAATCCCAGCTGAAAACATTTACGCAGGCGCAGCGCTGCTCTTCATTGGAGCCTTCGCAATGAGTCTTTCGATGACATCGACTTTAGTGGTCGATATGGCAGGACCAAAATACGCAGCAACCGCCTCAGGCATTCTCGACGGACACGGCTACGTCTACGCCGGAGCACAAGCCATCATCTTCGCCTTAGTCCTCGACACTGCTGGCGCACCTTGGCATCTAGTCTTCCTCGGAATGGCAGCAGCCCGTATCCTCTCAGCCCTAATCGCCTGGCGAGTAAAGCTTTAGTGGGAGCTGGAGTCTGATCTCCACTCCCGAACTAATCTCGCAGCACCTTAAACCCTATCTCCGCTCCTAGGCTCCTCTTTTTCGAAAGCTTGATCATCAGCAAGCACAGAGGCTCCAACAAGCGAGAAATCTCCAGCTTGCCAGCATCGATGACGTCGAAGTCTAATTCGCTGACCAGTCCAGAGACTACCGATTTAGCGTTCTTGTCGTCACCGCAAATCGGAATAGAAATCTCTCGATCGTCGAGCTTCTTACCATCAAGTAGTCGAGCATCAACGATGTTCAGCGCCTTCACCACGTGAGCACCAGTTGCCCATCGAGCGATCTGCTCTCCGCCTGAATCGTCGTGACCAATCCCAAGGTTCAAGCCGTCAATAAACGGATTCGTGGCGTCAATAATCACTCGGCCCGAAAGATCACCTAACGCAGCAATCGAAGCCTCAGCAGCACTCCACGGAACCGCCAGAACAATCACATGTGCGTCAGTCACCGATTCAGCCAATCCTCCTGCCGAAACCCCGTTCCCGAGCGATGCAACCAACTCAACAACACGCTCCGAATCCGGAGAACGCGAACCGATCACAACCGAATGACCTAAACCTGACCACGCCCTAGCCAGCCCAGTCCCAACACTCCCGCTTCCAACAACAGCGATTAGCATTAGTTTTCGATCTCAAGGTGCGACTGCGGAACCCAGCCAAGCAACGTCTTCGCCTTGGTCAAGTTGTGCTCCTTCTCGTCCTCATCACCAGCGATGAACACAGCATCGAACCTACCATGTCCGATCTGAACGTTATCTAATGCAGCCAAGTACGCACGAGCAAGGTCAGCTTCATCAGTAACAAACAACGGATTCGATCCGTCAGGTCGATCGGTAACCGGCCGTGCGCGCTCTTCCAAATATGCTTGACGACCCCGCGGTCCTGTTATTCGCAACGCAGTAACGTTCATGTCGAACCACGACGCAAAGTACGAACAAATTCGCTCACCAAACCCCTTGCTCAGACCGTAAGCACTCGGCGTATCAAGAGGAAGTTCATCTTCGTTCTTATAGTAATCACGATTACGATAATGAACGCTCATCGAACTCGTATAAACGCCCCGTTTCAATCCGGCGCCCTGCGCTAACCACAGGAAAGTATGAAGTCCGAGACAGTTGACCTCGTAGTTATCTCTAATCACCTTCAAATCTTGGTCTGTAACCGATCCACCCTGCGGACTCAGCATTACTAGCCAGATAAACGCGTCAACGCCCTCGACTGCCTTTTGAATCGCCAAGGGATCTGTAACCGAACCCTTCACGAATTCGACGCCTTCGTGCTTCGGCTCTGCAAGATCAAGAACGCGAACTTCGTGTTTTTCCTTAAGATACGGAGTGATGAACGAGCCGACCATTCCAGATCCACCAGCAAGCAATATTTTCAAATTATTTTCTTTCGTTGCTTCGGGCGTGCATACGCACTTGGTCGCGCGTCGCAATCTCCCACCCTCTAACTCCCTCCCAGTCTGAGAGGAAGAACCTATTTACCTAATCTAAATCGTCGGCTACGTCACTTGGGTTCCCATCGAGAACCGCATGCATTCCCGACGACACATCGTCGAGTTTGGTAATCACGTCAGCGGGTAGCTTCAGTTCCAACGCACCTGCAACATCCTTCATCTGGTCGACCGTATCAGCTCCCGAAATCGCAACCGTAATTTCCGGATGCGACATTACCCAAGCCATCGCCACTTGAGGCATCGAAACCCCAAGATCGGCAGCAACATCGCTAACAACAGAAATCACCTTTCCTGCACGACCCTGCATGTACGTATTGATCGTTCCCTTACGCTTCGAGCCCCAAAGCGTGCTGTCGTCAGGGACTTCGCCAGCCTTGTATGTGCCGCTAAGAAGACCGACGCCTAGTGGACTGTATGCCATGATTCCGACACCGGTTTCGCAAACCATAGGAAACAGCTCGTCCTCCTGAGTTCGATTCATCAGTGAGTACGGATTCTGCACAGCAATCAGCGGCTGAGCATTGATTCGCTTCTGCACATCGAGCGCCTGCATAACCTGCCACGCCTGAAAATTGCTAACTCCGACATACCTAATTTTGCCTTGCTGAATCAGCGTTTCCATTGTTCGGAACTGCTCTTCGAACAAGCTCATATCGTCAACTCCGTGGAATAGGTACACATCGATGTGATCGGTATCGAGTCGCCCAAGCGAACGCTCAACCTCACGCATTATGTGAAATCGAGACGGACCCTGATCGTTGGGACCGGATCCGATCGGACTAAACACCTTTGACGTAATCACAACGTCGTCACGTCGGCCCTTCAGCGCCTTACCCAGAACCTGCTCCGAGCTACCTATATTGCGTCGATCGTCCATGAATCCATAAACGTTCGCACAGTCGATCAAATTGATCCCGGAATCCAAAGCCGTGAGAATTACCTTCTCAGCTTCGTTCCGATCAAACTGACCGCGAAAGCCCAGTCCCAGAGCCATAGATGTGACTTTCACACCTGCCGTACCGAAGTTCACGTATTCAATACTCAATTGGAATTCTCTTAACGTCTTGTTTCAAATAAACTCGCGAGTGGCGCTTTTTTAGCGCAACGACTGAGCACAGATTCTACCCGTAATCTCAAGATTTCTTCCGATCTGCAATGTCGGTTATTAAATTTGTTGTTCAATCCCGAGAGACGCCCAACTAAATGACTAACGCAATCGATCCTGTAATCGTCGCTAAAGACTTACGTAAGAAGTACGGGGACATCGCAGCCGTAAACGGTATTTCATTCGAAGTCCGCCGCGGTGAAGTATTCGGCATGCTCGGTCCCAACGGAGCAGGAAAAACGACCACTGTCGAGATTCTTGAAGGCATGCGAGATGCTGACTCTGGCGAGGCAATAATTAACGGGATCAACGTCAAAGACGATCCCACCGCCGTAAAAGCGATGATCGGAGTTCAGCTCCAACAAAATGCCTTCTTCGACAATCTCAACCTCTCTGAAATCGTCGACCTCTACGCCAAACTCTACCTCGCAAAAGTCGACCCGGTCGAAGTTCTTTCGAGAGTCGGACTCGACAATCGTAAAAACGCCAAATATGCAGAGCTATCCGGGGGGCAAAAACAACGACTCTCGGTCGCAGTCGCCCTGGTGAACGACCCAGTCGTGCTGTTTCTCGACGAACCAACTACTGGACTCGACCCGCAAGCCCGACGACAACTTTGGGAGCTTGTACGAAAGATTCAAGCAGGTGGATCAACCATCGTCCTAACCACCCACTACATGGAAGAAGCCGAAGAGCTTTGTGATCGAATCGCTGTGGTCGAAAACGGCGAAATCATCGCACTCGACACTCCCGACGCTCTAATCGACCAACTCCTATCGACAGGTTTCAAGCCCGAAAAGCGAGTGCGCGAAGCCACTCTCGACGATGTGTTCTTGAATCTAACCGGACGCGACCTTCGAGACTAATTCATATGAAAATCTATCTAGCACTCACGGTCGCCTCCCTAAAAATGTACTTCAGGAACAAGCAGGCTTTGTTCTGGGCGCTGTTCTTCCCGTTATTGATCATGATCATCTTCGGAATGATGAACTTCGAAAAATACGCCTCGCCAAACGTCGGTATTTACGATGCAGCCAATAACGACGCCTCCAAGGCACTAATTCTGGCACTCGGTGGGACCAGTGATGAAGAGCTTCTCAGTGTCACGACTGGGACCCTCGACGAACTGCACCACGAACTCGAATTCGGTAGTAGTCGCGCCGTAATAGAAATCCCTTCCAACTACGTAATCCCGGGTGAATTCGCCGAAATCAAAGTCACCTACGATGAACGATTCCAACAAGAACGAGCCGTAGTCTCGACTATTCTCGGACAATTAACAGACGCCGCATTCAAAGAAGCTGCTCAAGTACCTGACGAATACAGGGTCGAAAACTCGATAGGTGTATCGGAGACATTCATCACCGGGCAGGGACAAGGCTTCCAAGCCTGGTTAGTTCCTGGAGTTGCTGCCATGGCAATCATGCAAACAGGGCTATTCACTGTCGTCTTCACCCTCGTTCGGTTCAAATCTCAGGGCGTACTACGCCGACTCAAAGCCACACCAATCGGGGCTGCTCACTTCCTCGCAGGACAACTCACGACAAAGGCTATCGTCGTCGTCGTGCAAACCTACGTACTTGTCATAGTGGGAGCCATAGTGCTGGGAGTAAGCGTGGGCGGTGGAAGAATCGGTTTGTGGTTCGACCTAACGATCCTTGCACTTCTCGGCGGAGCACTATTCATAGCGATCGGTCTCGCAGTTTCAGGCTGGGCTAAGAACGAAGAAACCGCAGCACCAATAGCGAACATAATCACAATGCCTATGTTGTTTCTCTCGGGAGTTTTCTTCCCGTTATCTGTAATGCCTGATTGGCTGACACGGTGGTCGCAGTACCTGCCATTGACCTACTTGGCTGACGGCATGCGAGCAATCACCGTGGAAGGCGCTTCGATAATCACGCTCGGAGACGAACTTATCGGACTCGGAGTGTGGATCGTTATCAGCTTCATAGTTGCGACTAGGCTGTTCAAATGGGAATGAAGATCACGAAAAACAGATCATCGGATCGCCTGAGCAATTCTTACCTGAACTTCAATCAGATAATGCTCAAGGCACAGCGACTCCAAATGACTCGGTCATTACGCTATGCTTCTGACCTACCCAGCACAGGTGCTCGAAAGCGCGAGAAAGCGAGCCCCTCAAGCTGGTGCACGGTTCCAGAATGAAAAGCTCGCTCCCTTATAACAGCTACGCCTTTTTTCGGGCACCGGTTTTCATAATATTCGCCAAATTCCAATGACCAGTTCAGGCAAGCAAGAAATCAATTCAAATACTGAATCGAGCGAACAGGGAAGTCCATCCCTGTCGGTAGGCGAACTGTCCAAACGCACTGGCGTAACAACGGCAACGATCAACTACTACGTTCGCATCGGTGTCCTACCGCCGCCGCGCAAAACCAGCCGCACTCGCGCACTATACCCAGTGCACTTCGAATCCCTAATCGGCAAGATCAAAGAACTCCAGGCTGCCGGTCTCAACCTCAAGGGAATCAAGCAGGTAGTTAATGTCGATCCGTCGTCACCGCTTGCAGCCGCAATGACAGTTGATCGAACCAACTCGTCGGGCGCGCAATCTGCATCGACCGGTCCAATCTCAATCGCTGACTTC
>Ga0114994_10002653_pt1 | contig 13095 bp, 8 predicted proteins | sample ArcticOcean_MG_C_9_FD_87043 | JGI IMG/M metagenome (GOLD analysis project Ga0114994, IMG submission 87043) | Marine microbial communities from western Arctic Ocean - ArcticOcean_MG_CB2_152 | ecosystem: Environmental > Aquatic > Marine > Oceanic | place: Arctic Ocean: Canada Basin | collected... | reverse complement strand
CCCTCCATGATTTGCTTCCCGTTGATCTTGAGACTGGCCCAGCCATTTCCTTCCAAGCGGAAGGCTCTCTGATCGCGGGCTTCGACGATGATACCCCCCTCAAAAACAGCCTGTGGTTCCGAAATGAAAACGGTAACCGCTTTCCTTTCTTCGATCGTCAAAGCCAAGCGATCGACCACCACGGCGTCATCGGCACTTCCTTTCGAAGTGCTCAAAATGAGTCCCGGTTCACCGCGTGCTTCCTTCTTAATTACGGGAAGATTAGTCAGGTCCAAACCGTGATCAGCAAAAGCCGGACGCAAATTATGGACGGTGTTCCAAATGGTCTCCTTGAATTCCTTTTTCGCAACATCGGCGAGATCCATGCGGACTTCCATCTGCATGGCCGGCGTCATCTTGGGAATGTAGAGGAAAACCGATTTTCCATCGGGCAAAAGTTGGGCCGCGCGTACCTCGACAGCATCGACCTGATTCACCGAACCTTTCGAAGGTTCAATAAGAGCGTGTTCCCGAGCAACGGAGTCCATTTCATCGATGGAGAATCTTCCCGAGCCATACTGGGGTCCCCAAATGTAGTCCCACTTGCTCACCGAATAGCGGCGCGGGTCCATTGCGATCTCTGCATCGAGTGGCGCACTAAACTCAACACGAATGCCATTTTTAAAAGCCTCCAACTTCATCGGAACGGGCTTCTCATCAGAGACAAAACGGACGCGCTGAAAACCAGTGCCTCCATTGGTCTGCCAACCGCGGAATCCAATGAGGTAAAGGTCGCCCGTCTTAGGATGGAAACGCCCGCGCATCGACGCGGTCGTGAGCTCGATCGGAAGACGATAAACCCCACCTTGCACCTGCCCCCCGACTTCATCGATCAGAGTGCGGTAGATCGAACTCTTGCCGTAGGAAATGTGGAACATTTTGCCCGCGTGATTTTTCCAAGGGCTGTTCTCTGGCACCCACATCTGGCTGCCGCTGGAGTTATCGACGTAATAGGGCAGCCAACAAAGTGGCCTTTCATAATCGGTCGGCATTCCCGGAAGATTACCAACGAAGGCCTTGCCGTCCCACTCGCTCGGCACCACGCCGTGAAAGCTGCTGCCATCGGGCTTGCTCCAGGTAATCTTGCAACGCGGGACGTAGCTCCCTTCGTTTTCCCCCGTCGTCATTTCGCCATTCGGTCCGATTCCTAAACCGCCCGGAGCGCGGAGCCCCCACGCCATCCGCTCGCTCGTGCGTCCATCGGAGCTTACTTTAAGAATGGTGCCGGTGTGCTCGGTGAGCTCCGAAAAGCCCCGGCCACCCGAAAGAACAGGTGCGGCCTTGCTGAAGTAAAAGTTGCCCTCTTTGTCAGTCTGGAGATCGAAGGCAAACTCGTGGAAACCGGGTGTAATAAGAACGTCATTGTTGAAGCACTCGTAGAAATCAGCTTCGCCATCACCGTTGAGATCATGCAAGCGAGTCAGTTGATCCCGTCCGTGCGCGTAGATGACGTCATCGACAATTTTCAGCCCGAGAGTTTGATAAAGCCCGCTCGCAAAACGGCGCCACTTAATCTCCGAAAGATCACCCTGGATCCCCTCGGCGATCCAGACATCACCATTCCAACTCGAACAAGCCGCACGATTGCCATCGGAGAAAAAGTCGAAGGCTCCAAAGCGAATATTCGATTCCCAAGGGTTGTCCTTGGGAAGAGGAATGTCATCGACCGCATAGCCTGCCTTCGCCTCGCTCGTCCGGCCTTTCGTCGTGATCACCTCCGGGAACAAAGAAGGCCCTCCTTCAGTGAGAGCTTTGAGGCTGGAACGTTTCACCACGGGAACTTCGACACCTTCCGGAGCAAAGACGACATCAAAGGAACCTGCGGAACCTTTCTGTAGAGAAACCACAATACGACCGGAAGGGAGAGTCTTTAGACGCACGCCATCAGGCGCGCCCCGCAGGCTCACCTCGATCTTGCGCCCCCCATCGAGCTGGTCCGAAACCAGCAACTCAACTCCCTTTTTCAATCGCTCAAACTCAAACGAACGCAACATCCCTTTGCCCAGCGTCCATGGCATTTCAAGGAATTTGGAACCGCTCACCGAATAACTCAGCACCGTCCCCGCTTCATGACGGTAGAGTCCAAGATACTTCCCTTGTGCGTCAGGAAGCGGGCCGTTTTGCGTTTCACGAGGGTCATCCCAATCGCCGTCCACGGCCACTCCCAATCCCTTGTTCGTCGCAAAAAAGTAATCCTCACGGTCCTCAGGAAGATAGGAATTATCGTTATGTTTTCCACTCCACGGGGTTCCCTCCAGTTTGACGGTGCCCTTAAATCCGCCAACCATGCGCAGAGTCTCGGTATCGAACACCACCGAGTGGTCTTCTTTGTCCCCAAGATTGATCGCGATTCCCTTGAGCACCGCAACCTCGCCCTTCGGACCAAAGCCCAGAAAAGTATCACTAATAAAGGGCCCGGTATCCATGACATCCCACCAACTGGCCTTGGCATTCTCGGCGAGGCGCTGTTGAGTCAACTTAGCCCGCGTTTCCGCCAAACTACTTCCGATCAGGAAAGGGAGAATTCCGCCAAGGGAAACTGCGCGTGAAAATGTCGTCATCAGTGGTGAATAGATCCTCTTCGGACGCGGAAAATCCGCAGGCCCAGCAATGGAAGAAAATCATTTCCAAAAAAGTATATTTCAGGTCCACATCGTCAATCCAAAATGCCTGGCAGTGTGGCGAAGGGTAGAACAAGAGAGTTCTACAGCCTCATCTTTTCATTGGCTACCCTGAGAGCATATGCTTTCTTTAACCCCTCCTCATGAATCGCCGCTCGTTCCTTCGCACCTCCGCCGCTACCACTGTCTTTGCCGGCACCTCCCAAACCCTCAGCGCCCTTGCCGCGGACAATGTCTACCGCGCAAACATTGGCCTCCAACTATACAGCCTCCGCAACGAACTCAAAGCCGACACCCCCGGCACGATCAAGGCACTCGTCGATGCCGGCTACAAACAAGGCGAGATGTATGGCTTCCCGAACTGCGATGACATGATCAAGGCCGCCAACGATCACGGCCTCGGCTTGCACTCCACTCACTTCGATTGGGAAGCCGCCGTAAATCCATCCGACGAAGGCTTCTCCGACTTCAGAAAAATCGTCGAGAAGGCCAACCAGATCAAACTCACCCACCTCGTCGTTCCCTACCTCCACGACAAGGACCGCAACTCACTCGATGACTACAAGCGCGTCGCTGGGAATCTCAACAAGGCCGCCGTCATCGCCAAAAAGGCAGGCATCCAACTCGCCTACCACAACCATTCTTTCGAATACAAACCGATGGGCGGATCGACCGGATTCGACATCTTCACCAAGGAGTTCGCTCCCGAGATGAAATTCGAACTCGATGTCTTCTGGGTCAAAGCCGCAGGCGTCGATCCCGTCACTTTGATCAAAAAGTTGAGCGGGCGTGTTTCACAGCTTCACCTGAAGGATCTTAAGAAGGGACTCGAACTTCCTATCTACGACGGTATGCCCAAAGAAGCCTTCAAGGAACTGGGCAATGGCATGATCCCCATGGAGCCCATCATCGAAGCAGGCAAGGCCGCCGGGGTGGTTCATTGCCATATCGAGCAAGACCACTCGCCGAACCCGCTCAAGAGCGTCACGGAAAGCGTTGCTTACTTGGAGACTTTGTAAGTCACACTAGCCGAAATTTTTCCTATTGGTATCACAACCTCGTCAGCCGTAACCCCGACGAAAGGTTCGGCCATGGCCTTCTTCTCCAATTAGAAAAAGTGGTTACCACCACCTCTGCCTCCCTGCCCCTTTTTACTGAGCCTCTCTAATCTGGCAAGCACCAGTGAAAACAAAAATGGAAAAGAGACGAAGTGATGTCCGTGCTTAAAAAATAATCATCAATGGAACACGGACATCAGGAAAAGTCTCATCCCAAAACAAGTCTTTCAGTGGAGTGGACACCTTTTAGGTTAGGTCAAAAGCTCTATCCACTTCGTCGCACAAACATCAAAAGTCCACCACAGGATAAAAAGAGAGCCCACTCCAGTTCCAGCGGTGAAAGCGTTGTAGAGATTCGAAAAATTCGATCCATCCTCATCGACACGATTGATGTCATTGCCGCCAAAGGAACTGTTATTGATCACGCTGAAGTAAACAGTAGCCCCTTAAACCGAGAAGATGAGAGGAAGAGCAAGTGCGATTGGAATTGATAGATTCATCACCCTAAAGCACGCAAAACTCTAGGGGATGTTACAGCGAAACTGAGATTTTCTTCGAATTACTTCACTGTCATCCCCGGGTTGGCCTCAATTACCTTTCCATCAGAAAACGTCACCTCCATCGGTGCCTTCCCGAAATTAAAAGCGGCGTAAGTTTTTTTGCCGTCCTTCAAGAAAACATTCGTGAACGGATAATCCGATATCACCGTCGCATCATTGCGCCCCAGTCGATCAAGCGTGTGTATCCAGTGATCCATAAAGGCATGCGTGTTCCCTCCTTCGAGTGAGCAGTCCGGCGTCGCCGTGAGATAATCTACCCCCACTTTTGGATCATTGAGCGCGCCAAACATCACCACCAAATCGCCCCAGCCATTGTTGTAATCCGCGCCGCCTTTTCGCTTGGAAACAATCATGTCGTGATTCTTCTTCACGTAGTCCGGATGCCGCCCCATGTAGATCGACGCCGGTGTAAAGGGCAGCCAGTTAATCCCGTGAATACAATCGATGTCTCCCGAGAACCAAGTCGCAAAAGCACCCTTACCTCCCCAAATCATCCCCAACGCCACGTTCGGAAAGTCCTTCGGAAAGTTCGTCCCTGAGACATCGAACCAATACTCCTCCACCGCAGTCCGCTCAGTGTTAAAGAGGAAGGTTCCCAAATCGCGAAGGTCTTCGTCACCCGTAACCTCGCCCCAAAGCATCAAGCCATACCAGGCATTGAGTGATTCCGATGACGACTCCTGATTGTTCCCGTCGCCAAACTTCGCATGCCCCGAGGCCCACGAATGCCCCGCATAAAGATCAAAGCATCGGATGTAAGGAAACATCGCGTCCTTCCGATTCGACGACGCGATATCGCGAATGATCAACTTCATCATGGGACTCCACCTCTTCGCCCACGCCGGATCAAGCCGCGCCACTTCCGCCGCTGCTCGAATGAAATAACCGTAGTGGAAATGGTGATCGTTCAATTGGTCATCACTCCCATAAGACGCCCCACTCCCAATCAAGGTCCCCCACGCCTTATTGTAATAGAAAAGCGGAGCAGCTTCACCGGCCGATGCCGTTAACCAATTCTCCAACCGACTTTGAATCTCCCCCACAAAACGATCCTGCAATCCTTTCTCCCCCGCAATTTCCGCAATCCCGCTCAGCGTCGCAAGCTTGCCGAGATGCTTTCCTTCCCAATAAGTATCGGCAAATTCATCCTTTATCGGTCCGGCCTCCTTTTTGAGATTGGCCACCATCCGCTCACGACTCGCGATCCCTTCTTTTGGCAACATCGGGAGTAAGCCCTGCACCGGAACTAAAGTGGAAAACTCCTCTCCCGAAAAAAGCTTCATCTCACCCCGCACCGACTTGTAACTCATCCCCGTGAGCGCCGCCTTGGAATATTTCCAATGATGGGGATAGAGCGCCATGAGGGTCCCTGAACCCGATCCCTCCATCGCCTTGGTCACCGCGTGATATTCCGTCGTCACCTGGCCCTTGCCCACCTGAGGCTGCACCAGAGTATCAACAACATGCAGATGCGCATGCTTCGCAAAAAGTTTCAGCGTCTTCTCATTCCCCTCCGGCAACAAGGCCACCGAGAAATACGATTTCCCCTTTTCATTTTTCACCATCGTCCCATCGAGCCCGGTCCACTTCGACCCCTTCGCGCCGAACAAACCATAATGACTCCCGCGCACCGTCAACCCGATTATCGAGTCGCCTTCTTTCCCCGACCAAACAATCGGCTTATGCGCCATCGTCAACTGCACCTCGCCGCCTTGCACCTTACCAAAAACAAAGGGACTGCCATGTCCATAGCTCGTCCGCAAGATCGCGTCCCCCGCCGCAAACTCCGCCGTGATCATCCAATCCGAATAATCCGCCAAGCGCGCATCAGGAAACTCCGCCATCGCCGAATGCCCGATCGAAAAGTCGCCCCCTTTCGAAACGCCACCGCCCATGATGTTACCCGAGCTCCCATCAATTCCTCCTCCCGGATAGCTCACTCCCAAGCCCGCTTCGTGACACACCATCCCCAGGGGATGCGGAAACATGTTCTGCGAAAATTTCTCCCAAACCAGCGAACTCCACCACTGATTCGTCGGCACTGGGCCCGTCAAATCCTTCGTCCGATAAATCGCCTCGGCCACCGGCAAAGCCGCAATCTTTTCCGGCCGCACCGTCGTGTAACTCCCCGCACTCACCGGCACAATCTCTCCCAAGGAAAAAACCGGATTCAAAACGATCCCCAAGCCAACCAAACTAAAACACTTCCTCATGGGGATCAAAACTAGGCCCAAACTCGACGAAGTAAATTGCATTATTTTGCACAAATCGAAAAACGTAATCAATTTTTAAAATTCCTCCATTTCCCCGCCAAAACCCTGACCCTCGATGATCACGAGCCCAAAGCGTTCCGCGTTCGCGCCACGAGATCGGTATCTTTTCTGCCAGAACCTTGAAGCCAAAAGACACTTCCTGCCAAAAAGCGATTTCTCATCTCGGGGGAAATACTCTCGTAATCCTCCAGGACCGCGGAACTAAATTTATAGTCATGCGAGCCCGTTCCCTTGAGGTAGATTAAGCGCTGGGCTTCCTTCATGAAGGGTTTGGGATCTTTCGTCGCATTAAGGTAGGCGAGAGCTTTCTTGGCCGCCAGCTCCTTGTTCCCACTGATTTCGGCGAAAATTTCATCGATACCGGGAACTCCGTCAACCGGCTCAAATTGATCAATCGCCACCCCCTCTTTGATTCCCCCACGATCGCGGAACATCGTGAGGAAAGCCGCATTCTGAAGAAGGAGGAATCTCCGCGTTTCATCGTTGAAGGTGTGCTGATGTGCATAGTGCAGCGCATTCGTGGTGGTGCTGGCGTGAAGGGAAACGATTCCCGGTCGACGCATGAGCATCTCGGAGGCATGTTGGAAAAGCCCGTCCCAAATGGACTGCGGTGAAATCTTATTATTGAGAAGCTCAACAACCTTTCGGCTCGCATCCTCCCATGTCCCTTCCCGGAGTACGGAAAGCATCTCGCTGGTCGCTTCTTTCTTTACCACGCCTCCTTGCCAGTCGCCTCGGATCGTTTTTAACATCTTTTCGTTCAATCGACCGGGGAGGTCTGCCTCGTGGCTGCTTTCACCGGGGTTGCTCCCACTGTGCTGCAACAAGGCATATCCAAGGGAGCGGAGAACGGGTTCGGAATGGTTCCACCCAATCGCTTGCAGCGTCCTCCAGCTGTTGGCGACGTAGATCGCCTTATGTCCAATGTCGCGGAAATCTCTCGCTCCATATTTTGCAAAGAGATCAAACACTTCCTGAGCACCTGCCGCCCGGGCCAACCCTGCCGTTGCGGCATCAACTTTCGCTTCGTCCCAGCGATCCATTCCTTCCGCAAAAAGCTCACGGGCTTTCCCGGATGAGGGAACCTCACTCTCTTTGACCGAAGCCATCGTCCAATCTCCCTCTTGCACGTCCCGGGCCTGGGAAGATTTAAAGTAATCGAGCGCCCAAAAGATGGGGAGCCAGCGATCTGAATCGGGCGAGTTGACGCTCGCAAGGTGAGCTGAATTCACCACCAAGACGGCATGGAATTTGAATCCCACCGGACGGGGCTGGATGTTTCTTACCCCTGCCAGAAGAAGGGCACTGAGAATTTCACGGTAGGTCGTTCCCTTCTTAATGCGTCCGGCAACCTCTTCCAGAAGCCGCTCACGGGGGGTCTCCTCCAGCAGCCGAATGAGGGGCTCGATCTCGGGACGAAACTGAACCTGATTGGGATCCAGCTTTACATCCTCGGCTCCGAGCAAGGGAATCTTTGAGAGAAATCCCAGCGCTCCGGCAGCCGCGCCAGTCTGGAGAAGGTGCCGACGGGATGGATGATAGTTCATCTTAAAAGGTTAGCGTGATCTGCAGGCCAAGTCCCGCATGAAAATCATTTCTCCTCATTCAAAAGGCGTTCTGTTCCCTCTTCGTCGCCCTCCTTTAACACCTTTCGATTTTTCAAATCATATTTACTGCCCTTTCTCACCGTGACCCACTTCTTTTCGTCAGGAGTGTCCTTCGTCCACGATTTAGGATCATAAACCAGGACCGCTCCCTTATCCTTACCGATGACTTCAAATTGATCACCTTTCACGACAATCGCGACGTCTTCGTCAATCCCAATACCAAGCAGTTTGGCACGATCAAATTCCTTGCGCATCTTCTTTCCCGGATCTGTCAGAACCTTCAAAAGGTCCATTTCTCGTCCACGGGCCACGACGTGCTGGTCGATTGCAGTGTTTCGCATGAATCCAAATCCCCGCTGCACATCGCCTACCATGATGGTGTTTCCACTCGTATCTCCTCGCGCGAGAAAGGACCCTTGAATCGTTGCTCCCGCTGATGATCCTCCAATCACTCCGCCCCGATCGAGGACCTTGTGAAACTCCTTCTCGGTTCGCGTTCCTCCATAGGCCTTTGTGAAACGCCACTGTCGACCTCCACCGAACCAGACTCCGGTCGCCCTCGTGAGTGGTTTTACGAATTCTTCTGTCTCCGCTTCCTTGCGGTCATGAGTATGGAGAATGGTGACCGCGGCAACCCCCATCTGCTTGGCCAATTGAACCGACCACGAGCGATCGTAGTTGTAATCTGGATCACTTGAAGCAGCGGTCGGGACGATGACAATGCGCGCTTTTTCTCCTCCGGCCAGCTCGACGAGCTTCTTAAAGATCTGCGGGAAGGTCTGATCCCGGCCGCCGCCTCCCATAATGACCAAGGCTCCCTTTCGGGGACCCACCATTGTTTTCGGGGGATTCTCGGCGGAGGAAGGAGAGACCAGAAAGAGACTGATAATAAGAATCAAGAAAGGTGACTTGCTCATAATTGATCAAGATCCGGTAAGGAGTAGCTCCTTGCAATCATTCTTCTGCCGGGACCGGGAAAAAGAGGGGCTTCCCTTCAAGTTCGGTCAGAGGAAGAGCCCGACCACCCTGATCCATCAGGCTTCTGTGAAGTTTTGGTGAATTTGGATGCCCTTCATAAATTTGCGACCTCCCCCATTCTGCACGACCAACTTCCACGATTCATCCTTCACTCTTCACTCTTCACCCATCACTCTTTCCCCATGCGCTCACGCAATCTCCTAGCCCTCGCCCTGGCCCCCCTCATCGTATTCCCGCTCATCTACTCCTCCGCCCGGGAATCCCCGGAACCCGAACTCAAAATCCAGGCCTTCACCAACGCCACCATCTACCCGGTCTCTTCGCCTAAGATCGAAAACGCCACTCTCCTCCTCAAAGGCGACACCATCATCGCCGTCGGCCCTTCCGATCAGATCGACATCCCCGCAGATGCCCAACGCATCGACGCCACCGGAAAGACCATCATCCCCGGCCTCATCTGCACCCACTCCCACATCGGCTCGGTTTCCGGTGCCGATTCCTCCTCGCCCATCCAGCCCGAGGTCCGCGTCCTCGACTCCATCGACGTCCGGGACACCTCTATCAACAAGGCCCGCGCCGGCGGCATCACCACTGTCAACCTCATGTCCGGCTCCGGCCACCTCCTCTCCGGCCAGACCCTTTACCTCAAACTCCGCGAAGGAAATACCGTCGAAGACCTCTCCATCAAACTCCCCGATGGCTCCCTCGCCTACGGCGTAAAAATGGCCAACGGCACCAACTCCATTCGCGATAACGGCCCCTTCCCCGGCACCCGCGCCAAATCCGCCGCCCTCGTCCGCCAAAAATTTCTCGAAGCACAAGTCTACCAAAAAAAGCGCGCCAAGCACCTCGAGGAAAATGATCCCGAAAAGATCTTCGAGCGCGACCTCGCCCTCGAAACCCTTGCCGACATTCTCGATGGCAAGCGCACCGTCCACCACCACACCCACCGCCACGATGACATCCTTACCGTCCTTCGTTTAAAAGAAGAGTTCGGATTTAAAGTCGTCCTCCACCACGTCTCCGAAGCTTGGAAAGTCGCCGATGAAATCGCAGCTGCCGACGTCCCCTGCTCCCTCATCTTCCTCGACTCCCCCGGCGGAAAACTTGAAGCCCGCGACTTCGAATGGCGCAATGGAGCCGAGCTCGAAAAGCGCGGCGTCCTCACCGCCCTCCACACCGATGACCCCATCAACGACTCCCGCTGGTTTCTCCGCAATGCCGCCATCGGCGTGCGCGCCGGCATGTCCCGCGAAAAAGCCCTCGAAGCACTCACCCTCTCCGGTGCCAAGATACTCGACCTCGACAAATCCGTCGGCTCCCTCGAACCCGGCAAGCAAGCCGACTTCGTCCTCCTCTCCGGCGACCCCTTCTCCATCTACACCCGTATCCTCGAAACCCATATCGAAGGAAAACAAGTCTTCGACCTCGAAGACCCCCAGGACCGCCTCTTCGCCGAGGGCGGCTACGGCGCCGGCCAAAACCGCCAAGCCACCGGCTGCTGCTTCTACCGCTAACCTCCCCCAACCAAGTCCTTCAAAGTTGAACGTTCAGCGTTGAACGTTTTAAAAAGATCCACCTTCCTCATCATGTTCAAATCCCTCCTTCTCTCCCTCCTCAGCCTGAGCCTCACCGCCGCCCACGCCCAGATCGCCGTCAAAGCCGGTCTTCTCTTCACGATGACCGGCGATCTCAAGCCGATCAAAAATGCCATCATCCTCTGCAGTCCGGATGGCACCATCCAAGCCGTCGGCACCGATATCCAAATCCCCGAGGGCTACCAGACCCTCACCGTAAAAGTCGCCACCCCCGGCATCATCGACGCCCACTCCACTGTCGGCCTCTCCGGCATCCTCAACTCGCCCAAGCACGACCAGGAACAGCTCGAGAAATCCGCCCCCATCCAACCCGAACTCCGCGCCATCGACGCCTATAACGGCCGCGACCCCCTCGTCAAATGGCTCCGTGATCTCGGCGTCACCACCGTCCACACCGGGCACGCCCCTGGAACCCTCATCTCCGGCCAACTCATGGTCGTCAAAACAAACGTCCCCGCCATCACCTCCCTCGACGACACCCTCGTTCCCACCTCCGCCGTTGCTGCCACCCTTGGCTCCAGCGCCCTCTCCAAATCCCCCGGCACCCGAGCCAAGGCCATCGCCCTCCTCCGCGCCGAACTCCTCAAAGCCCAAGCCCATGCACGCAAGATCAGCACCGCCGAGGCCGATGACGAAAAAGACGCCCCCGCGCCCAATATTAAACTCCAAACCCTCGTCGACGTCCTCAACAAAAAGACCCCGCTCCTCATCAATGCCCAGCGCCATCAGGACATCGCCTCCGCCCTCCGACTCCGCGAAGAATTCGGATTCAATCTCATCCTCGATGGCGCCGCCGAAGCCTACCTCCTCCTCGAGGAAATCAAAGCCGCCGGCATCCCCGTCATCGTCCACCCCACCATGGGCCGCCCCTTCGGCGACCTCGAAAACATGACCTTCACCCTCGCCGCCCAACTCCATCAAAAAGGCATCCCCTTCGCCTTCCAGTCCGGCTACGAGACCTACGTCCCCAAGACCCGCGTAGTCCACTTCGAAGCCGCTCTCGCCGCCGCCTACGGTCTTCCCCGGGAAATCGCCCTCGCCGCCTGCACCATTTACCCCGCAAAAATTCTTGGCCTCGATGACAAGATCGGCTCCCTCGCCCCGGGAAAACACGCCGACCTCGCCCTCTTCGATGGCGACCCCCTCGAAACCACCACCCACACCACCCACGTCATCATCAACGGAAAACTCGTCTCCTCGACCGCGAAGTAGACTATTTTTCAGGAGATTAGGACAGCTTTTGGCTACTGCTTGTAATCCCGCCCCATCAGGCTGTTCATCACGCCCCCTTGCCAGTCGCGTAATTGTTTCGACAACAGCTCAACGACATCAGGATGTCCTTCGGCAATATTATTTTTCTCGCCGCAATCTTTCTTCAGGTCGAATAGTTCAACCCCCGTGCCCTTGTCTCCATCGATGACCAACTTGAAGTCATCGGTTAGGATTGCCCGCGGTCCCAGGAAATCCTTTTCGCTGATTTCAGGGTGATGGTCATTCCGGAAATTGCGGGTGAAGAGACCGCCCATTTTTTTGGCCAAGGGGGTGGTGCCTTTCTGAAGTTCCGGGTCGAGGTAAGGCTTTGGCGAACTCTTATCTCCTCGGCTCCCGCGAAAATTCCAAAACTCAATCGCTTCGCCACGTTTCGTCATTTTTCCGTTTAAAAGCGGAACGAGATCGATCCCATCCAAAGGAACATCCGGAATTTTGGCACCGGCCAGCGCACACAAAGTTGGCAGGATATCGGAGGTGACGGCATTCACCGTCGAGACCCGAGGCTTGGTGATTCCCTTGGGCCACTCAATCACTCCGGGAACCCGGATCCCATTCTCATAAACCTTGCCCTTGAGTCCACGAAATTGAGATTCCGTTAAGCCGCTTGGAGGAGTGCCATTGTCGCCACAATACCAGAGCAAGGTGTTGTCCCTGAGGCCAAGTGTCTTTAATGCGTTGCGCAGTTTGCCAATCGACCGATCCATCGCCGTGATCTCGGCATAGCGTTCAATCAAGACCTCGCGCTGTGGCCTCTTGACTCGAAGCCCGGTTTCATTGGAGGTCAAACTCACTTCTCCCGGGGCATACTCTTCCGGCAGATCGCGATAGAGCGCCAAGTCGGTTTCCATCCCGCTATACGGTTCGTGTGGAGAGCCAAACCAGATGACGGTAAAGAAAGGAGCATCCGCTTCTTTCTTCTTTTCGATATAGTTGATTGCTTCATCGATGAGAATTTCTGAACTCTCGCCGTAGAATTTTTTTGGCGTCCCACCGTTTCGAGAAAGGACCGGATCCATTTCGAAGAAGTTGTCGTGAGACAGCCATTCATCAAAGCCCATCGCACCGGGATTCGTTGGCGACCCATTCTTG
>Ga0114994_10002648_pt1 | contig 13110 bp, 13 predicted proteins | sample ArcticOcean_MG_C_9_FD_87043 | JGI IMG/M metagenome (GOLD analysis project Ga0114994, IMG submission 87043) | Marine microbial communities from western Arctic Ocean - ArcticOcean_MG_CB2_152 | ecosystem: Environmental > Aquatic > Marine > Oceanic | place: Arctic Ocean: Canada Basin | collected... | reverse complement strand
TTAAAGCTATAGAACTGAGGTGTGCCAGTAGGTGCATCGTTGATTAGGAAAGCATTGTCAAACCACCTAGAGGTACGATACTGCATAAAGAAGTTAGAGGTATCATTAATGACATCTAATAACTTCATCTTGTTCTGTGAGCCAGTGAGGGTATAGTTAAAGGCATCATCAGTTGTAGAGACAGTCAAGGTTGTACGCAAAGCAGTCCAATCATAAGAGTCCTCCACTGAGCGTTTAGCATCATTAACGAATTCCCCTACTAGCTTTGAGTAGCTGTTCTGAGAAACACTGTCAACTTCATCTTCTCTAATTCTGCGAAGTACACTGTTTACAAGTTGTAAGTATGTCATTAGTAAGGGAACCTTCTTTTTGGTGGTTGATCATTTGTTAGCATACCTTGTCTTTCCTGCAATGCTTGTTGTTTTCTAAAGTTTAATATTTGTGTCAGGATGTCAGTCTGTGCTAATGGAGCAGGAGCTAACTGTTGTGGCGCATAAGGATTAAAAGATAACAACCCTTGAGTAGCACCCACCTTTGTCTTTAAAGAAAGCATGTCCTTGAATAAGGAGTCCGTGGTTCTAGTAGCTGATTTACCTGCTACTCCTTTTGCCCCTTCAGCGCCTGCTGTCCCATCAGAGCCATCGGAGCCATCGGAGCCATCGGAGCCGTCTGAACCATCGGAGCCATCGGAGCCATCTGAGCCTGAAGTACCATCAGCACCAGCAGTACCTGTAGCGCCTGTGTCTCCAGTTGCTCCAGTGTCTCCTGTTGCCCCCGTGTCTCCTGCTGCTCCATCAGTGCCGTCAGTTCCTGAAGCACCAGTGTCTCCAGTTGCCCCTGTATCACCTGTTGCTCCAGTGTCTCCAGTTGCCCCTGTATCACCTGTTGCTCCAGTGTCTCCAGTTGCCCCTGTATCACCTGTTGCTCCAGTGTCTCCATCATTGCCGTCATTGCCGTTAGTTCCGTTAGTTCCGTTAGTTCCGTTAGTTCCGTTAGTGTCACCATCTGTCGGAGTAGGCGTAGGCGTAGGCGTAGGCGTAGGTGTTGGTGTTGGTGTAGGTGTTGGTGTAGGTACTGGTGTAGGCACTGGTGTAGGCGTAGGTACTGGCGTAGGCACTGGGGTAGGCGTAGGCACTGGAGTAGGCGTAGGCACAGGAGTAGGCGTAGGCACTGGCGTAGGCACTGGTGTAGGCGTAGGCACAGGAGTAGGCGTAGGCACTGGCGTAGGCACTGGTGTAGGCGTAGGCACTGGTGTAGGCGTAGGCACAGGAGTAGGCGTAGGCGTAGGTGTTGGATTATTAGTTATCCAATCTAATATGTCTTGATATACCTGTTCAAAAGTTAAAGGTTCTTCACCATCACCGTCAACAGTATGTTCCCAATCATACATCTCAGAAGAATCTATAGCGCCATCACCATTAAAGTCTACATCATCAAAAGAACCACCTATGAAACCATCGGGATATAAACCGCCCCAAACATCTTCATCAAATGTTTCTAATTCATATTCCCCTGTTATATAATCAGGAGGGTATTCATCGTAAGTATCGTCATAAGACTGACCATCTTCTAACTCAGAAACGTGATTCCCACCCATCTCTTCATATGTTTCTAAAAGTTTTCCTCTTATAACAGAATCTTCTGCCCCTAAAACAGCCTCATAAACTTGACGGAGAACTGTGTTATCCATTGTTTCAGGATCAAAGTCAGGATTTGGTATTTCCCTATCATATGTTGGAGGATCAGGATTTTCTGTAGGAGCTGTTCCACCATCATCAGTTGGAGTTGGAGCTGGTGTAGGAGTTGGCGTTGGTGTAGGGGTTGGTTTAGGGGTAGGTTTAGGGGTTGGCGTAGGATCAGGATCTTCATAAGGCTTAGGAGCAGGAGGTTTAGGACCAGCAGTGCCTCCATTGTCGTTTGCAGCATCTATAGCATCTTGTATTGCTTTATCCGCAGCAGCCTGAGCAGCAGCAGCATCCGCAGCAGCCTTAGCATCTGCGGCTTCTTTAGCAGCCTTAGCAGCAGCAATCGCTGCTTGTATTTCCGCTAAAGTGGGTTCAGTTACACCACCACCACCTTCTTCACCCCCACCACTGAATATATCTAAATCATTATAATCAAAAGGCTCTTCATAGGGGTTTGGATCTACTGGCGTATCTGGTCCTACGCCGTCAGTAGGTGGAGTCTCGCCAGTGGGGTTGACATCATTACCATCTTCATCAGTAATTGTAACGTCACTACCTGCGTCAATACCTGCTTGGACTAAAGCTTCTAGTTCAGCTCTCTTCCTAGCCGCCTCTTCTTCATTAAGGTCTGTATCATTAGACACTTGATCTAGAGCATTTTTAAAGTCATCAAAAGTAAGGTCACGATCAAAAGAGCCACCAAAATAACTTGCAGCAGCAGCGCCATAGTCTCCACCATGTAGTGTGATACCTGAAGCTGCTTTAGCTGCCGTAAGTATAAGAGTGCCATAGGGGATTAAACTCATAGCTGCCGCAAGGACAGGCATACTTAGCATGTTCTGGAAGCTTGTTAGCTTCTCAACCCATATAGTAGAGTAAGTACCAATAGGCCCCACGGATACATACTTGCCACCTGACTGATGTGCATCACCCGATGCTGCAAGATCAGGCATGGAAGTATCAGTACCAGTGTTAAAGAAGATCTTTTGACCATCCACTTCTTTATAAGGGGGTATGTTATTTTCTTTAATATAATCAAGAAGGTTTACATCTACTTCTTGAGTTGAATACTCATTTAAAGACCGTGTAGGATCTCCGCTGATTGCATTTATATCAACACCTTCAAGACCACTATAATCACCTGACTCTATAGCTGCTGCTGCTAACGCTTGGCTTTGTCTTTGTTGACCTTTAAGCCACTGAGCATATGCAGAGATAGATTCTTCTGGTGTGTCATAGGTTGTTATACCCGCTAAAGAAGGAGCTGATAGGCGAGTGTCTGTCGTGGACGCGGGTGCTGGAGGAGGCGTAGGCACTAAAGAAGGAGCAGGAGCTGGCGTAGGCGTGGGCTTAGGAACAACAGAGTCATCCCAAGGATCACGCGGTGTTGGTTTAAAAATAGCAGGAGCTACCTTAGCAACAGGAACTGGTGGCACATAGTTAGGTAGAGAAGGTAACAATAGATCAGCCACGGAACCCGTAAGTAGGCTCTGCTCCTCTTCCTCCTCAAATGTATCAAAGGAGCTAGGGAAAGGATTAGCAGGGAACGCTGGGCCATCTCTTCTTTTAGTTGCTCGTGCCATTAGCTCTCTCTCGCTACGGATTGTGTTTTCTCAATAGTTCTTAAGCCGCCTAAGCCTAGCATACCTAATAATACTGTAGTAAGCAAAGAGCTATCTACGGGCGGAACAGTGAGCCAAATGCTTAGTATAGGTGCTAACAAGGTAGAGTACAGTAAAGCTAGTCCACATATCCAACCTATTGCAGGTCTCCAACCAGCTACAAATAAACTCTTATGTGCTGCTTCAACTTGATTTACTGCTAGTTGGCCCTTGGCTAGTTCCTGAGAGTGGCGTTCAGCCATGGTACTTATCTCGTGAGCTAGGGCATTGGCTTGATCTTTATCTTCAATAAACTTATCTAATAAACTAGTCACTGGTGCAATTAAACTATTTAATATACTCATTATTATACACTATTTTTAGTTAAAAGTCAAGGTAAAGTTTACTTACGTTTCTTAGCCTTCTTACAGCGTAGCTTCTGTACAGTTGCTGATTCCCAAATGCGTATCACTAGCCAAGCTATGGTCAGTATAGAGGCTGTTGGGGGAAGCCATGAAGCAAGGGTAGACACCGTTACCGTTACTGCTACTACATCTATTGCGTCTTTCGCTGCTTCTACCATTGTGATGACTTCCTTGTCGCGAGTTATGTTACGTTAAGTTACTTTTGCCCAATGGACATTGTGGTTACTGCTCTAAGCACGACAACACAACTAGCAATACCTACGCCTATGGCTGCTTGAGCCGCTTGGCCGACAGGTAGGAAGCCTATGTAGCCCTGAAGGATGCTTAGGGCGGCTAAGGCTATGCTAAACTGTACTGTCTTAGACTTGAGGCTCTGGAGTATTAAGCTCACGATGCTGTGTAGCCATTGCCAGTGCTTATGGCGGCTTCGGAGGCGGTGAAGTCCTCAGAACCCCAATCATCTTTAGCTTTCATCAACTCTAGGTGCTGTACGTTTCTATCCACACAGTCCTGCCTATCTGCGGCTATATCATCTGCCATAGAGTCTCCTGCGATTACGTCTGTGATCAATGCAATGCTGTGTCCCATTGCTGTGAAGTCTTGTGCTAGTTCTTCTGCTGTACGGTCTGTCATGGTTATTTATCCTTCTAAGGTTGTGATTCGTGCGGTGAGTTCTTGTATTGCTTTTACAAGTATGGGTATCAATGCGGCCTCTGCTACTTCCTGAGAGCCATCTTCTCTATCGTCCCAAAGTTTAAAGCCGTCAGCGATACTGCTATCTGCATCTATAGCCGCTTTGATTTCTTGGGCTATAAAGCCGTGGTTAGTGTCAGAGTTTTTGAAGACTTCGGTTGAGTCAGCTTCATAGGCACTGAAGGTTTCAGGTAGTTCGCCAAGTGTCTTGTACTTAAAGGTACGAGGCTGTAAAGCATTGATAAAGTTAAGACCTGCTGTAGAGTCTACAATGTCTTTCTTGTATCGTTGGTCTGATACTGTTGCCCATGTTGCTGTTCCGTGTGCGGCTCTGATGTCTGAAGTACCGTTGCCTAAAGTTGTGTAACCAGCGGCACAATCAAGGTTATAACCAAGCCCAAAAGCGTATGTAGCATCTGTAGCTGTGGTATCACAAAAAGCACCTACTATCGTATTTGAATTCCCTGTTACTAGGGTGTTTGCATACGTTCCTGCTTGCATCCCTATTAAGACATTATAGCCCCCTGTAGTAATAGCATCACCTGCATTTGCTCCGATACAGGTATTCTCTGTGCCTGTAGTGTTTGCGCCTAAAGCGCTTTTACCAACTGCTGTGTTGTTAGATGCGGTGGTATTAGCGGTTAAAGCATTCGTACCGACTGCTGTGTTGTTTGATGCTGTGGTGTTAGCATCGAGAGCATTTGCGCCCACCGCTACGTTTGAAGCGCCTGTGGTGTTTACGTTTAATGAGCCGTAGCCTATAGCAGTGTTGTAGGCTGCTGTTGTGTTTGCGTTTAATGAGGAATAGCCTATAGCAGTGTTCGCATCTCCCGTTGTGTTCCTGAACATCGCGGATACTCCCAGAGCCGCGTTAACACCGCCTGTCGTGTTTTCGGCCATTGAGTCTTTACCGACAGCCGCGTTGTTAGCGCCTGTGGTGTTTGCGGTTAAAGACTGATAACCAATTGCTGTGTTGTTAGCGGCAGTAGTGTTTGCGGTTAAAGCTAGTGCGCCCATCGCAGTATTAAAACTTGCTGTTGTGTTACTTCGTAATGCTCTTTCACCAAAAGCTGCGTTCTTGCTACCAGTGGTATTTAAGTTTAAAGAATACCAACCCGTTGCGGCGTTAGTAGTTCCCGTAGTGTTAGTAGTCAGAGAGTTGTAACCAACGGCTGTGTTGTTAGATGCTGTTGTAATCGCATCACCTGCAAGACCACCGATGAGGGTGTTTTGGGTGCCTGTGGTTACTGCGGCTCCTGCTGACATTCCCACCGCAACATTGTATGCGTCCGTAGAAGATGTAAAGTTTTGCGCTAATAACGCATTCATTCCTACAGCTACCGACCTATTTCCTTTAGTCTCTGCGCTTAAAGCGTTTGCACCAACAACAGTATTATAATCTGCTGTATTTATAGCGTCACCTGCTCCATAACCTACAAACGTAGAGTAATCACCAGTAGTAAGCGCAGTACCTGCTTCATCACCCACAGCCACGTTATAATTACCAGCGCTTGCAATGCTGTTACCTGCGTTGACACCTGCGCGGAAGTTGCTTGTTCCTGCTGAAGCCGTGATGATATCTGCGCCATCTGCAAAGGTGACATCTGCCGCAAAGTTTACAGCACCGTCTATGTCCACGACATCAAGGTTAGTTGTGCCGTCTACGTCTATGTCTCCAGAGATGTCTAGGCTTGTGGCCGTTAGGACTCCTGTGACTCCTAGAGTACTCGCCATTGTCACAGCACCCAGTGGATTAGTACCCAGCTCGACAATAGCGCCTGAAGCATTCTCAGTATACAAACGCTTATCCGTGACATTGACCGCCAACTCACCTTGTACAAGATCACTTGCTGTAGGTGCTGCTGAAGCTGTACTACTGTTCTTAGTTACTATTTTTGTTGCCATTTTAATATACCCTTAGTAAGTGCCGCCAAGTAACGTACCAGCCGTCATGTTATCTGCGTTTAAAGTTGAGTTAGATTGTAGTGCTGTGTCTGCTGTCGAGCCTTGTGCTGCTGTTGCATATGCGCTGATGGCCGTGGTTGCTATATCACCTAAGCCTAGTGTAGTCCTTGCTGCACTGGCACTAGCGTCATCTATTAACGTAGCGCCATAGGTGGACACTGTAGACGCTACTAGTGCTGCGTCTGCCTTGGCTCCCTGTGCTGCTGTTGCATAAGCACTGGACGCTGTAGTGGCTGCTGTGCCTAAGCCCAATGTAGTCCTAGCTGCTGCCGCATCTGCATCATCTATTAGCGTAGCGCCATAGGAAGAGACTGTGGAAGCCACGAGAGCTGCATCTGCTTTAGCGCCTTGCGCTGCTGTAGCGTATGCTGTAGCTGCTGTTGTAGCCACTGTGCCTAAGCCTAGATTAGTCCTAGCTGTACTTGCACTCGCTAAGTCCGATAGGTTGTTAGCTTTAAGTGCTGATGCTGCTAATGTACTAGAGGCCGATGATGCACTAGAGGCTGCTGCTGTTGCGCTTGTCGCTGCATTGCTTGCTGAAGTACTAGCTTCTGATGCTTTAGTTGTTGCTGTTGACGCGCTGGTACTTGCGCCACTAGCGGATGTTGCTGCTCCCGATGCACTTGTGGATGCCTCAGATGCTTTGGTTGTTGCAGTGGATGCACTGGTGCTTGCGCCGCTGGCTGATGTACTCGCCTCGCTTGCTTTAGTAGTAGCAGTGGCTGCTGATGTACTTGCGCCGCTGGCACTGGAGGCTGAAGCTGTAGCTGAGTTAGCCGATGCTGTTGCTGATGTACTCGCAGCTGATGCTGATGTACTTGCCTCAGATGCTTTGGTTGTTGCAGTGGATGCACTGGTACTTGCTCCACTCGCTGATGTGCTTGCGGCGCTGGCTGACGTACTTGCTGATGAAGCCGATGTGCTTGCTCCACTGGCTGATGTTGATGCTCCTGAGGCTGATGTGCTTGCCTCTCCCGCTGATGTACTAGCGCCTGAAGCACTTGCTGCTGCATCACTTGCTTTCGTAGTCGCTATTACAGCCTGTGCTGTTACTAACGATAGTGTGGCATCCGTATTGGAATCACCTGCACCACCATCACCTCTGAATATAGCCATTAATAGCCCCTAGGAAAACAAAAGAGTAATATAAATAAAAGGGACTCCCAGAAGAAGTCCCAGTTTGTTACTAGGCGTTTACAGCCAAAACAATACCTGCGTCTGGACGCAATACCTGAACACCATACAAAGTGTCAGCGGTATACAAAGTTCCAAGGAACTCTTGCTTGTACTGAGTTTGTGACCGAACATTCTGTTGCTCTGCAAGAACCATAGTGTCCTTGTGCGACAAGATTGCAGCTTTAACAGCTCCACCAGCAGCGTTAGCAGCGGCAGTTTCAATCACGGGGCAGTTGCTTGATACAAATACATCAACACCGTATAAGTTACCAATCTGACCATTTTTAACACCACGACCATCTACGAAGTCAGAAGACATGTAACGATCAATGCCCATGATTGCGTTGCGGAGTGAAGGAGGTACAGTGAAGCTACGTCCGTCCATAGGAACGTCTGCATCATCAAGAACCTGTATGGCAGAGCGGAAGCCAGCATCGTTAAATACGTCAGCAGTAACAACGGAATCTAAAGCATAAAGCTCAATACCTGAAGCGCCACTAAAGTTATAAACATTGCTGTGAACCCAATCACTTGCATCGCCATCACCGAAAGACTTACCAAGAGAGAACAAATCATCGTCCACTTGCTTGGCTAGGCCATAACCTGCATCACCAGTATAGAACTGACGAAGAGAAGCTAGAGCTTGTACTTCAGTAATGTCTTCAATCAAACGAGAGAATTCATAGTGCTTGTTGATGTTAATCAAAACTTCTGACTCAACAGAGTTCTGGATGGTTACAGCTGTGTTAGCTGCTTTAGCTGTAGCAGTACCACGAGTAGGCTTAGGAACGTGAATAACATCACCTTTCTTACCTGTCATGCTCATTTTCTTAACGAGGTTAGCTAGAACAAGATTGCTCTTATATGCAGCAATAACTTCGTCAGACCAGATTTCTGGGATGAACTTAGCTGCGCTAGTGTTGTCTACAAAACCCGCCGTTGCGGGATATACTGATGTTGCCATGATAATACTTCCTATAAAAAGAGTTTAGTTACGGACTCTTCCTTCCTGATATGCTCTCATTATTTCATCACTCAGAGATAAATATCTGTCTGGATCGTCCTGCATAAGTTTAATAATGTCTGAACGTCTATAAACTTTCCGTGCGGCCCTTTCGCCACTGCCTTTAGCGTTACCTGTTGAGGCTGCTTTAACTGCGGTTTTACGGCTTGCTTTCTCATTAACGGCAGTTTGAGTTACGACTTGTTGACGTTCCTTCCAGTTAGTGAAAAGTTCATCTGCTGCTTCATAATCATACTGTGTATCTGCCTGTGCAAAAAGCTGTGTACGTATCTTTGATCCTTTAATCCAATCAACAAACTTAGCGTCAGTTAGTATAGTCTTCATATCAGGATGTTTCTCCTGTAAGTGGGACTGTGCTGTTGACTGCTTATACTGCTGAGTTACTGCCTCAGCTTGTTTGATTGAAGGATGATTCCTAATTGCTCTTTCGACAGCCTTGTCGGGATCAGAGAAAAAGTCTATGTCTTCTTCAGGTTCTTGGGTTGCTGGTGTTGTTGTGTCGAGTTGTGTCTGAATGTAGTTATCAACGACTGATCGTAGTTCCCCTACTTCACTGCTTTGCCTTCCAAGTAACTTCTCAGCTTCTTGGTGCATCCTTACTATTTCCGCAGTGCTTTTTCCTTTGTACTTATCAGGGATGTCATCTTCAGCAGGTGGGGGAGTTTCCTGTGCAACAGGTTCCGCCTCTGTGATCTGACTTACTTCTTGTTCCTCGTTACCTTCTACTACTTCTTCCTCAGTTTCCAAACGCTCGTCTATTAGTCGTGCCATTATTAAACTCCGTGAGTAATCTCATTATGGAGGTGTATTATACAAAGCTTCTAATGTGTTTATTCAGAGTTGGCCTTGCGTTCTTGCTTAAGCTTCTGTTCTCTGTTCTTCATCCATTTTCTAGTAGCACCCATAAAATCACCAGAGATAGGATCAAGCTTAGTACGAACAGGAGATATAAGTTTCTTAGCCATTGACTCGCAATCAAGACAAGGCATGTGTGTACAATCAGAGTTAGCCATGCGTTCATTCACATGGCCGTTATCACATTCAAAATCAAAGAGTAGAGCCATTAGGCTGCTTCTTCGTCAGATGAGTCCTCTGCTAGTATACTCTCTTCAGCTGCTTCTATCTGCGCTTCCAAGTTTATGATATTAGCGATAATGGACAGTTGCCCTTTACGGAAGTACATATCGTTAGCATCTTTAGTTGCTTCAACCGAATTAATAACATTTGCATTGTTTGCAAGGTCTTGTATTAAAAGTTTAAAACCTTCATTTGCAAATAGGTCACGGTATGTGTTATAATATTGTTCCAGTTCTTTATCAATCATTCACTGTTTCTCCATAAGGACAGTTATTTTAAGTAGTGTACCTACCTATTATACCACACTAGACTGACAAAGTCAAGCAGTTTTTACTTTTATTTTATTATCTGTTTCCTTTGACGCTTGAGCTGGCTTATTGTAGATAGCATCCCAGTTACTTGTGTACTTAACTGCATCACTTTTCCTAGGGCTATCGCCTTTGCCGCCATCACCATGTGTTTGGCCCCACATCATTGTGGTAGTCCAAAAGGTTGCGTCTCAGGTTGCTGAGGCTGCTGAGGCGCAGGAGCAGCTGGGGTAGCTTTAGACTCCTTAGCAGCTACTTCTCTTTCCTTAAGCAGTTGCTTAGAGATTTCAAGACGCTTGCTGAACTCTTTATCATCAGCATCTCCAGCTCTAAGGTTAGTGGTTACAGCCTTGATGCGATCAATCTCAAGCTCTTGTGGTATAACCTGAGCTTCAACGGAAAGTTTCTGCGCCCTTGCAGCTGACTCTTGTGCTTGACCATTAAGTGCAGCGGACTGTGAAGCTTGGAAAGCCAACTGAGCTTGCTGTGCTGCCTGAGCTGCTTGTGCTGCTGCTTGCTCTGCTTCAGGGTTAGGCGTATTAGCTTGCTCAAGTACCTGAATAAGCTCTTCACGATTGCTTAGGTTCATGTTATCAATAATAGACATGACTAGCTTAGGATACATGGGGGTGTCTGGAGACATGGTTTGCAACAGCTGTACTAACTGAGTAACTTCGTACTCACGAGCAATGATACCTAGAGAGCTTGACGTATGGAACTTGTAGTCAGCTACTGGATACATCTCAGGCTCAAACTGCATATAACGCCATGCTGCCTTAGTAACGAAAGGTATTAGGAATGCTTCTTGGAAGTTAATCAAGGTACGCTTATGGCGCTTAATGATAGCACCTAGCGACATAGAGACACCAGCGGCCGTGGACTCACCATTGATTGACCCAGCTATGCCAGCGGAATCAATAGCACCTGTAGCTGTCTGTACCATTGTCTGTAGAGCTTGTGCTTGTGCAAAGGTAATCTGATTGACTTGACCAAAGTTAAATGGCTGTAGTATCTCAGAAGGGTTGCCATTGGTTAGTATAGTTTTTCCTGGCTGGATTGTAGGTTTAGCGCCTCTAGGAATACGGGAAGCATCCATTGCCATCATTGGGTGTATGGTTAATGCTAAAGCGTCTATCCTAGCGCGTAGTTCAGCGTCCAATGCCTTTTGACTGTTGTATCCTTTCTCACATACGCCTCTGCCCCAGAATCTGCTAGGGACTACATCCCACGGGAATGCCACTACTGGACGATCCTGCATCATGTATGGGTTTTCAGTGGCTTTAAGCAATGTGCCACCATTAGCGACAACAACAACAGCTTCAACATAGTAGGAGCTATCTGCATCTTCATCTAGCTCAACAAATGACTCATCTTCTGAGTTCTCATCTTCCATTGCTTTGACAAGCAAGTGACGCGGCACAAGACCATAGTACTTAGTAAGACGAACCTTATCATCATCATAGCGAGTTAAGTCTTGATCAGGCTCTATGTCAAAGTCTGGAGTAGCTGCTACTATATCTACCTCACGATATACACCACTTTCCTGTAGTTGCTCTACTGAATGTGAAGATACAAACTCATCTATAGCGCATCCTAAAGCTGAATCAATATCAGTAGCTACAGGGTCTATTAGGAAGTTCTGAGGCATCACAGGACGTAACTTAACGCAGGTTCGGTCACGTATGGTAACACCAACGGCCTGTAGCTCCCCACCTAACACGGGTTGAGAAGCAGGAGCCATCTCCTTTACTTCCTCTAGCACTACTTCAGCAATGCCTGTACCAAATACAGCAGCATTGATTAAGCATTCAGCTACACCTTTGCGTACTTTGTTTGTTTTAAAGTCATCATCAAGGTGCTGACGCAACATAGCTATATCTTCAGGCTGTTGGTCGTGTATATCATCTTTAATATCAAACCATTTACCACGACCAAAGGTAGCTTCCTCTAACTCTGCTACTGAAGACTCAACTGCTTGCTGTAGGGCGGGGGAAATGATCTTGGAACGCTCTGAGGCGCGAGTACGGTCTTCAGCTGACCAATGACCACGCCATAGACGGTAGTATTCATCAAACTTTTGTGAGTAGTTAGCTTCAAAATGATCTCGCCACCCATCACACTTCTGTATTACCCAGTTTTCTAGGTGTTGTTCTGTAGCAAAGTTCTCTTTATCTTCTAACATAGTTAATACCCTGCGTATTTGTCTAGGAATTCGTAGTCTTCTTCTTCATAGTCGAAAGCATATGATACTTTTGCAAGCTGATCTATATAGGCTAAGGCGTCTATCAAGTCATCGTGAACTAATGGATTTGGAAACTGAAATAACTCATCTAAAAACTGTGCATTCCACTTACCTTTGTTTAAGGAAATGTTACCATGCTCAAAGCGGCCTTGTAAAGCCCATACAACTCTGTCTATCTTCTTCTTATTGCCGTGTGTAAGCTCTTCCACTCTAAAGAACCGTTGATTCTTCTTCATCTGATCATTTAGGTAGGGATGCACAGCATTCTTTAGTGCGCCTTTCTCAATACCTACGGCTAAAGGCTTGTAGTCTCTGACTGCTTCAAAGATCCTTCTGGCTGTCTCTTCAACACCCCATCGCCCATGTATGATATTAGCAACCCACCAGCCATCAACACCTGCTTTAACCACAGCAATAGCCGTTTGGTCAAGGCGTTTAGTCTTGGTAGTGACTTTCTGTACGTCTGCAAATCCTGCCAAATCGACAGCAATGTAATAGTCACCATCTTTAGGTTCTTCCTCACTAAATTTAACATCATCTTCCTTAAATAGCTCGCTGCCATGAGCCTCAAAGGATGCCATGAACTCCTGTCTAAAACTAAAGGCTGACATTGATTTCTCAGCGGCTCTAATCTCTTCAGGGTCAAGCAAGGGGTTATCAAAGCTTGTAAAGTGGTATCCTACAAATGTATCATCTTTACTAATGCTTGCGTACTGATATAGATCATAGAAGTGATTGCGTCCCATTGGCGTACCAATGAACATTGCATCACCCTTCTGATCCGCAAGTGCAGGACGTAGGATTTGCTCCCACACCTCTGGCTTCATATCTGCGTACTCATCCATCACTAGGAACTTAAGGCTGACACCACGCATGGTCTCTGGTCTATCAGCGCCCTTAAGTGTGAGCAATGC
>Ga0114994_10002646_pt1 | contig 13115 bp, 9 predicted proteins | sample ArcticOcean_MG_C_9_FD_87043 | JGI IMG/M metagenome (GOLD analysis project Ga0114994, IMG submission 87043) | Marine microbial communities from western Arctic Ocean - ArcticOcean_MG_CB2_152 | ecosystem: Environmental > Aquatic > Marine > Oceanic | place: Arctic Ocean: Canada Basin | collected... | reverse complement strand
TTCGTGGCGGGCGGGTTATTGCGTTTGTTGATAATAATGCTGAAATTGCAGCGCGGCCTGGCCCCAATGCCAAAACAGATCCAGTATCAGAATTTGATCCTCTGTTGGACGCGTGGGGCGTTAACATGGTCAAAGGCAAAGTCGCTGGTGATATACAAACAGCGCGCCGAGTTAATGTTCAACAAGGCAATAAGTTAGAGACCACAAGTTATGTGGTTTGGTTATCGTTGTTGCCTGAAAACATGGCAAAAAACGATGTCATTACTGGCGAATTGCAAATGATCAACGTTGGCTCTGCTGGAATTTTGCAAGCCATTGAAGGGGCTGAAACAACACTCACACCGCTGCTTCAAACCAGCGCGCTATCGATGGAAATTGAAAGCGATCTTCTAACCCCGCGCCCAGATGTGGTTGCGCTGTTTCGGAACTTCGTGCCGACCAACACAAAAATGACCTTAGCCGCCCGTATTTCTGGAAAAGCGAAAACTGCATTTCCAGATGGCCCTCCAGAAAAAGTAATTGACGCTGAAAAGGCTTTACCACAGCTTAAAACGTCTGTATCCGGAATTAACGTTATTGTCGTTGCTGATACAGATATTTTGCGCGATCGGCTTTGGGTTGACCGTCAAAATATGTATGGAAACCGGACCTTGGTTCCCCATGCAAATAACGGTGACTTTGTCATCAATGCCGTTGATAATTTAAGCGGTACGGATGCACTGATTAATTTACGCGGTCGTAACCGGGCACAGCGCCCCTTCAAAATGGTTGACGAAATCCGTCGTGAAGCTGAATTGAAGTTCCGCAACAAAGAAAAGGAACTTCAAGACAAGCTGATTGATATTCGGGGCAAGTTAAACAAAGTGTTGCGCCGCGAAGATACAACGGGAGAAGTCATCATGAATGCATTGGAAAAAGAATCCGTCGATAACTTCCGCTCTGAAATGACAAGCATAAGGAAAGAGCTACGCGATGTTCAGTTGGCCTTACGTCAAGATATTGACAAGCTCGATTCATGGCTGAAGTTTATTAACATTGCAGCAATTCCATTGGTTTTATTGATCATATCATTGATTTCAGGACGGTTACGCCAATCTAGACGGCGTGCCGCAGCGCCTGCTAAATAATCTAAATGATTTCTAAATAATTGAATACGTTACAGACGACGCTTTAAGGAAAACAAAATGACACCTCGCCTTTTATCTGTTCTCGCCGTGGCTTCTTTGGTTGCTGCTGCTGCTGCTGGATATGCGGTCAGCCAAGAACGTAGTTTCCAGACAGTAACCGTTGGCTCGCCGGTATTTGCAGGGTTCCGTGAAACACTAAACGACGCGACTTCGATTGAAATGGTCCACAATGCAGGCCAAATGAGTCTCGTTCGTAAAGACGGTAATTGGACCATGAATGAAAGCGATGGTTATCCAGCTGAGTTTAAAAACATCCAAAAGGTCCTAATCGGGCTTTCTGAATTGGTTTATGTGGAAGCCAAAACCAAAAATCCTGAACTGTTTGAAAAATTGGACCTTCGCGATCCTTCAATCAAAGAATCCCGTGGCCGCCACATAACGGTACTGGGTGTTGACGACAAACCGCTGATTGACGTTATTTTGGGTAAAACTAGATACAATATGCCCGGATCAACCCGCGACGGCATCTATTTTCGCTTCCCAGACCAAGACCAGTCTTGGCTCGCCATTGGTCAGTTAGAAGCCAGTAAGTCGCCTGCCGATTGGTTGAAGACAAGCATTATAAGCGTAGCAGGAAACACCATAAAACAAGCCACATTCATGCATCCCGATGGGGAAGTCGTGCTCGTTGAAAAGTCATCCTTAGAAGATATCGAATTTGATCTGATAGGTATTCCTGTCGGCAAAAAACTTAAATATAAAACCGACCCAAAAAATATGGCAACGGTTTTGGAAGACTTGAGTCTAGATAATGTTCGTAAATCCAGCCACTTTGATTTTTCTGATGAAAAAACCATTAAAGCGTCGTTCATAACCTTTGATGGGTTGACGGTCAGCGTACAAATGATTGAAAACATTGTGCCTGCTGCGGTTGAAGACGAAGATGATGTTTCGGCTTATTGGGCCATATTTGAAGCGACGGGTGAAGGAAGTGCAGCGCTTGAGAAAGCGAAACAAATTACAGATCAAACTCAAGGTTGGGCTTTCCAATTGCCTGCTTACAAAGCATCGCGTTTGAACAAACATTTAAAAGACATCATCCAAGATATAACAGCCGGATCTTAATAAAAAACATATCCTCAGGTAGTCAGCTTTCTTGACTTCTTATATTGATGAGCGCAATGATTTGCTCTTCTAAATTAAGATCAATTTGATGATCATAATTGTTAAAACCGTTAATAGGGGTATGTCTAAAGCATGCATATTGTTGCAGATAGCGACCTATTCCGCCGCCTCGCTTTTGATAATCCGTGGTGGGAATTAAAGGTCGACACCAAAATTCAATTCAAAAACCCACCCAAACGCACCTTTTATAACGATTTTTATAAAACGTACACAGACATGCCTTTGGGGCAAATTTTGGTATTGGCGGGTCCATTAAAGGCTGGGAAAACCGTTTTATTACGACAATGTGTTGCTGGATTAATCGAAAGCGGTGTTCACCCATCATCCGTTTTTTACTGCAACATGACTGTCCCTAGCTACACAGCAACTGATGTGACAACGTTGTTCGAGATGTTTTGCCGTCGGTTTCACCACGATAGTAATGCCGAAATTTATATACTGTACGATGAAGTCCAGTACGTTAAAGATTGGGAAGCTACACTTATTAAACTCTCAAAAATACGTCCAAAGGCCCGTATTGTAGGGGCAGTATCGTCGGGAGCTCCTGCGATTACATCGGGCCAAACAACCCACGAAGGCCAAATTTCTACGTTTGTTTTACCGCCGTTGACCTTTTTAGAGTTTTTACGGTTTCGGGAAACCGAAAAAAGATTGTTTGGCGACATTGCTGATAAAATGGCGCTTCAAAGCAATGTCATTTCAGCGTTGAACGCAGAATTTTATCGCTACATCAATTTTGGTGGTTTTCTCGAAGGCATTATTATCTCGAAAGAGGGGACCCCTGCCCCAACGTTTATCCGCGACGGTGTCGCTGACCGGGTTTTACATAAAGATTTAGCCAGCTTGCATGGCATCAATGATGCCCAAGAGCTTAACCGGCTATTTGCAGTCTTGGCTTTTAATACGGCCCGGGAAGTCACGATGGATGGTTTAGCAAAGATGGTTGGGATTGCCAAAAATACATTACGCAAATATTTGGACTATTTAGAATCAGCCTTTTTAATTCGCCGCCTCCCCCGTGTTGACCGCGACGGCAAACGATTTCAGCGTGCCATATCCTTCAAAGTCTATTTAACCGCACCCTGCATGTATGCAGCCCTATATGCGCCGGTTTCAAAAGATAATCAGCTATTCCAACGCTTAGCAGAAAACGCTTTAGTTGGACAGTTTTTAGGGACGCCAGAAATGGATAACTTAGCCTATGCCAGTTGGAGCGGAGGAAGCATTGATTTGTTAATCATGAATCCAGACACCAACATTCCAGATCATGTATATGAAATCGATTGGGCTAACCGCTATGGTCGCCCTGGCAAAGGCCCCGATGAACTCGTCAGTTTTATTGAAGGTACCAACCGAAAAGCCAAGACATACATACTAACCGCAGACATAGCACGTCCTGCATCCATGCGCAGCATTGAACTGACACTCACCCCCATTGCTTTGTACGCCTATTGGTTAGATCGAGGAGCACCGCTCTAACTAACTAAATTTTGATATTTTATTTCAAATAAAAAATAACAAATTAATGATATATTGTCAGCTTAATGACAGATGAAAACTGTACTAATAACTCTAATTATTGTTACCCATTCTGTATTGTGGGTAACGCCTATTTTAAAGGCTTTGTAAATATAAATGCAAATTTGCGTAAACTGTCTTTATCGTAAATTAAGCATCTTATTCCTCCTAGGCCTCTTTTCAACCAATCTAAGTTCAGCGCAACCCAATTGCCCGTCGATTCCTGCACTTAAAATATGGAATGGGATGACCAATCAGGGGGTCAAACGATATGTATAAACGAAACATGTTGGGGATTTACAACCTTTTTTAGACCATTTGGCTCACTAGCTTGAGAAGATACAGTCCATACAAGTTACCGGAAAATCAGCACAAATTCATTTCAAAGATAAATTCATTCAATTGTCCAGTGATCAGCTTGATTCTTTTATTCCCACTTCAGCTCAACTATATAATGTTGTTCAATACTTATCATACGATGAGGATCTAATGGCTGAAGCAAGCAATCTAAAGAGTTTTGAAACAGCCGCAGATGGTGACACTGATGAGCCTCAGAAACCAGAAATTGAAATCTCACCAGCACCTGAGAATAATAGATTAAACAACCTGATGTCTGGAAATTTGGATTTGACCTGATCAGTCATCCTGTAATTCCAATTTGATATATCCCTTTTCAGCAGCAACCCATTTGTCGCCGATCTTGACGAGAACGGCAGAGATGACCCGTTCGAGAGATTCTATGTTCGGAAAGACGCGGACCTTGCGGGTGCGTCGCTTGAGTTCTTGCTGGATGCTACGCTCAGCGGGATTGGAGGTGCGCAATCGGAGGCAAAGATTGTCTGGTAAGGTGAACACAGCCATTCCCTCTAGCACATTGTCTTCGAGCCATTTGGCGAGATAAGGGGTCTTTTCACGATAGCTCTCGACCAGCAAAAATCGCAGGCTTTCTGGCTGGGCGTAAGGTGAATGGCATTCTGCGCCAGATCGAACTGGCAACGTTGCCACACAGCCCACCCAAACACGGCCTTCCTCGCCGCCTTTAGACCCGAATGACCACGAATCGGACACCACTAATGCCACGCTTAATTAGGCATTCAAAGAAGGCTCCCCAGTGCACCTTGGCTTCCGACAAGGCACAAGAGACACCCAACACCCGGAGATATCCATCGGGACCGATGCCAATGGCGGAAAGGACGGCAACATCCCGAACTACACCATTAAGCCGCGCTTTCTCATAGCGGGCATCGACGATTAGATAGCGTATTTAGCCCTAGGATCGGCTGCGCCAGGCGGACAATTCATCATCCAGCAGTTTTGTTGCCTGGCTGACCTGAGTGCTGGCCAGACTTTCAATACTAAACTCTTTCATGACGGGTTCGGCATCGCGGGTTGAGACCCCTTTTATATACATTTCAGCCACAGCCCGAATGACGGTACGACTGGAGCGCCATCCCCGTTCCAGAGATTGTGGAAAGAATGGTTCGCCGCACACCTCAAGGTGGTCGGTGGCCTTAGGCACACTGACGCTCCGACTGCTCGCAGGAGTATCGACCTCCTTGCTCTTGTAACCATTGGCATAGCCCAGTCGCCAGGAAATCGGTTGATAATGCCCCACACCAAAAAACTGTTCCCGCTCCATACGCATGGGCTGGAAATTCGTTGAAGCGCGAATTTCAGACCATGAAACCTTGGAAATGGTTGTTAATTTTACTAATGTTGAGCAAGCGCGGGTCATTTTGACCCGCAGGGGTCGAATTCGCCATTTATATATGAAGCAGGCGTGCCCCGCGCCAGATGCAAATATTTACAAGGTTTTGCCAAAAAACCAAACTGTTTGGATACGGCTTCTATATCATGACATATTTATTGTTAGGGCTTCTTGTCCATTATTAAAGTCGATTTATGGGTGATACGAATCTCAATTTAAATATAAAAAAGGCGGCCCTTATAGAAAGACCACCATTAATTTAAAGCTTATTGACCCAAACGAAGCCTTAATGCATTGAGCTTGATAAATCCTTCTGCATCGCGCTGGTCGTAGACATTATCTTCTTCAAAGGTAACAATATCTTCGTCATATAAACTATTCGGTGATTTGCGACCAGTAACCATAACGTTACCTTTATACAACTTAAGCCGCACAGTTCCTGTTACTCGCTCAGATGCTTTGTCGATCAAAGCCTGAAGCATTTCGCGTTCTGGGGCGAACCAGAAACCATTGTAAACCAGCTCTGCATAGCGGGGCATAATTTCGTCTTTTTGGTGCATCGCCCCCTTATCAAGGGTCAGGCTTTCTGCAGCACGACGGGCATGGAATAACACAGTTCCGCCTGGTGTTTCATAAATTCCACGTGACTTCATACCAATGAAGCGGTTTTCAACAATGTCTAAAATACCAATGCCATTATCGCCACCCAATTTGTTCAGCTTGGTAAGCAACTCAGCTGGAGATAGCTTCACGCCATTAATGGCCGTGGGATCACCTTTTTCAAAATCGATAGTAATTTCAGTAACTTTATCAGGGGCGTCCCAAGGGGGTGTAATACGGGTGTAGATGCTATCGTCAGCGCCAATCCAAGGGTCTTCTAAGACCTTTCCTTCGGATGAGATATGCAACAGGTTCGCGTCTTGTGAATAAGGCGATTCGCCGCGTTTGTCTTTCGGGATTGGAATTTGATGTTGTTCTGCATATTTAATCAGCTTGGTTCGACTACTCAAATCCCATTCGCGCCAAGGAGCAATAATTTTAATGGCTGAATTACACGCGTAATAACCAAGCTCAAACCGAACCTGATCATTGCCTTTTCCGGTTGCTCCATGAGACACCGCATCGGCACCGACTTCGAGGGCAATTGCGATTTGGCGCTTAGCAATCAAAGGCCGGGCAATTGAGGTCCCCAACAAGTAGGTACCTTCATACAAAGCATTCGCACGAAACATCGGGAATACATATTCGCGGACAAACTCTTCGCGCATGTCTTCTATAAAGATGTCTTTAATGCCCATCATTTCGGCTTTTTGACGGGCGGGCTCTAATTCTTCACCTTGCCCTAAATCAGCGGTAAAGGTTACGACTTCACAGTTATATGTGTCTTGTAACCAACGCAAAATAACGGAGGTATCTAGGCCACCAGAATAGGCGAGTACGACTTTTTTGATATCTTGGGTCATCGGTTTGAATTTCCTATATGCAACGATGCAGGTGATAAGCGGGCGCAGTATAGTAAAATGTTCGGAACGAGCAAGGACCGGTCTTGCCATACCATAATTTTGCCCCGTAAAGTGCTCAAATGACATACTTTAATATATTAACACCAGCCCTCATTTTGGACAGCAATAAGCTCGATACGAATATCGATCGAATGACAAACCGGTTCAAGTCACTTGGCGTTAATTTACGTCCCCATTTAAAAACCTCTAAAGCCATAGACGTGGCCCGACGGGCTGTTGCTGGTAATTTTGGTGGGATCACCGTTTCCACCTTTCGCGAAGTTGAATACTTTGCCCAGAACGGCCTAAGCGATATGACATTGGCGGCATGTATTGCACCGGCTCGATTGAACCAAGCAGCTGCTTTCCGGGCAAAACGGATCGATCTGAAAATTTTAATTGATCATCCATCCGTCGCGCATGCTATAGCGAACCATAGTGGTGAACACCGGGTGTTGATTGAGATGGATTGTGGTGAACACCGGACAGGTGTTACGCCGGGTTCGTCCAAATTAATGGAAATTGCTAATATCCTTAACGCCGCTCCTAATGTCAAAATTGCGGGTGTTTTGACCCATGCAGGTCATTCATATCGGTGCCGGACAGCTGATGAAATGGCTGATATTGCTGATCAAGAACGCAATACCGTTGTTGACGCTGCAAACTCATTGCGCGCCGCGGGCATGGAATGCCCAATCGTCAGTGTTGGCTCAACCCCAACCGCTTTGTATGCGCGCCACTTAACTGGAGTGACCGAGGCCCGGCCCGGCGTTTATATGTTTGGCGATTTGTTTCAAGCCGGAATTGGCTCATGCACTATGGATGATATTTCATTGACTGTACTGGCCACGGTCATTGCACATCAAGAAAATGAAAACCAATTATTGATCGATGCTGGTGGATTAGCTTTATCAAAAGACCGATCGACCAGCGTTCTTGAGGACGATTGTGCCTTTGGCTTGGTTTGCGATGTGAAGACGGGGAATGTGATTGATGGCTTGAAAGTGGCAACCGTGCATCAAGAGCATGGCCAAATCTCATCATCATCAATTATAAATTTCAGCAAATACCCAATCGGAACACAATTTAGGATCATGACAAACCATTCGTGTATAACTGCGTCAGGATATGACCGCTATAATGTAATTGATGGAACGCACCCCCATCCCGCAGCAGGAATAAACGTTTGGAAGCGCTGTAACGGCTGGTAACTCGTTTGTTCGCTTACTCTGTGCCGTTGGCATCCGTGTTTGGGGAAACGGGCAAGTGTTTTGTTGAGTTCATATATGTCGCGCCGGACCTATGGGTCAGGGATGTGGTAATTATTTCGAACCAATTCAATCGTTTCACGGCGGCTTAAAGGGTCAACATCAATGTCGCTTTGTTCACTGTCCATCATGCATTTTTTATATCCCCCTTCTCGAGACTTTATTTCGTCCGGCATTTCTTCAAAAAAAACCAAACAGCTAAATTTGAAAATTCGGCAAATTGATACAACCGTGATTTGCCTATCCGTTTGGAACTGCGTTCATATTCCTGGATTTGCTCGAACGTCAACCCAACCGCCGTCCCTAACGTTTCTTGGCTTAAGCTACTCATATGACGGGCAATCCTAAGGCGGGTGCCAACATTAACATCAATAGGATTAGCCATCCCAGACGGTGTACTTCCTGTTTTTCATTTGAAAGTTGTTTTGACGTCATTTATGAACACTTATTGAAAAGTACGATTGGACGAAAAAGACACACACAACCACATTCGTCTAGGCCTAGTTGGTTCTTTATCAAGCAAGAGGAAATGAAAATTTGAATGTTGCCCCTTGTCCCTCTTGGCTAATGACATCGATCTTGCCTCCACATTTTTGGATCAATTCATTGCAGACGTGAAGACCCAAACCACTACCAACCTCGCCTTTGGTTCCCGGAGTTGAAAGCGTTGTATCAATTTTAAAAATGCTATCGATAAGCTCAGTAGGAATGCCAATACCTGTATCTGAAATTTGAACCCACATCCATTCTCGGTCTGCATGTGCTGAAACCGTGACACTCCCATTTTCGGGGGTGAATTTTATTGCATTTTGGATCAAGTTTCTAAGCACAGTATCCGCCATATTGGGGTCCGTTAAAATTAGGTCAGGTGGAATATCAATGGCATTTAATTGAATATTTTTTGAGGCAGCAAGCGTTTTATACAAGGCAAGGTTTGGTCTTAATAAAGGCTCAAGCTTTAGAACCTGGGGTTCAAAGGGGACTGCATCACGCTGCAATTGTGCCCATTCAAGCAAGTTTTCTAAAAGCTCAAACAGGTTTTGTCCGGCTTCGTGAAGTGCCTGATGCAGACGTGATATTTCATTGGCTGGCAACTCATCAGAGCGTGTTGCTAAAAGTTCAGTAACGCCAACAAGACCCGCAAAGGGGCCGCGCAAATCGTGTGCGATAATCGTGAAAAGTTTATCTTTCTCTATATTTAGGCGCTCTAATTCAACTCGAGCATTATTCATGTCTTTTGCTTGCGAGACCAAATATTTAGATTGTTCCTCTAATCGTTCTTCGCTGTCACGCAGGGTTGCTAGTTGGGTACGTAATTGATCCTCACTATCAACTAATGCTTGTTCCATTTTTTTGCGTTCAGAAAAATCATTACACCATGCAACGCGTGCTGGTTTGCCATCAAATTGAATGTTTTGGATGCTCACAAGGCACCACCAAGTGCTGCCATCGGCACGAATACGTTCAGCTTCAAAATCTTTTACATCCTGACCCGAGACAACAAGCGCACGCATCTCATCTAAGGATTTTGCGTCGGCCCAAGTATCAGCGATATCATCCTGAAGAAGACTATCCATAGAATCGACACGAAGCATTTTGCATAATGCGCCGTTAGCAAATAGCCGTTTATTTGTTGCTTGTTCAACGATACCGATACCGAGTGGACTTGAATCTAAAACATTCCGTAGCATAAACTCTTGCTCTGCCAGCTGTTCTTCTGCGAACTTGCGCTCGCTGATATCTATATGCCAAAAAATAATTGCCGCTTCCCCTTCGAATTTAATCGATTGAGAACTAATCAGTGCCCACCAATGGGACCCATCGGGGCGCAAACTCAAACCTTCGTAATTTTCAATAAGACCAAAATTTTCTAAAATATCAATAGACCGACGAAAATCGTTAGCATTGACCCAAGTATTGGAAACATCCAATTCCAGTAAAGTTTGGCCTGTGGGAACGTTATACATTTTGACAAGGGCATCATTTACAAGAACACGCTTGTTCAGATTCTTAACGAGAGATATAGAAGCCCCAATTGGAGTCTGCTGAAAGATTTGGAGTAACATTTTTTCATTTTCACGAATAGCAAGTTCGGCTGAAATACGTGCAGTAATATCTAAGTGCCAACAAACGTGAGCTTGCTGGCCTTCAAATTCAATTTCTTGCACGCTGAGTGCACAATACCATGTACTTCCATCATTTCGATATCGAAGCGCTTCCATGTTGTTGATTTTCTCATCTTGCTCAATACGTAAAAGAAAATCTTCATACTCCGATGGTATTGCCCATGTGTGCGGCCCTGGCGCTTTTGTGATTAGGTTGGTTTTGTCGTACTTGAACATCTCTAACAACGCATCATTTATAAAGAGCCGCTGGTCGTAATCACTCCCTGCAATAACAGAAATTCCAATAGGGCTGGATTCCAAAACTTGGCGTAACATTCTTTCCGTTCCACGGTTAATATTTTCCACTTCAATACGTTTCGTAACATCAATGCTCCAATACACATGAGCGGCGTGGCCTTCAAACATCACTTTTTGCGTGCTAAGTGAACACCACCATTCAGCTCCATCCATTCTGTATCGATGTACTTCAATATTACTTGGAGACTTGCCCTGGGATAATAAGGCCCTAAATTTATAATATTCTTTGGTGTCGGCCCAACCCTCAGGTCCTAATCCGTCACTAATTACTTGATCTCCCTTTAAACCTGCCATATCAATAAACGCTTGATTTATGAAGGCTCGTTTTTTTGGAAATTCATGATCATGAATCACAGAAATCCCAATTGGGCTAGATTCTAAAATATCCAATAGCGTTTTTTCAGATTCGCGCAAAGCGATTTCTGCTCGGAGACGTTCGGTTATGTCATTAAGAATAATAATACTACCGCCGCTTACCGAAGGGCTTCTAAACGCTTCAACAGACCGCCCATTAATAGTCTCTTCTTCTGTTTGGCTATGTTCTCCATTTGCAAGTAACTCGGTTTTTTCTTGGATAATTTGATCAATATCTGCAGTTCCAAAATCTCCTCTGTTATTACGAAAACGAATTAAGCTCTCTAGACTAACTCCCGTATAGACGAGCCCTTCTGGAAACTCGAACAGATCAGAAAATCTCTTATTTGCCATTATAATATTGTATTGATCATCATATATAACTAAACCGCTCGTCATGTTATCTAAAGCCGTTTGTAGCAGAGCCCCTTGATCGACGAGTTGGTTTTCTTTCGACCTGAGTTCGGTTACGTCCATAAAAGTTGTTATGTTTCCGTATTCAGGCACAATATAATGGCGAATAAGCATAGACACTCCAGCTTGTGTAGTTACAATTCTATCGCCAGCAATTCGATCATTTATAATTTGATTTAGCCGAGCTTCCGCCAGTTGGGCCGGATCTCCTTTGCCATAGTTCCCGTGGTCGGCGCGATAGCGAATGAGTTTAGATAAAGGGACTCCCGGATGCAGAAGAGATTCTGGGTATTCTAAAAATTCTTGGAATTTTTTGTTGTATGCCACCAATTTATTATTTTTATCCCAAACAACAAAGCCTTGATCAATTAGGTTCATTGCAACCTGAAAATGGCGCGACATAGCATCTTCTTCTGGAAGTCTAGTTAGATTTTTGGAAGTATTAGAAAGAATAAAGTGTGATTTTGTTACAAATCGCCAACCCGCATACAACAAAACAAGCAACCCAAAACTATTAAATATTGCGCTTGTAGATGTAGGGCCGAGGCCAATATTTGACAGCCCAACGAGGGGAGCTAAAACACTTACCAAAAACAACGATAAGCCAATCAGACAAATACGGACTGTGTTGCTATGGCTGTTATCAAGAGATTGACGCAAGCGGATAACTAGAGTAACAAACCCACAGAGTGCGGTTAATTGTAGGCAGGTGAAAAATATATCGAGCATAAATACGGCCTTTGTTCCTGCTTAAACAAATATAAAGCAGAAACCATAACCTGAGTTCTGCAGCTTAACTGGCGCTAGCCGTCTTCGTTCTTTTTTGGCGTTCACTCTCGGATCTCAATTGCCCGCAAGCAGCCATAATATCGCGCCCCCTTGGAACACGGATTGGCGCTGAATACCCCCCATCTAATAAGATTTGAGAAAACTGCTGAATGGTTTCTCTCTTGGAGCATTCATAAGCCGATCCGGGCCACGGATTAAACGGTATCAAATTAAATTTAGCAGGGATACCCTTTACCAATCGTAAAAGCGCACGGGCATCGGCTTCTGAATCGTTAACCCCATCTAGCATCACATATTCAAACGTAATGCGACGCGCATTACTAGACCCAGGGTAGGTTCGGCACGCCAGCATTAATTCTTTCAACGGATACTTCTTATTAATAGGAACCAAAACATCGCGCAGCTCATCGTTCACCGCATGCAAACTAACAGCCAAATTTACACCGAGTTCCCGCCCACATCGTTCAATCAGGGGGACAACACCAGATGTAGATAAGGTGATGCGGCGCTTGGATAAGGCAATGCCTTCACCATCCATGATGATTTTGAGCGCAATCGCAACGTTTTCATAGTTTAATAAAGGCTCGCCCATGCCCATCATGACGATGTTTGATATCATTCGCCCGCCATTCGTTGGCGTTGGCCATTCATCATAAGAATCGCGGGCCAACATAAATTGGCCAACGATTTCAGCGGGCGTTAAATTACGGACAAGTCGTTGCGTTCCAGTATGACAAAAGGTGCACGTTAAAGTGCAGCCGACTTGTGACGACATACAAATAGCACCGCGGTCATCTTCAGGAATATATACGGTTTCAGCTTCGTTC
>Ga0114994_10002642_pt1 | contig 13130 bp, 10 predicted proteins | sample ArcticOcean_MG_C_9_FD_87043 | JGI IMG/M metagenome (GOLD analysis project Ga0114994, IMG submission 87043) | Marine microbial communities from western Arctic Ocean - ArcticOcean_MG_CB2_152 | ecosystem: Environmental > Aquatic > Marine > Oceanic | place: Arctic Ocean: Canada Basin | collected... | reverse complement strand
CGTCATCGACTTTCTGCAAAATTACATGAAGCGCGACGGTACAATTAAAGTCATGGCCGGCAAAAAGCACAAGGGCGCGGCCGCGCAGCTCGCGTTCACAGCGCTCGAGTTCGCAAACAAGTGTGGCGGTGTGGGGTTGTCTTTTGGTGGTAACGTAGCAGCAGAAGACGATGAAGGCAAAGTACAGAAAGAAGACGCGGCGCCGGCAGCCCCAACAGGAACGGCAGGCCAGCGGGTCCCCGACGGCACGCAGATGCGGGCGCACGGTGCTGCGCTCAACATATTAGTTGGTGGCAAAAAACTTTATGGAAGGTTAAAGTACTTGGAAGTTTACAAGCCACGTCACATTACCGAACAGTACAATATTATTGATCAACAAGTCGCAGATGCCGAATCGACTGAATCTGAATATCTCGCTATGATTAAGGAATCGCTACGTGGGTAACAGTACCTTTACCTTGTGGCGTGATTCAATGATGAGATGCTGTGTGGACAGCACGAAGACGCTCCTAATGAGCGTGCGCTGTTCAGGAGGCGTTGTGTACGTTATGGAGAAGCGTTTGCAGGAGGCAGCGGGGAAATCGAGCGGATTTGCGAGTAGTTATGCAGCTCTAATATAATGGCTGTGCTGGGGAAATGCTCCCACTAGTGTTGTGCGCTAGTGAGATGACGTCTTTTCTAGTAACCGGGGCATCTTACTAGGGTAATTCGCGTAATCTCTTAATTAAGAGATTACGCGCCCCCTGGAGTATGTGCTATGCAAGTTGAACAAAACCACTCTATACGACATCCAGCCCGTCCGTCCGCACCTCCCAGACGTTCCCGAGGACCTCTCCAGGAGGGCTCCTCTCCGCGACGCCGCCCGCGCCGCGCCGGGCGAACTCCGCGGCGGCCAGGTCGTAGAGGGCGGCGTCGAAGCGGTTGACGCGCTCGAGTGACAACGTTTCGCGCGCGTCGCCCGCGGGCTTGCGACCGACGTTTTCCCGTCGCCCGCCCGCGCCGCGCGCACAGAGCTCCGCGGCGTGCGCCGGAAGATAGGCCCGCGCGAAGCGGCAGAGGGACGCGTCCATCTGTTCCACTAGACCGACGAACGCCACTTGGCGCAGCGCGGTTGACGCCTCATTCACCTGCGCCGCCGTCGGCGCCGAGGCCCCGGTGACGCGGCCCCCGGGCAGGAACAGGGCCCACTGCTGGTTCGAGACCCAGGCCGGGGGCCGCCGCGTCTGCAGCAACGTGGCGAGCGTCACGTTCTTGTGGCGGCGGTGCACGACGTAGCCGTAGTGGGACCGCACGCGGCTGACGGGTTCCCGGAACCACACGGCCAAGGCACAGGCGGCGCTGAAGGGCCGCCGGCTGTGCGCCGAGACGAAGCGGTAGCCGCCGCTTTTTATAGCATGTAACACAGCGTCGTCGGCGGTGATGGGGTTCACGGCGCACAAACACGCCGGCGGCAATTGCAAGGTGCCTCGTTTACACACCTCGCGCTCGGCGCAGAACTTGTCCCGGAAAAAGCGCCACACGAACGTGCCGGCGCATTTCGGGGTATGGAGGTGGAACACGCAGGTCGAGGCCGGCGCCGCCGCGGCCGCGGCCGCCGCGGCGGCGTGCCGGGTCGCGGGCTCCGTGCGCCGCCGCCGGCGCGCGAGGCGGCGCCGCGGTGCCGCAGCCGCCCCCGCGCCGAGGCGACGCCGCGGTGCCGCAGCCGCCCCCGCGCCGTCTTCCTGACGTTGGAGCGGCGCCCGCTCGTCGGCGTGGGGCGCGCCGCCCGCGGCCGCGACCGCGACGACGCCGAGCCAGCGGAGGCGCATCCTGCTCGGCTGCGTTGATGTCCGCGACCTATCGAGCACTCATGTCTTCGCGCGTAGCGTCTGCGCTCGGCACCGAGAGCACAGCGGCTCTGCGGGTGCTTCTGAGCGCTCGATCGGCCTGCAGGGGCGCACGGCTGCCGCGAAGGCCCTATCGAGGCATCGCTGCGCCCCGCTCGCTACGCCTGCGCATCGGTTCGAGTATGGGCAGCAATAATTATGTCAATTTTTGTTGGGGCCCGAAAACCCGGGGGCTACCGGGGCTACCGGGGCAGCCGCGGACCCGTGCGCTCCGCCGCCCGGGGCGCCTGAGCGGTCGCCGACGCGTGCTCTTACGAAGACTGGCCCACCGCAACTACTAGGAAATTCTAGAGCCCGCCGGCGCTACACCTGTGCGGCGGCAAACGCCTTGTTACGCGAGACACCCGCTGCGGCGGCAAAACGCTACACCTGTCTGCGGCGCTACCCTTACGCTGCACGCGAGACGCCGACCGATACCGTCCCGCGGACCCCTGGGGCAGCCCCCGCACGTCCGCCATGGCCAGGGACCCCCGCGCCGAGGCCGACGCCTACCTGCGGGCCCACGGCATCACGGAGCTCTTCGCGGACCTCGGCGCGCGGCTCATGTTCGAGCGGCCGAAGGACGCGAACGCCTTCTTGCTCGAGGAGCTGGAGCGCGTCCAGGACGACCGCGGGGCGACCTTCTTCACGGACGCGGACGTCGCGGCGTGCTTCGCCGCCCTCGATCCGCACGGCACGGGCAAGGTGACGAGCGCGCAGTACGCGCACGCGCTCAAGTCCCTCGGCATCGACGCGCCGCGGGAGCCGCTCGCCGAAGAGACGATCGCCAAGGACGACTTCCTGGCGCGGCTCAAGCGGGAGCTCGCGCACCCGCCCCGGACGGCCTAAGGCGCGGTGCTCTAGGTCTCGTAGGGGCCGTCGCGGGCCGTCCGGGGAGCCCCGCGGGGGCGGTGGAGGGTCGGCGCCCGCGATGCACTGCGCGCCGTGGACGGCCCCGGCGGGGAACGGCCTGGTTTCGCGATCTTTACCCCAACCGAGGTTTAAGGCGCGGGTTTTATGTACGGGTTTTGAGCCGCACCGTGAAAAACTAGGGCGGCCTTGCTCCCACGCGACGCCCACGAGCTGCCACTGGCACCACCCGCTCGCTGTAGTACGACAGCGCTCGATATATCGCGAAACTCAATCAGCGGCGCCCACGCCGCCGACGCGGGCCCCGGCTGCTAACAGACGCCGCGACGCGCCGCGCTGGAAACAGCCGCGCCGCTAGTAACAGACGCGCCGCGAGACCATGGCCGCCGCCGAGGGCGACAAATGGGAGTGCCCCGTCTGCATGTTCGAGAATTTGCCCACCAACAAGGGCACGTGCGAGTTCTGCGGCGAGGCGATGCCAACCCGAGAGACCGGCGGCGCCGCCGCCCCCGCGGTGGAAGAGGCGGCCGCACCGCCGCCGCCGCCCGCGGAGGCGCCGCGGCCGGCGGCGCCGCCGCCCGCGCCCTCGACGGGCGACGAGCTGGCCCAACTGCTCGAGGAGTTCGAGGCCGCCGCGGGCTCGCCGAAGAGCACGCCGAAGGAGCCCGAGGCGCCGAAGAAGGCCGCGTTTAGGGTGAAGGGTTTTGACGTGTGCTCGGAACAAGGGAAACGTCCTTCCATGGAGGACGTGTACGTCATCACGCCGTCCATCCACGACGACCCCTCCCGAAGTTACTTCGGCGTCTTCGACGGTCACGCCGGCTCGCGCGCGGCGCAGTACTGCGGCCAGCGCATGCTTGATCATATTACCGGGACGGCCGCGTGGAATAGGCGGGACGTCTTGGCGGCCACGAAGTTCGGCATGGCCCGGACCGAACAAGCCTACCTCAGAGCAGCACTGAGCGCGCAGCCGCGGTGGTTCGACGGCACGACCGCCGTCGTCGTGCTAGTTGTCGATGGCATATTGACGATCGGCTGGGCCGGCGATAGCAGAGCGGTTCTAGGGAGAAAGGCCAAGGGCTCCAAGACGTGGTCCGCCTTCGAGCTGTCGCACGACCACAAGCCCACCAATCCTAGAGAATGCAAGCGCATTTTACAACTGGGAGGGCAGATCGGCCGAAGCCTGAAGGAGGCCCAGTCCGGGGACTACACGAAGCGCGCGGGAAGCGCGTGCCCCATATTCTGCTTCGGCGCCAACCAGGACTCGCCTTTGCGTTGCTACCCGGGCGGCTTGTCTTTGTCGCGGTCCATCGGCGACGTCACTCTGAAGTATCACCCAAAGAAGGTCGTCGTGGGCGACCCGGAAGTGGTGCAGCAGCGCCTGGGGCCCGACGACCGCTTCGTGTTACTGGCCTGCGACGGCATCTGGGACGTGATGACCAACGAAAGAGCCGTGGCGATTTGTAGTCGCGCCATCAAAAACAAGGAGGACGCCGCCCGGGCCGTCGTGCGCCAGGCCTATGCGCTGGGGTCCACGGACAACATGACTGCGGTCGTGGTCTACCTCAAGGCGGGGGACGAGTAAGTTCTGCTAGGATTGGTGTGTCCCTCCCCGGGCGGTTCACGACTGTGGCTCGGTGGCGCCTGGCTAGGAGCTACCGGAGGGGCTACGGCGGGCCGGCTGGGCCTCGATGGCGCCGGGCTAGTAGCTATCGGAGAGGGCTACGTACGAATTGCGGCTCGGAACCAGGTCGGCGGTCGCGCGGGGACGCGTCCCGCCGTGCGACCGCGGGGTCGCTCCGCCGCAGTGTGGCCTCATCAACTCCCGTCACATGATGCCCTAGCTATGCTTATCCAGCTTCCTCTCCGCGCACGAGTTTGGCTTCCGCACTTCGTTGTTCGTCGCGCGTGCGCTCGGAGCTGCCGTGCGCCCGGCCCTTCGCGCTGGCAGCGCGTCCCGTTGCGGGGACGCCGGCGGCGGCGGGCACCATGCTCTCCTGCGAGGTGGGGCAGCCTTCCCTTTCAAATTAGCGCCCGCTCTAGATACGCGCGTGCGCAGGCCATCTTCGACGACCCGATGTTCGACGCGGCGGCGTGGGGCGACGACGTCGCCGGCGTCGAGGCCTCTCTACCCATTTCCCTCTTCGACAGCGCGGAGGACACCTTCTTCGGCGACGCCCGCGCGCTCTTCGCGCCCAAGGCGCCGACCGTGACCCCGCCGCCCACGCCGGGAGAGACCAAGGCCACGCTGCAGCTCGTCCACGCCGTGTCCTGGGACGGGAGTTCTCGCGACGCGCCCCAGGTGCCCGTGGTGCAGGACGACGACGAGCTGAGCGCCGAGACGCTGCCTGCACCACCGCGGAAGCGGCGCAAGTCGTCGACCGGCCCGCGCAAGAAAACTAGTAAAGCGCGGGGCCAGGCCTGCCCCTCTGAGCTCCGGTGGGCGAGCGAGCGGGACGCCGACGGAGTTGATACGACGATGCCCGCGACGCGCCCCGTCGGCATCAGCCTCGCGAGCGGCTCGTCGAGCGGCTGGCGCCTGCGCATCGCGGGCACGCAGCTCGGCCACTACGCCACGGCGGCGCAGGCCTGGGCGGCCTACCCCCGCGCCTCGTTCTGATGCACACCCTTCCAAAAATATCTCCCCCCCCGGCCAGGCGCTATGACGCCCGGCGGCGCCTGCTGGGCAGGCGCCGCCCGGGCCGAGGAAACCCAATCCGCCCATCCTTGTCAAGAAGACCATACCCCCTCGCGCATAAGCCTGTTTCTAAGGGCGCCGCGGACGCCTCCTCGAACGCGGGATTACCACAAACATACTTACACACACATATCACTGCAGCAGCGCCCTCCCGTCCCGATCGCCGGATATCCGGGCTTCCGTCGCCTCGGTCGCCTGCCAGGACGCCGTCTGCGTCGCGACGAACGCACCGACGCGGCGCTGGACCGGCTCCGTAATTAAGACCTCGCCGTCATCGATGGACGGCGGTTTTCGCGCCTCCATAAAATCGTCGGGCACCCGCGTTGCGGTGTCGCCGCGGAACGTGAGCACCGTCCCGTCCGACAACTTGAGGCGCCAGCGCGCCGACCACGTGAACTGGCCCTTGCGGATGCGGGCGGGCTTCTCGACCCAACTGCCGGACCCCATGAGCTGGCCGTCGTCCGACGCGAAGGTGCACCGTCCTCTATTTGGATCGCCGACGCTCCGGAACGACACCGTCCCGTCCAGCGACCGTTGGAGTCCGTCGTCGGTCCAGCTCGCCCGGAGGCCCCACCTGCCGCGGATCGTCGCGAGCGGCAATGCATTCACCGGTTGTTCGCAGTTCGGACAGATGTCCAACAAGTCCGAGGCGGTGGCGGGCGCCGCGACCGCGACGGATACGGCAACGACCGCCCGCGGCAGGGCGCGGCGCGACAACTGCCATGGTAAGGCCTCGTCGGCGGCGCCAGCGCTGCCGCCGTTGCGAGCACGAGTGATGTAAGGAGCATTGCCCGCTGCACGCAGCCGCGTGCACCGCCGAAGGTCGACCGCCGCAGCGATGGCTGCGACGAGTACGGACGAGAGGAGCATACTGGCGCGTCGCGTAGTGCTCAAAACCGTCGAGACGGCAGCGCAAGGCTGCGAGGCGTCGAGATTGTAGTGTTGGTGCAGGGGCCACTGTACGACACCTGTTTCACGGCAGCGCTGCTCGTGAGTTGAATGACTGCTTCACGCGCTCAAATATGGCGAGAACCAGAGCTATGCGGCTCTACGAAGGCTTGAACGCGGCAGTGCGGCACCATAAGCTCGGGTTCGGGTTTAACGTACGGGTTACACCCGGACAAAATCGTCGATCGGAGGCCTTGCCTGTGCAACTGGAACGGCCTGTGCGTGCATTAGCAATCACTACACACGTCTGCTGGCAATCGTGCACGCAAGAAGTGCCGCACACCGCGTGCGAGGCTGGACAGAGGAGGCTCACTAGACAGCACCCGCCCGGCCATCGTGATGGCCGCCATCGACCGCTACGCCCACCGGCTAAGCGTGGCGCCCATGATGGGCGTCACCGACCGGCACTGGCGGCACCTCGCCCGGTTGTTGTCAAAAAAAACTTTGGTGTACACAGAAATGGTCGTAGACAACGCCCTCGTGCACAACGCGGACATTTTAGGTCACACGCGCTTCCTGGGCCATGCGTCGTTGGAACATCCTCTAGCTGTTCAATTGGGTGGAAATGATCCCTCGTTGCTCAAGGAAGCCTGTGCACTCACACTAGAGCACTTGAAGTCGACATGTGTCGAAGTCAACCTGAACTGCGGCTGCCCGTCCAACGTGGTGGCCCAGAAGCACTGCTTCGGCGCGCGCTTGATGCTGAAGCCCGATTTAGTTCGAGAGATCGTGCACCAGCTCGATCGAGTGTGTGGTCCAAAAGGCATTCCGGTGAGTGTGAAGCACCGGCTGGGCACGGATCTTAGCGGCAGCGACTACGTCACGACGAAACGTTTTGTGGAGAGCTGTCGCCAGGGCGGGTGCCGGCACTTTGTGCTCCACGCGCGGAGCGCTGTACTGGCGGAGGGTTTTTCTACAAATCAAAATAGAACAATTCCTCCACTAGACACGTCTGTTGCCCATAAACTCGTGAGGGATTTACCGGACTGCACCTTCGCCTTAAATGGCCAATTGAAGACGCTCGAGGACTGCGCGGTCCATTTCGAGGACTACGAGACCCTGCCCCCGGTCCACTCGTGCATGATTGGTAGAGGCGCCTGGTACGACCCCTGGAAGGTCCTAAGCACGGCGGACGCCTTTCTGGGCTACGAAAACGTGTGTCAAAGTCGGCGGTCCGTCCTCGATGCTTACCTAGACTACGCGGACGCCCAGTATCCGCTCTTAGATATCGCGGAGGACGCGCTGTACCGGCCTTTGTATTACCTCTTCGCCGGGGAAGCGCGCGCCAAGAGCTTCCGCGGGGGTCTGTCGGCGGAATCGACGCGGCGCGCCAAGGCCGCGCGGCGCGGCGCCCCGGACCTGCCGCCGCCCTCCACGGTCGTGCGCGAGGCGCTGGCCGCGGCGCGGATCACGCAGGGGGCTTTAGATAGGAAGCCGGGCGAGGCGTCCCGGAACCGGCCCGAGTCGCCGCTCACCGTCGCGGTCGCGGCGCTCGACATCTCGGATTCGTCGTCGTAAGTGCTGTAGTGTTTTTCTCTTCTTTTGCCTTTGCTTAAAGCGCGGCGACCTAGACGGGCCGGGGCGGTGCCTTTCCCCTGCCTGTCTGGCTGCGTGTTGTGCCTAGCCGCCCCGCGAGTGCGGAGTGCCCGACACCGGGTCACGGGTAGTAAAGAGTGCCGGCCGCCCCTCGGCGCCGTCGACGACGAGCGACGACGACGACGTGGGTGATATATGTGGCAACTATTTTAGTACGACGAGGGGGAACAGGGCTTTTTCCTCCACTACTCTAGAGCACGTTGACGCACTTGAGGTCCTCCATCGCCTTGCCGAGGCGCTCGACGGTCGCCTCCTCCGCGGCGCGCAGGGCCATGCGGGGGTCGTAGAACTTCTTGTTCCTGTGAAAAAAACGGTTTCGCGAGGCGACGGTGCGAAACGCGCCGTCGACGGTGCGAATCAAGGCGAAGGCAATGAGAGCGGCACAAGGCGAAGGCAGGGACGCAGGAGGCGCACGGCTTGTCCGGGCTGTCCGGGTTGCCGATCTGGGCCTGGAGGTAGTCGTGGTTGGCGGCCTCGTAGTCGCGGATGCCCTTCCAGAAGGACCACTGCGTGTCCGTGTCGATGTTCATCTTGATCGTGCCGGCCTCGATGGCGTACTGGATGTCCTCCGTGGAGGAGCCGGAACCGCCATGGAAAACAAAATAAACGGGCTTCTTGTCGTCGCCGCCCAGCTTCTCGGAGATGTACTTCTGCGTGTTGTGGAGGATCTCGGGCTCCAGGCGGACGTTGCCCGGCGAGTAGACGCCGTGCACGTTGCCGAAGGCCGCGGCCACGGTGAACTTGCCGTTGGGGACCTTGGACAAGGCCTCGTAGACCTCCCAGACCTCCTCGGGCTGCGTGTAGAGCTTGGACGAGTCGACGTCGGAGTTGTCGACGCCGTCCTCCTCGCCGCCGGTGATGCCCAGCTCCATCTCCAGGAGCAAGTTGGACTTGGACATGCGCGTCAGGTACTCGACGCAGGTCGCGATGTTCTCCTCGAGGGGGTCCTCGGACAAATCGAGCATGTGCGAGGAGAACAGAGGCTCGCCGTTCTTGGCGAAGTAGTCCTCGTTGGCGTCCAACAGCCCGTCGAACCAGGGCAGCCAGTCGCGCATGCAGTGGTCCGTGTGGAGGATGACCGGCACGCCGTAGAGCTCCGCGAGCTGGCGCACCTGGAGCGCGCCCGCCACGCACCCGGCGATGGAGGCCTTGTCGGCCATGCCGTCCTGGCCCGCGACGAACTTGCCGGCCAGGAACTGGCCGCCGCCGCGCGAGAACTGCACGATCATGGGGCCGCCGAACTTCGCGGCCGCCTCCAAACAGGCGTTGATGCCGCAGCTCGACACGGCGTTGACGGCGGGGATCGCGAAGCCGCGCTCCTTGGCGTACGCTAATAAGTCCACGAGGGCCTCGCCGGTCACGACGCCGGGCTTGACGGTGGCGGGCAGCGTGACCGTCGCGGCCTCGAGGGGCGCGGCGCGGACGCTGACCGGCCTGCTCGGCGCGACGAGCGCGCTGGCGCTGCTCAATGCGAGGGCGGCGATGACGGACTGCATCTTAGTTTACCTGTGTGGCGGTGAAACTGTGAGTGCCGATGCTCAATGCTCAATGCTCAATGCTTGGCGGCGCGTCGGTGGCGTGTATGTGGTGGTGTGCGCTCCGGTGCTCGGCGGCACCTCGGCGGCAATTTAGCGGCGGCGAGGGCAAGCGCGGTTGCGCTCTCGCAGAGCGTCGGCGCTCTCCTTTTTTTTGCAGCGGCGGCGCGCGGTTGCGACCGCTGCGGCGTCTGCGGTGTGTGCACGAAGCAATCCTGCTCGTCCGCTGGGACCGGCGGCTCGCTTGTCGCAAGCACGGGTGGGGGTCAGCGAGGATCTCGCCATTGAGCGCGTTGAAGCACCGCGCGGCCGCGATTTTCGCAGAGTTGGCAGCTTGAGTGTGTCATGAGTGAATACCGCTGTTGACGCTGCTATGTACAGTCTCTGTGCGCCGCAAAGGGTGGCTAAATGTGCACTTTTTATGACGTGCAACACACGCCAGTCTTGCGTTTGATAGCCCCTACTTTGCCCCTGCCGGACCAACGCAAACGGTATGGCACGGCTCCACAGTGCTCGGAAGCGACGTTTAGAGTGCTCATTTTGGTTGTTTGTCTTTTGGTATCTTCGGCTGTCCTCTCCCCGCTCGCGCGCAATGCCTCGCTTTGAGGCGTCCATGCACCCCCTCGTAGTGCCCAAAGACGCCGCCGACGACGTTTGCACCCGTGATCTGGGGCCGCACCCGCACCTTAGCCAACCTTGGCAAAAAGGTGAAATGCAAGCGCGGTGCTCGCTGCAGCGTAAAACCTAGGGCAAGCGTGCTCGATCGATCGTACTTTGACCGTCTCCTGTTGCTCCGGCTGTAAAACAAGCGGTACACGCGCCGCAGTTAGCACTCTGCAGGCTGCAGCTGTGCAGAGCCTGCAGCAGAGCAATAGTGTAGAAGGCGAAGCCATGGATGCGACCAACCCCGCGAAGAAGCCACCCAAAAAGAAACGCCGCCACGGCCGCAGCCCCCACCCCCCGCAAAAAGGAAGTTGCTTCGGCGGCGCCGCGGCCCTCGCCAAGAAGTACCCGTTCCCCACCGACTTCTGCGACCACTTCGAGTCGCCGAAAAGGGCGTACGAGGACGTGGCGCCGGTGCTCGCGGCGTTAACAGTGAAACCGCGTGCCGAGATGCGGCTGTACGACCCGTATTACTGCGCGGGGGCCGCGAAAAGGCACCTCCAGGCCCTCGGCTTTTCTTCAGTAAAGAATGACAAGCTCGACTTCTACGCGTCCGACGCCTACCAAAACCCATCTAGATGTACACATGATATTCTAGTGACGAACCCGCCCTTCTCGGACGACCACAAGGAACGATGCCTAAGGTGGGCTTTAGCGACGAAGAAGCCCTTCGCGTTACTATTGCCGGCGTATGTCGTGGACCGACGCTGGTTCCGAGAGGCCTGCGGCGATGCGCGACCGTTCTTCGTCGCGCCGGCCGAGAGCTACGGCTTCGACCATCCCCTCGGCGTCGGCGCCGCCGCCTCGCCCTTCTTCTCCGTCTGGGTCGTCGGCACCGGGACGGGCGCCGCGGCGACGGCGGCCGTGAGGGCATCATTGGGAGGGACCAATATTCTAGTCGACGTGGACGCGCTGCGCCGCGCGGGCCACGTGCGGACCGAGGCCAAGCGGCCCTCGTCGAAGAAGCGGCGGAAGCTCAAGGCGCGGCGCGCCGGCGGCGTGGGGTGATGCTGTTTGTGCATCTCCATAAGTGTGTTTGTTAACGTGGGGGCTGGGGGTGTGCGGCCATGTGCAGCGTCGTGGCTAGGTAGTTAAACCAAAACAACGTTACCGCAGCAGCCGCAGCTGCCCCGTGATCGCATCGACGCGCGAAACCTCCCCCGGCCCGACGGCGAGCACCGTCTCCGTGCCGGGCGCGACCTCGGTGCGCCCCGCGTCGGCGACGAGGCAGTACGGGAGCCCCGCCCGCGCCGCGGCGTCGCGGGCCCGGCGCAAGAAGTCGGCGTCCGGCGCGGCGACGACGACGACGGTCTCGCCATGTTCCGCCCACCGCTCGGTCGCATTTTCGTCGGCGCGCCGCGCCCCGCCCAGCGCCGCGTGGGCGCACTGCGCGGCGACCTTGCCCTTGGACATGCCCAGGTCCTCCCGCACGACGAGGACCATCGTCAGGGCCTCGGGTGCCGGCGGCGGGCCCCTGGAGCCGGGCTCGGGCGCCGGCTCGGCGAAGAGCAGCTCCATCGCTTGCTCCACGGACGTGCAGCCCGCGGCCACGGCGAAGGCGGCCTCGCTCGTGCCGATGCCGAGTTCTACCAATTGGTCGAGCAAGCCCGCGCCGGCCGCGGCCGCGGCGACGTCGGCCAGGACGTCCACGCCTGTACTAAGCGTCTCGACCAGGTAGCCCCGGAGCTTGGAGAGCGTCGCGACCTGGTCTTCGAGCGGACAGCGGTCTAATGAAGGTACGTGAATGAACACGCAGGGCGGCCCGTTTCCAAGCGAGCAGTAGTACAAGTAGTTGCAGACGAAGCGGCCGGCGTCCTCGGACACGTTCACCGCACTACCGGCCTCGACCGCGCGCCTGGCGATTGCCGCGAGATCTAGACCTGTCGTTCTCGTGGTGCCGAAGAACTCCTCTGCGTCGATGGGCGCCTTCTCCGGTTGCGCGCCGCGCTCGTCGGGCACGCGAAACGAGGCGTCGTTGTACGCGCACCGCTCGAGCGTGATGGCGTCGTAGGTGATCGCCACACCGACGTGAATGACGAGGTCTGCATCGCCGCGGCAGCGCCACTTTTTCGCCGCGTCCGCCGAGACCTCCAAAATGTCGACGCTGTCCTCGGCGTGCTGCGCCGCGAGGCGCTGTGCGAGCACACTCGACGGGTTGGCCTCGACGCCATGAAACTGGCCGAAGCCGGTCCACGCGACGCGCATGGCACCGGTCTACCAATTGATCTTCTAGCCTTGGTGTTAAGTGCAGCCGTCGTCAGGCGCCAAAAATGCAATTAAATATATATATGAATGCCGTTCGTGCGCACGGGTTTATTTGACGGGTTTTCGCACACATATGTGAGCTCAAAGTAGGGCAGAGGACCTGCGTACATGCCGGTGGGACTGTTATATATACCAGACGGCAGAGAAACAGTCGTCCCTCACCCGTGTGGGCGCGCCAGCCATACATGTTGTTTACATACTCCAGAGTTAAAATTGGCGTAAATTTTGATAATTCGCCTACCATGAGGACCTGACAAGGCATGCTCCGCCTCCTCGCCCTCGCGGCCACGACCGCCGCGCGCCCCGAGAACGCGACCGCCTACTTCGCGGCCGCACAAAAACTCTGGCCGGCGGCGACCGCCGCCGGCCGCTGCCTCGCGACGCAACGACGAGAGGGCTGGACGACGTAGCCGCGCGGCTCGAACTTCAAAACCTTGGGGACGGAGGGCGTCGGCCACCACTGGCTCGAGGGTTTGCCCCGGCGGCTCTGCGGCGGCGGCGGCAAGCTCAAACGCTGCGGCGGCCAGTCCTCCTTCTCGAGCTGCGGCGGCTGCTGCTCGGAGAAGGTCGTCGGTAACAAAGTCGTCTACACCAAGTCCAAGAGCCGCGCGCGGCGCGGCAACGCCTGGAGCTGCTTCTCCGGCGACAGCCCGAAGTATCCGGTCGTGGACACAAAACGCTGGCACGTCG
>Ga0114994_10002641_pt1 | contig 13130 bp, 11 predicted proteins | sample ArcticOcean_MG_C_9_FD_87043 | JGI IMG/M metagenome (GOLD analysis project Ga0114994, IMG submission 87043) | Marine microbial communities from western Arctic Ocean - ArcticOcean_MG_CB2_152 | ecosystem: Environmental > Aquatic > Marine > Oceanic | place: Arctic Ocean: Canada Basin | collected... | reverse complement strand
TTTCCTTCATTAATCAGATCAGGTAGACTTAGACCTTGATTTTGATATTGCTTTGACACACTCACCACGAATCTAAGATTAGCTTTAGTTAGCTTCTCTAGTGCCGCTTTATCACCAGCCTTAATCTTACGCGCTAGTTCTACCTCCTCCTCAGCAGTAATAAGGTCTACTCGACCTATCTCCTGGAGGTATTTATCTAACGACGCGGTTTCCCTATTGGTAACCTGTTTCGTGATTTTTAGCTGCCTCATGTGCTTTAATTAATATCTAATCCAAATAACAACGTTGACTTAATATACTTTCGTCTAGTCAGTCAATATTAATCTCTCTTCTCTTCCGTTCTGTCGTTTCTTCTGTCGTTTGTTCTATCTCCGCGATCTCCACGATCTCTTCTGTCACCTCTGTCACCACGGCGAGGTCTTTCAGCTGGCTCAACATATCCCTCTGGCTTGTCTAATAGAGCCTTACGACTTAATTTGATTTTACCAGTCTTAGGATCACGTCCTACAACTTTAAACTTAACAGTTTCACCTTCTTTCAAAATGTCTTCAACGTTATCTACGCGCTTCCATTCTAATTCACTTACGTGAAGAAGTCCATCGATACCAGGCATTACTTCAACGAAAGCACCATATGGCATAATCGTCTTCACTTTACCTTCATACACTTCCCCGATCTCAACAGTCGGTGGGAATGCGATTGCTTTAATGCGTTTAACTGCATCATCTATAGCGGCTTTATCAGAAGCAGCAACTTCAACTCTACCCTCTCCATCTATATCCTCGATAGAAATGTTTGTGTTAGTCTCAGCTTGTAGCTCTTGAATGATCTTTCCCCCAGGCCCGATGATTGCACCGATAGCATCTCCAGGAACATTAAATGCAACAATTCTAGGAGCGTGTGGCTTGAAATCTTCGCGAGGCTCAGCAATAACCTTTAGCATCTCACGACGAATGTGATGACGTCCTTCACATGCTTGATTAAGAGCTTCTCTTAAAACATCCATGCTAATACCCTGGATTTTCATGTCCATTTGGCAAGCAGTAATACCATCAGCGGTACCAGTAATCTTAAAGTCCATATCACCTAAGTGATCCTCATCACCTAAAATATCACTTAGAATAGCATATTTACCAGTTTCCTTATCAGTGATAAGACCCATAGCAATTCCAGAAACAGGTGCCTTTATCGGAATTCCACCATCCATCAGCGCCATTGTACCAGCACATACTGTAGCCATAGAAGACGAACCATTTGATTCTAAAATTTCTGAAACTAAACGAATTGTGTATGGACAATCTTCAACTGGAGGTAAAACATGTTTAAGAGCACGTAACGCGAGGTTTCCGTGACCAACTTCACGACGACTTGTTCCACGCAGTGGTCTCTCTTCACCAGTTGAAAACGGAGGGAAGTTATAGTGTAACATGAACTTCTCTGTCTTGCGAACTAAAGCACCGTCTATTAACTGTTCATCTTGCTTAGTACCTAGAGTTAATGTCGTTAGTGCCTGAGTTTCACCTCTTGTGAAAATAGCAGACCCGTGACAACTTGGTAAGTAATCAACCTCACCCCAAATATCTCTTATATCTGTTGTCGAACGTCCGTCTAAACGAACTCCATCATTTAATACTAGATCACGAATAGCCTTTTTCTGTACATCATGTAAGTAAGTCTTAAGCATGAATGATTTTCCCTTGCGCTCTTCATCTGAAAGAGTTTCTAGGAAATCAGCCGTAATTGCTTTGAAAGAAGCTTTACGCTCTGATTTAGAAGAGCCTTTTTGAGCAGCTTCATACATAGGTGGGTATAAAGTATCAAATACCTTAGCTTTCATATCATCATCGTGATCCTCGTGACAGTACTCACGACTTACGCCGTACTTGCCTACTTGCTTAGCTAATGCGATTTGGGCTTCACATTGTGTCTTAATCGCATCACCGGCAACAATAATAGCCTCAACCATTTCGTCTTCACTTACCTCAGACATTTCACCTTCAACCATTACGATACTATCAACAGTACCAGCAACGATTAAGTCGATGTCAGCTGACTCAAGTTCTGTACGTTGTGGGTTAATAACCATTACTCCATTAATACGTGCTACTCGTACTTCAGATATAGGTCCGTTGAAAGGAACATCACTAACAGCGATACAAGCACTAGCAGCTAGACCTACAAGGCTATCTGGCAACACCTCTTCGTCTGAAGACATTAATTGCACCATTACCTGAGTTCCTGCGTGGTAATCACTAGGGAACATTGGTCTAAGAGCTCTATCAACTAGACGCATCACTAGAACTTCGGTATCAGAAGGACGTGCTTCACGCTTAAAGAAACCACCAGGGAATCTTCCCGCTGCTGCGTACTTCTCTCTGTAATCTACTGTTAACGGAAGGAAATCTACTTCATCTCTAGCATCATTACTACTAACAATAGTAGCTAGCATCATCGTGTTTCCACAACGTAGAACGATAGACCCGTCAGCTTGTTTAGCTAGTTTTCCAGTCTCGAGGGTGATCTCACGCCCGTTGCCGAGATCAATGGTTTGTGTATGTACCGTGTAATTCATTTCTTTTCTATATATCTTCTTCTAATGTGTGGCCAAGTAATACAAGTGTGTTTTCAACTTGCTTTTTATAACAAAAACCAGACCAAAAAACAATGTATGTCTAACCGAGATTTTCTCGGTTAACAGATCTAGCGACGTAGCCCTAATTCTTTTACGATTGCACGGTAACGAGTAATATCCTTAGCCATTAAATAGTCTAAAGCTTTACGACGTTTACCAACTAAAGTAATTAGCGCTCGTTGCGTGTTAAAATCTTTGCGGTTATTCTTGAGGTGCTCTGTTAGGTGAACAATTCTGAAGGAAAACATAGCAACTTGTGCCTCTGGAGACCCTGTGTCTTCAGCTCCTTTTCCGTGTTTTGTGAAGAATTCTTTCTTCTTTTCTGCGTCTAAGTAATACATATCGAAATCTTTTGATGTCCGCGATGCGAATTTTAATGAGCCGCAAAGATACGTCAAATGATAGTTGATAAACTACTTCCCTAGCATTTCTTAATCAATACTTTAATCTTGAAAACTTTAAGTTGCCGTATGTAGCATCCTCAACATAAAATCAAGTTTGGCCTTAAGATCTTTCCTCTCCACTATCATATCCAGAAACCCATGCTCTAGAAGGAACTCAGACCTTTGAAATCCCTCAGGCAAGTCCTTACCTATTGTTTCTTTAACTACTCTAGGACCTGCGAATGCTATTAAGGCATTTGGCTCTGCAATATTTATATCTCCTAACATTGCGAATGATGCTGTCACTCCACCAGTTGTGGGGTCAGTCAACACACTTATATATGGCAGTCCAGCTCTTGCTAACATAGAAAGCTTAGCACTTGTTTTAGCCATTTGCATAAGACTTAGTCCCGCTTCCATCATTCTAGCGCCACCAGATTTGGATATACATATAAATGGCACGCCTTTCTTTATTGCATGATCAATGCCCTTAGCTATTTTCTCACCAACTACTGAGCCCATAGACCCTCCGATAAAGGCAAAGTCCATACATGCAATCACAACAGGAGCACCATCCATATCGCCAGAAGCAACACTTAGAGCATCGTTTAATCCCGTTTTCTTCTTAGCCGCTTCTAATCTGTCGGGATATGGTTTTGTATCCGTGAACTCCAGAGGGTCAAGCGAGGTCATTTTAGGAGCTAAACGGCGACATTTACCATTGTCGAATAAAAAACTAAAGTACTGACTTGATCCTATCCTCTCATGATGGCCGCAATGTCCACATACCCACACAGCAGCTTCATGTTCCTGGGCAGATACAACAGTTTTACAACTGGGGCATTTATACCAAGCGCCTTCTGGAATCTCCTTCTTTTCAGCCGACTTTGTTTTAATTCCTTCTGTATTTCTTTGAAACCAACCCATGTGTAATGATTTAATCGAGCGGCTAAGTTATGAGTATTAAAATGGATGTCCTATACCTAAATGAATAGCTCCTTTCGGACGTGACTGACCCAGCCATCTTTCTGATTGAATAGATGTGGGGTCATAAACCCTTAACGCAGCATCTAATCTTATTAGAAAGAAATCGAAGTCATACCTCAAACCCATTCCTGCACTAAATGCTAAGGAGTTAAATCCTCCTGATTTAAGAGAGGAACCATCATTTAACCCGTTATCGTGAAGCCAGACATTTCCAATGTCCGAAAACATTGCCAAGGTAATAGACTCTGACCATGCCAACCTCAACTCCGCTGACATCTCAAAACTCACATCACCCACTCCATTTAACAAACCAACTTCCGATGACTCAGAATTGAAAGTCCCTGGACCTAGATCCCTCACTGGCCACCCCCTTACTCCGTTCGCTCCGCCTCCGAAAAAACCCCTATCATAAGGAAGTGCTGAAGTTCCATCACCTATCCACGCTGAACCTACTCTAATTTTAGTGACCCAAGTTCTTCCATCCACACCTAATACAGAACCACTAGCTTTCCATGCACCATCCAACCTTATAAATTTAATAATAGGCACATTACCTATATAGACACCCCCATCATCGAGAACATTTAATCCTAATAATGGCGCAAGAGGTTTAGATAAAGCGCCAGACCACTCAAAATTAATGGCTATAGAATTCAATACCGATGCATTCGTAGTGGATTGCACCCAAGACAAACTGCTGCCGGTTGTTGCGTAATCACTAAATCTATATGACAATAGGGGGTCATTTGCCTCTGATAACCACTGGTCAAAAATCTCATCCTTATCTAGACTTACATAACTAAATCTAAATGGGTTAAAAATAATTTTACTGTTCTTCTTTTTATTCTCTATCCAGTCTATGCTATGGTTAAAGTTAAAGGTTGTACGTATGTATTCAGGGCGTGATTCTTTAGCTGCATTTAGCAACCATTCGGAGTGTGCATTTGTAGATTTAGGTAATGAATTGATATTGAATGGTGATGCTCCGATTGTTCTGTATACCATTTGAAACCCAAATTCTCCACTGTTTGGCACGATGGAATTGTGATTATATGAAAACGGTTCCGTTGATGCAATCGAAGCTGATGCTGTCCACGAAAGAACATCTGCCTTTTTAGTTGTGTTTTTATCTGTCCAAGTGATTTTTGCTAATGGACCAAACCGTGTATCTGCTCTAGTCATATCTAATTCTACAGCTATACCATATCTGGGAGCGCTTTGTAGAACTATAGTAACATCAACTGTACCGAATTCATCTGAAGATGTTTTTGGAAAATCTTTCCTTATTTCAAGGGATTTTATAGCAGACACTGAAGACAATCTTCGATATGAAGCTTCGAAAATCGAAGGGTCGTAGCTACCACCTTTTTCAAGTAACACGAGATAACTAAGAATATCGGAATGGATAGGTTTCCTCATATCACTTTGATCAAAGAATACATTTCCAATTTTCATTTTTAAGTGAGGTGTGGTTGAATATTTATCTTCATTGTTTTGGGCTCTTAAAACAATTTCAACATTAACTCTACCTGTACATTTGGATGTGTCTAATTCATATTGAATAAACCCCTCGTTTAATGACGCAAAACCTAAGGACTGCGCTCTTGCAGCCAGCCTTGACCTCTCCGCTTGTAAAACCTTCATGTTTAGAGGGTCGCCACTGATTATGGCACTATTTCTCATCAAGTCATCCATTGGAAGGCCTGAATCAGTTCCCACCCAGTCGATTGTGTCTAAGTACCATCTCATTCCCTGCATCACATTATATACAACTATTATATTTCCAGATCGAGTTGAATCAACCGCAACAACAACTTCGGCATTTAGAAAGCCATAGTGCCGCATCACCTGCTCCATCTTAACCTCAGTACGCGATATAATTAAGTCGTCAAATATCACTGGCGGCTCACCGAAAACTTCCCTCACCACATATCTATATCCACCCGGCGCCTTTCCACGGCTAGCTCTTCGGTCAAGGCTTTTTTGAAATTTATTAGCGCTAATAGAATTGTACGCTAATAATCTCCATCTCACACCCAATAGCTTTTTGTTTTCCCGCAGGATAAATACAGACTCTAAGTCATGAATCATCTCTTTAGAAAGAGTAGAATCTGATGTTATCAGCTGCTTTGTTAAAATCGGACTGGTTTGGGATGTGACATCAAATGGTTTTGTCATTAAAAATATCACCAGCATTAACACAATGTAACTTTGAGGCATTAGCTTTGTAATTATGCTCACTAAAAACGAAAGAAACGCCATAAAAGCCCTTCGAAGTAAGGATAACCGTTTGCAACAAAACCAAATGGTAGTAGAAGGATTCAAGAGTATATTAGAATTGTTAAAGAGCAGAATCGTTGTAGAACGAATTTACATTACATCTGGTATAGAGGAGTCTTCAATTCTAAACGAAATTAAAGTCTTAGCTAGCACATCAGATATTTCTCTGTGTGATGTGTCAAATAAAGACATGGATATCATGTCAAGTCTGAAGAGTGCTCCTGGGATCCTAGCTGTAGGTAAACTCATCAACTCTCCAGTTACAGATGTGATTGACCGGCTTAAGCAGGCGGGACCATGCTCAACTTCATGTATTATCATTCTAGATGATTTAGTTGATCCAGGCAATGTCGGCACATTGATTCGCACCGCGGAGTGGTTTGGTTTTGCGGGTGTCATTTGTTCAGAAAGAACGGCTGACATTTGGAACCCTAAGACGATTCAAGCATCCATGGGGTCTGTATTCCGAATACCTATAGGAGTGGCTTCGCCTATTGATGTTATCAAAGACAACAACTTAAAAGCTGTAGCACTAGAAGCAGACGGAGAGAACTTATATAATGATGATTTCATTCCAAACGCAATAGTTATAGGTTCTGAATCTCATGGCATCACTCCTGCACTATCTAAAGTTTGTGCTAAAACCTGGTCAATCCCAGGTAAGGGTCATACGGAATCGTTAAATGCCGCTATAGCAGGAGCTATAGTATCGGCAGAACTTGCACGCAGAACTAGCTAAGAGAGTAATTATCTGATTACCTGATGTTTAGCTAGCAATGGCTGAACGGTTATTTCACACCACTTTCTTTCTATTTCCTCTTTAGAAAATAAATCTGTCCCTACAAACGAGACAACGTCATTCAGCCTTGACGTAAAGAGTTCCTCATCATTAGAAGTTACAGTAAACTCACTATTTTCAGGAAGTGATATCTCCAGATATTTAGCTGAAAGTAGTTGATTAGGGAAAATCATATAGCCACTGAAGATAGATTTATCAACTAGTGCTGCTAGAACTCTTTCAGTCCTTACTCCGTCTTCCTCTGCCCATGGGATTGTATTGCAGAAATGAAGATGCACCCTACCCTTGTGCCCCGTAATACCTAAAGCCATGCTCATTTCGTCCTCTCCAGGGGCCTTCTCATAGTTACCGTTTTTTTCTATCATCAACAGCTCTCTCACCTTAAAAGAGTCACAGGGGTCCCACTCATAAGACAAACTAATGGGCCTCACATTTAAACCGTCCCAAGTATCCTGACCTCCTTCAGAAATAAGCATTCTTATCAGGGCTGGAGACGTCGAGTCCTTTCCGTTTTTCGCCCTTCCTTCCTTCTGAGCAAGCCAAACTGACTGACCTCTAGCAATTGCGCTTCTAATATAATCCGATACTAGTAGACTGCTAGCCCATCTCTCTCTCGCAGATCCTCCTCTTGGCACCACGAAACATCTGTTAAGCCGTACTAAATCTTCTATCCATTTTTTAGACAGTAAATTATCTCCTATCCCTATTTCTGTTGATGAATAACCATTACCCATTCTAGCTACATTGACTAGAGAGGGGTCTAGAACGATATCCTTATGGTTCGTCAGGTGCAATGTGGTTTCCGACAAAGCAAATTCGACAGTTTCAGCATCGAAACCAACGGTCACACCATCGGTAGCACCTTCTATCAATGCCTCTAAAAAAGGGAAAGTCAACTCATCCTGAAACTCCTGAACTGATTGCATGAAAGGCATCGCTTCAGCAATTTCCTCGGCGTTATCAGCTCCAATTAAAGGAGTTAGCAACGCCACCCAATCTATACTATCAGACAGACTTTTAGCTACAGAAGCAGTTTCTGCATCCGAATAGGGTCTTATATGTTCGAAGTCGTGTTTTGACATCCGTCGGGCAAGATACCCCACCTACCTTTGTAACCAATAATGACTTTCGAAGATCTTAAAATAACACGTCAATTTCTTAATGCAATTGAGGATAGCGGTTTCACAAAACCTAGCCCAATTCAAGAAAAAGCTATACCGCCAATTAATGGTGGTCAAGACGTAATAGGCATTGCCCAGACAGGAACGGGAAAGACCGCTGCTTTTGCACTTCCATTACTTCAGAAAATTAAATTCGCTCAGGACTCACCCCCTAGGGGTTTAGTTCTGGTGCCTACTAAGGAACTTGTCATACAGGTTCATGGAGTTTTTTGTTCTTTAGCAGCATACACCGATATTAGGTGCATCGCTTTATATGGTGGTGTGGGGCCTAAAACTCAATTAGAGGGTCTCGAGAATGGAGTTGATATTATCATCGCTACACCCGGAAGATTTCTAGAATTATATTTAAAAGGGGGAATTAAGCCAAAGAAAATCAAGACGCTGGTCCTTGACGAATGTGACAGGATGATGGATATGGGGTTTATGCCTCAACTCAGAAACATTCTCGAGGTGATTCCATCTAAAAGACAAAACCTTCTATTCAGCGCTACTTTCCCTGAAAGAGTGGAAAGATTGTCTGAGGAGTTTCTGCTTTGGCCTACTAGAATAGAAGTCAGTCCTCAAGCTACACCTGTCGCAACAGTTACACAACTGAAAACAGCTGTACCTAATATTAGGACTAAACTCAATATGTTAGCCCACCTATTAACAATAGTTTACCCTGAAGAAAGAACTCTTATTTTCGTCAGAACGAAGGAGCAAGCCGAGTCAATATCTAAATTTCTTGAAAGAACCATCTCTGGAGGAGTACGAGGACTTCACAGTAACAAAGCCCAAAACACTCGCTTACACGCAATGGATCTCTTCAGGGAAGGAGCCATTAGAGTGCTGGTAAGTACTGACGTGGCTAGTCGAGGGATTGATGTCCCGGACACGAAGCTTGTAATTAACTGTACTGTACCGAGGAACTCATCCGATTATGTTCACAGAATAGGACGGACAGGCAGAGCATTCAGAGCTGGTGTTGCACATACTCTGTATGATCCTAGTGAGAAAATGTACTTAGCTTCTGTAGAGTCTTATTTACCTAGTAAAAACGTTATTACCGAAGTCCCACTTCCCGATGTCATAACAATAGAGACGACACCAAAATACGAGGCTAAAGACATGGCGAGGGACATCGATTATCAAAAACGCAAAGCGGACCCAACATTCCAAGGAGCATTTCACGAGAAGAAAAACCGAAAATCCCAAGCCAAATCACGGCAGCAGCGTAGTGCTAGAAGAAGGAAATAAGGTTACCCCATCTGTTTCGAGTACATAGCCTTCCTCGTAACACATTATCGCAAGCCTCCCATCAATTAGTGACTCTATGTGAGTGTGGTAGTTAAAATTAAACCCATTGCCCTTTAGCCAAGAATAGGATTCTTCTGCACTGCCTGACACGCGGCTTTCCATTCTAAGTTCTTTCAATAGACCTCGGTTCTTATCTAACACCCTTCCTACTTTTCTTAATTTTGAGGAAATTCTAACTGCATTTAATACTTTCATGACCACAATAACTGAATTAAAAAGCGTTGAAAAGTGTATACTTTATAGAAGGGTACTCTGAGTTTATATACGTTTATTTGCATTATGAATCTCTCTAGAAATTTGAATAAAGTAGGAATTGTAGGAGCTGGAGCTATGGGGTCTGGCATAGCCCAAATCGCCTCTCAAGCCGGTCATCATGTAGTAGTTTTCGATCTAAATCAAACTGCCCTCGACACCAGCTCAAAGAAGCTATCTAAGGTGATGAATCGACTAATCGAAAAAGGTGCTGTAAGTGAGTCAGTGGCTTCTGACATACAAGAGCGGATCACCAGAACTACTGACATATCTCAATTCAAAGATTGTGGGCTTGTGATAGAGGCTGTCGTTGAGGATCTGAATGTTAAACACAGTGTCTTCGCTCAAGTCGAAGATGTGGTTGGCGCAGATGCCATTATTGCATCCAACACATCATCTCTATCCATCACTACCATTGCAGCAGGATGCAAACATCCTGAACGTGTTGTGGGATTACATTTTTTCAATCCTGCTCCTTTAATGCCCCTAGTTGAGATAATACCAGCCCTACAGACAAGAGATGAACTTGATGTGGAGTTAGTGGAGTTAATGACACAATGGGGTAAATCTCCTGTGATTACAAAGGACACCCCAGGATTTATTGTTAATCGCGTAGCTAGACCATATTATGGAGAAGCAATGAGGATTTTAGATGAAGGCCTTACAGACGTCTCAACTATTGATGAGGCTATGAGGTCATTAGGCTTTAGAATGGGGCCTTTTGAACTTACTGACTTAATAGGCCATGACGTAAACTATGCTGTTACTGAGTCGGTATTCAAAGCTTTTTACTATGACCCTAGATTCAAGCCGAGTATTACGCAATTAAAACTTGTGGAAGCTGGATGGCTAGGTCGTAAAACTGGAAGAGGTTTCTACAAATATGCTGAAGACGGAAGTAAGTCAAGCTTTATACTCGACAACAAAAACGACTTAAAAAAAACCATATCTGAAAGGATAATAGCAATGCTTATTAATGAAGCGGCTGATGCTGTTTTCTGGGGTATAGCATCAGTGGAGGATATCGATACAGCCATGACTAAGGGCGTGAACTATCCTAAGGGGTTGTTGGTTTGGGCTGACGAATGGGGAGCAGCAAAGGTGATTGATATAATAGAGAAACTGAGGGATAACTTTGGTGAAACAAGGTACCGAGTCAGTCCTAAATTAAGAGAGCTCGCAGCAACTGGCAAAAAGTTCTACAACTAGAACTATTTTCTACCTTAAACTTCTTATTGAGTGAAGTTTATGAGTCAATTCTCCCGACTCACCATGGATAATTCCATCTGGACTCAGCTTATCAATCCTAACTGATCCAGAGGCATGAATCACCTCATCTGCGCTGAGTAGAATTGCGACATGAGTCACCTCATCTTTATTATTTATAAAGAAGGCCAAATCATTAACCTCCCTTTCTTCCCAGCTCACTACACTACCTACTCCCGCTTGGTCGCTTGCGTCTCTAGGGAGATGTTGCGAGCTGCATAATTTTGCTGAAATCTGAGTCAATCCCGAACAGTCAATACCAGCAAATGTTCGCCCTCCCCACAGATATGGGACGCCTAAAAAAGTTTTGGCTAATTCACTCAATGAATGAATTGTTTGAAAAAGCACGGAATGTTTAAAGTTTTCTGTAGTTCTTCCTGCAATTTTTACCACCCCAGCACGTATAGTAATCCTTGTGCCAGCAGGATAAACCAGAATACTATCCGAACCCTCAAAAGTCAAGGCCTGAGAGACGCACATAGTAGCATTGTCTTCACCGGATGGTTCGTAATCGGTGAAATGTCTTAAATCCCCATACCCCTCGTACCCGTCATGATTGCACCTCAACTTAATCCAGTTGCCGTCAAGGTTTTCGAGGACTGTTATTTCTTCTCCGGCAAGGACTTGGGATACCATCTCTGATCTGTCGTTTGGCTTCGCCCTAAGAGGAACAAAGGGAAATATCGCGACCAGAGTATCCATAGCACTCATCTTAAATTATATAGCCTCTATTACAATCGCCGAAGCTCCTCCCCCGCCGTTACAAATTCCAGCAGCTCCATATTTAAGACCTCTTGCCTTAAGCGCGTGCACAAGTGTTACAACGATTCTACAACCGCTTGACCCAAGTGGATGACCTAGAGCCACAGCTCCTCCGTTCACATTTACTTTCTCAGGGTCTAAACCCAAAATCTGATTATTAGCTATCCCCACAACTGCAAATGCTTCATTTAGCTCCCACAAGTCTATTTCTGAAATGCTTAACCCAGCTCTGTCAAGTGCTACGGAAAGTGCTTTGGCAGGAGCAGTAGTAAACCACTCAGGTGCTTGTGCAGCATCAGCTACACCTAAAATCTTTGCTATAGGCTTAAGATCATATTTAGCAACAGCCTCTTCCGAAGCTAGGACCACCGCACTAGCTCCGTCATTAAGAGTTGAAGCATTTGCTGCTGTTATGGTTCCTTCTTTATCAAAAGCAGGGCGTAAAGAGGGAATCTTATCCATTCTAACATTAGAGTACTCCTCATCCTTAGCGAACACAACAGGTTCACCTCGTCTTTGTGGGACTTCAACAGGGACCACTTCCGCGTCGAAGGATCCTTTATCCCAAGCATCAGAGGCTCTATTGTAGCTAGTGATCGCAAAAGCGTCCTGCTCTTCTCTAGTAATGTTTTTCTCTTTAGCACAAATTTCAGCACAATTACCCATGTGCACCTTGTTGTAAACGTCCGTTAAACCATCGACAAGCATACCGTCACGCATCTTAATGTCCCCAAACTTGATGCCATTTCTTGCGTTTAAATAGTGTGGAACTTGAGACATATTCTCCATACCACCTGCAATCACTATCTCTGCTTCGCCTGCGGCTATGGTGTTTTTCGCTAACGATATGGCTTTCATTCCGCTAGCACAAACCTTATTCACGGTAGTACACGGTACTGAGTCAGAAACTCCAGCAGCCATCGCCGCCTGTCTAGCAGGTGCTTGGCCTACTCCAGCTTGAAGCACATTACCCATAAAGACCTCATCCACCTTATCGGCATCAACTGATGCCACCTCAAGGGCTCCTTTAATAGCAACTGCACCTAATGCAGTAGCTGGAACAGATGAAAGCGAACCTAAAAAACTTCCCATAGGGGTACGTGAAGCTGATACTATATAAACGTTAGATGCCATATTAATTGTTTTACTGTCTGGGTAGTGGGTTGGTCTTAAGACTTGGCTTTAGGGGCTGCCTTTGCTTTAGGAACTGCCTTTGCTTTAGGAACTGCCTTTGCTTTAGGAACTGCCTTTGCTTTAGGAACTGCCTTTGCTTTAGGAACTGCCTTTGCTTT
>Ga0114994_10002639_pt1 | contig 13137 bp, 10 predicted proteins | sample ArcticOcean_MG_C_9_FD_87043 | JGI IMG/M metagenome (GOLD analysis project Ga0114994, IMG submission 87043) | Marine microbial communities from western Arctic Ocean - ArcticOcean_MG_CB2_152 | ecosystem: Environmental > Aquatic > Marine > Oceanic | place: Arctic Ocean: Canada Basin | collected... | reverse complement strand
CGCCTCCTTCATCTTCTTCTCCGCCGCCTCCTTCATCTTCTTCTCCGCCTCCTTCATCTTCTTCTCCGCCGCCTCCTTCTCCGCCGCCTCCGCCGCCTCCTTCATCTTCTTCTCCGCCGCCTCCTTCATCTTCTTCTCCGCCTCCTCCGCCTCCACCGCCTCCGCCGCCTCCTTCTTCTCCTTCGCCTTCTTCTCCTTCGCCGGATCATTCTTTTTAGCCGGCTCATTCTGCTTTACCGCCGGCTTTGCCGGCTTTACCGCCGGCTTCCTGCTGCTGCTGCTGCTGCTGCTGCTGCTGCTGCTCCCGCTCCCGCGCCGCCCCCCTCTCTGATGTGTACGGTTACTCTTTTTATTTACTCTTTTTTTAAGGGTTCTTGTGCGCCTATTACTCTTTTTTTTAAGGGTTCTCGTGCGCCGATTACTCTTTTTTTTAAGGGTTCTCGTGCGCCTCCTACTCTTTTTATTTTGTGTAGAATATAAACCTTTCTTTTTCGGCATTATATAATATTATATTATTTAAATTTAGTACGCGAAAGAATCTAATGATTGAGTGTAGGGGTTATTCTTGAATGGGTTTAATAAACTAGGATCAATGCGGATAGCTATCTTTTCATCCTCTAATCTATCTTTCATCGTAGTTAGATCTCCGTTATTTTCTTCGGGGATATTTTGATACACTTTATCAACCGAATTCAAACGATGATTTGTGTAGTCATAATCAAGTTTATTAATTTCCATATTAACAGTATCCATCCCATTTGAAATTTTGACATTGTTAAGGGTTGGTGCTCTCCCTTGTGCAATAATTTCTTTGGTTGGATTCGTTTCCGCATTTTGATAATTCATTTGATCCATCTCCGCTTTGTTAAATCCAGCCGCACCCCCCGTATAATTAAACATCGTTGTATCCTTCGTAGTCGTTTCCGGTACTTCATAACCAGCTGTGTTCTTTTCATATCCACCCGTGAAGTATCCATTATTTTTAGAATCAATCGTTGTTTGTTTCTTTGTCTTCTTGATGTTATCTTGAATACCCATCGTAGTATTTAGTTGGAAATTCCCCAAATTACCATTATTTTTTGAATTAATGGTCGTCTGTTTCACCGTCTTTTTGAGTGTGTCTTGGAGTCCAAGGGTTTGACCGTCATAGTCTGCTCGTAAATTACCCCGATGGTTTCGGAAATGAGTTGTATCCCTTTCATTGGGTAACGCGCGATACCCTTGTTTATGCATTTCCGATCCATTGAGAGGTACATCTGACCCGGCGTTACGGATTGTGTCTACACCAAGTTGATTTTTCATAGGTTTTCTTACACCAGCACGTTTTTCATTTCCTTGATGTAATACCGGAGCAGCTGAACCGGTCGGTTGATGATTAATCACCGAACGATTCGTTTCCTGTATCACGTGTAATGGTCGTTGAGCTTTCTCAAGTACGGCACCAGTTGTAACCAGCCATTTATCAGCGGTATTTTCATATGTCGTATCTATTTGTTGCTTAAACACTTGCCCATGTGTTCCGCGGGCTTCATTCATATTCTTTCCACTCAATACTTTCCCTTTAAAAGTTAATTTAGGATTACTTTCAGCTCTTAATTTATCCACATTTGTACTATTTGCAATTAATTGGTCTATACTACGATTTAATGGATCTTTCACATCTATATGTGACACTCTTTCTTGGGTAAAAGGTAGTTGACTGGTCTTCAAAATGCCCGTATCGTAACGGGTGACATCCCCCATACCCTCCCCAAAGGTATTCCCGTATATCTGTTGTTTTTCCAATTGGAACAAATTCGTGGATTCATTCTTTGTCTGATGGAACTCTTGATCATTACCACCTTGGTGAGCTGTTAATGTTCGGGTATTTTCCAATCCTTCGTTTGTTGGAGCGGTACCGCTGAAATAAGGAACCATTCCAATTCCTTGATCATTCTGCGAGAAATTTTCTTTTGAGATAAATGAACCACTCGCTTTACTAAAGGTATGGTTTTGAAAGTTTTCTTTTAACTCCTCTAATTCAGTGTCATTATCACTCAATGGTGGATTGTATAAGTCAGAACCAATCCGATCTAATTTTTGATGATTAATAATCTTTGGTCTCTGTTGATGTGATTCTTCGAAATTATCAGCCGCCAATTGACGTATCTCCGTATCAACCGTATTATAGTGTTCAGAATTGTATATATTGTTACCATTCGGGACGGCCGCTTTATTTTTAATCGTAGTATTTACGGGATTGTTATTTTCATTATTTTCATTAAATAAATATCCTAATCCAACGAGAGCACCTAGAATAGCAACCTCCATTTAATACTTATATTATATAATATTATTTATTATTTATCGTAAATAGTTTATTAATTTTAAAATCTCATCGGGAACGATTTGATGTGTAAATAAAACATTCATTTTATTCTCATGGAAATGCCCTATCAATTTAAAATGCATTTCATTTTCATATAAAATAATAATCGTATTGATTGAATTATCATATTCATAAAACAAGGGGTAATGATAGTATTCACTCGTTATTTCATTGCTATTCAAAATAATAATATTTAAATTTAAATACTCCTTGAGTAAGTTTAGAATTAAAAAGTCACCCCAAAAATGATCACCCCCTTCATTTAATATTTTTTTAAACCCTTCAAATGTCATCGTAGATGGATCCCATTCGCCGTCAAAGTCATCCACCGCGTGAATAATCTGGTATAATTCAATTACTTCTTGATATCTTTCGTATGTTAGAGATGCGGATATCTCCGCCCGTAATATCTTATAATCATATCCCCCTGTATTATCAAGGGCATAACTAATACAATGGAATAAACAATCTCCTTCTCCACCACAATCCAAACTCGCATATAAGGAGTTATTACTTTGTTTCTCAAGATAACAATTTAATTTCTTGATCCATTGCTTATTGAGTTTTTCCCAGCCATACTCTTTTAATAGGTGGTGCCAATTATGATTTTTGATAAGATCTACTTTTTCATTTTCTTCATAATATAGTTTATTGTTCATTAAAAAAACTTTATCAGTTAGATAATTACGCTCCATTTACTATTAATCTTTAATTAGTCTTTAATCCTTAATAATAGATGCATGCTTTTTGAATTTTCCTAACAACACGTTCTATTTTCCCCCACTCTTCAGATTGTTTTTTATCTCTCTTTGAAACATCAATCCTATTATTTTGAGAACTACTGAAATTCCATAATAAGAGTTTTAAATATTCATGTTTATACTTCGGGTAATACCGTTGGATCTGTGAAATGATAGACCGATTACAATGGAAATCATTTGCTTGGTAAATCCATTCTTTTTTCAATAATGGTTCCATATCTAGTTTTACAAGAGGAATCTTACAATTCGCGGATTTAAGTTTGTTATGGTAGAGTAAATGTGTATAGTATTCAATCATATTCATATCTCCATTCATTCCACCGTAAGCCTTTCTAAATCGCAATGTATTCAATAATATATCCGTCGTATCACCAATCTCTATTTCTTCTATCTCTGTATTAGAGTAAAAGGTTACATCACTCAATGTAGCCAAATGGTAAACAACACCCAATAACCATTTGACGATTTCTTGTTTCATTTCAAACTTTTTTGAATGAGCAATCATTAACCATATTAAAATAGGGAAACTATCATGTATCGTTACGTCTTCTAACATAATAATAGGTAGTCTTCTTAAAAACGAAGTACAATCTAAATCAAGAAGATGTTTCGCGGTTTTAACACTTTTTACATCATCCATTCTTCTTATACATTTTTGTAAATGGGACATTAAATATTGATTCTTTCTATACTCCAATTTCACAGGTGGATAATAATTCATAAAATTAGGATTGATTGATCCGCAAATAACATGTTCTGTTCCTTTCATCATAAATACACTTTCAAAAGTTAGTTTGGTGGGTTTTTCTACGAGTAATTCAATACTCTTTGGTCTTTTATCATTCCATTCAAGGTAAAAGAACATTTTTTTTTTAGCTTTAAAAAAAGGAGATTATAAATTTCAAATTTAAGTTAATTAGTTAGATTCTGTGTTGTACATTCTTCGGTTGTATCCATTAAGTCAAGGTATGTATTTTCTCCTAAACGATCAAATTGTTCTATTATATTTTCTTGCGGGTTTTTAAATACATTATCCCATCTATTTTTAGTTTGACCCCTTAATAGATGGGGTGGATCATTCAATAATGTGCTTTCTTGATGAAAAAATCCATCTTCCAAATTCAAATACTTAATAATTTTCTCTTCAGAGGGTTTATAATGTTCTTTTGGATTATTTGAAAGAACCCTGTTTAACCCCATTAATTCAGAATCAACGTCAACAATATTTGAATCCGCTAGTAAAGAACCTCCGATTTTTTGCATGTGGACGGTTGGGGCCCATGGGTAGACGGGTTCCCCTTCAGTTTTTACCGTATTACGGAAATAGTGACCCGGTCCAAGTGATTGAATTGTAGCTTCTTCTTCCAGTTTTTGATTTAATTCGGCGAAATCTGTCATTGATACTATATTTTATACTATATTTTATTTTTTTTCTTGTATTCTCCGCATGTAATCAAGATTACGCACAATTTGACGAGTTGGTAATCCGCCTCTAACCCATACATCCATTGAGTCTTCTGGGATAATATTTTTAGTTTCTTGGACTTCTTTTTCTAATTTAGAAATCATTGGTGTGATTGAATATGGAAGCGTAGTTGATTCTGATAAGGGGTTACATGGACGTTGTTCACTTGTAAGGTCGGCGTTATAAATAAGTGATTCTGCGTCAACATCGTATTCTCCTTTTCCAAAAAATCCCTGATTTAATAAATTTGGAAATTGGTGAATATATTTTTTATTTGTTAATTTTTCACGTCCTTCTTCTCCAATCCGTAGAACGGAATCACCATCTATTAAACAACCATTTTCACCCATCCATCCTTTTCCACCACTAAAATTGACGTTCGGTTGACTTAATTGTACGTTGCGTGCAGTTTCCAATGTACAATCGCACCCGTACATATTATCCAAATGATAATTACCCGGGCCAATCGCCTGCTGTATTTCTAAATTAACTACTGCTGGATCGGATTTCAAAGATCCCTTTTGTTCAAGTGAAAAAACAATATCAGTTAAACTTTCAGAACACTTTTGTAATTGTGCGCCTTGTATATCGGAAGAAAAACCACCATGGTACCCGGTAGAACTAACTATTTGTGCCATTTATATAATGATAATATATTTTTATTTATTCTTATAATAAATTAAAAAAAAAGAAAATGATATTATGAAAATGATATTAATCCCCGATAGGTCCTTTATTCACACCATACATATTTGCGGCACACTGTAAGCCATTACCTTCCTTACATGTTTTAGGGGTGGCATATAACCAATTTTGAAATGTCCCTCGGTCATTTGGAATAGAATTTCCCGGAACAGTATAAAATTGTCGCTGCGAATTATTCTTTCCAAATAAATCATTCACATCGCGAACAAGTGATTCATTGAATATATTATTCGTTGAGTTCTGTAGGCCTTTGTTATTATATGATGTACAAGCTGGTTCTTGCATTTTGTTAGAGTTATAATCAAGTATTTCAGGGTTCATAAAAGGGTTGTCTTTTGTAGGTGTCTTACAGGATCCTTCTAAATTGTTAATTAATTCTTCATTTGTTTCTTTCCCATCCTCATTCATTAATTCAACACCATTGATATTTACAAATGTTTCGCGATATTTGCGACTTAATACGTATGTTATTATCGCAACTATAAATGGAATATAAAACATATTTGTTTTTTTATTATCTAACATGAAAACAATTACTGAATAATAGATAGATAATCGGAGAATACTATTTAACTTACGATTAAAATCAAATTGTTTATTTGGAATAATTTCAAATAAATATTTTTTTTCATATAAGATTGAATATTTTTCACTCCACAAAGGTGTCATATATTATACCATTATATTATTATTTATTATTTCATTTTGATTCTATTCTTTTTTATCAACCGTCATTTGTTGTTTTTCTTTTAATTTTTTTTGAAGCCGTGATTTAGTCTTATTTGGATCGTGTGAGGTGTCTTTAATAGCGACACTACGAACCCCTTCTGTTGGTTTCGGTTTTTCAGATCCCCCCTGCATCATTGACTCCATGCCATCCTTCATCATTGTTTCCATAATCCCCCCTCCACCACCTTGCATACCCAATAAGGAGGCAAATAAAGGATTTCCCTGCATTGAACTACAAATATTGGTTGCTTCTTCCATTAAGTCATTTGAATCCCCCATGTCTTTATTATCTGACATTTTACTACTGATGGTTTGCATAATATTCGCAATGTTTCCACCACTCAATAAATCTTGAATCCCTCCCCCATTATTCAAAATATTTTCAATATCTAACTCTTCGGTAATTTCTTTGGCGATTTTACCTATACTTGTATTTTCAAACATTTTATCAATATCTTTCATATCCCCATTACCGGAAGGGTTATTTCCTTGAATAAGTGATTCAAGTTCTTTGATATCAAAATTTTCATTTAATTTCTGTAGTTTCTTCATATTCTTCAACGTCTCTTTATCTTTAACTTTTTCGTTTGATTCTATTTTTTTAATAACATCGTTTATTTTATCTTGTTCAGAAGCACTTTGAATATTAATTACACAAAATGTCTGTAGATACTTCCAAATGCTATTTTTTGATTGATCCGACATACCATTAGAATTCCAGAGTACTTTAAAGGATACATTCTGTAGAAGGATCGGGTCTTCATCAAATACAGATATCTCTTTATTAATAATTTGAGAACTAATTGTGTCCACATTTTCTAAAAATTCTTTAAGTTTAGGATCTTCCGTATTTTCAGATGTAAGTGTAGTATTGTAATACTGATTTAATCTTTTTTCATATTCTGGAAACACATCAATTATATCTTTGATAAATGATTTAAACAATTTACTACTATTTTCGGTCATTTATTATTTATTACATTTTATTTCTCTATATATTTTACGCATCTATTAGATTCCTCCTCCTAATTTCATACCACCCTGACCAACCTCACCTCTATCAGCCATCATCCTTTCATAATCGTTATCAAATTGATCTGATTTCTTATTTTTTGGAATGTATCCGTCATTTTGAACATCTATGGAATTACCATCTGAATCTAACGTTGCAAAATAACTATTATCAGATGTAGGTGTATCATCAATTGACGCAAAACCCAGAGATCCACCCGCTAATCCACCACCACTAAAATAACCATCTAGCATATCATCGGGGTCACTTTGCTGCCCCTGTTGCGGGCCCTGTTGCTGTCCCTGTTGCTGTTGCTGTCCCTGTCCCTGTCCCTGTCCCTGTTGCTGTCCATGTTGCTGTCCATGTCCCTGTTGCTGTCCATGTTGCTGTTGCTGCCCCTGTTGCTGTTGCTGTCCCGGTTGATTCATTTGTTTCGTAGAGTCTGGGCGGCCTTCTAAAGCGGCAAATAATTCATCGGCCGTCCATAATTCTCCATCTGATATCATAGATGGGACAGACGTTATCATTTTTGGAAATGGTTCGTCATCAATACACGTTATTTGAATTGATCCTTTTAATTCAGGTTTATTTTGGAGTAACAGCAACAATTTACGACAATAGGGACACCTTTTACTAATATAGATTATTGATTTTAATTTTTCGTTGTTCATTTATTTATAATTATAAAAAGAAAACTACAATTAAACATATTTAAAATTTGATAATTATTATAATTATATTTATATAAAATAATGAGTATGGTTCCAAATATTAAGATTGAACTTGAAAAAAAAAGCAAGGCGACGGAACTTCAATTTGATATTAAAGGTGACACCGAAACAGGACTGAATACGAGTATTGTAAATAGTTTGAGAAGGACAATTCTATCAACTATACCCGCAATTGCATTCCGCACAGATAGCGAGAATTCAGATCTTATTATCAAAAAAAACAATGGTGCCCTTCATAATGAATTCTTGGCAGATAGAATTGCATTGATCCCCCTCTATATTGATCCACGTGATTACCAAAAACAATATTTGTTCCACCTGAATATAGCGAATAATCCATCTGAACCAATTACAACAGTTACAGCAAATGATTTTGATATTTACCCATTAAAAAAAACAACGGATCCATCATTAATTGATGGTATTAGCTTTAATGATTATGATAAAGACCAAAAGTTATCTCAAAAAGAAAAAGATGTAATTTTGAGACCGTTCAAATACAATGGGAAAAATAATTATTGTATTATCACTGAACTTAAAACGACGAACTCTACGACACTTCAAGAACTAGATATCTATGGTGTCCCAAGTGTTTCGTATGCATACGAAAATGCAAAGTGGCAAGCCGTTTCAAGGGCAACTTATTCATTTAAAAAAGATGACGCTCTCTTTGAAAAGGTGTTTCAGGATAAAGTAACTATTAATAATATCTCTAAATCAAATCAAGCGAAATACCGAAAAGAATTATTTATTTCCGAATCAGAAAGATATTTTCATAGAGATAAAAATCTACAGCCATATTGGTATACTTTCAATATTGATTCCGTACATTTTATGAAATCAAAAGAATTATTCATTATGGCGAATCAGATAATGATTGACAGTCTTGAAAAGTTAATGGAAGAATTTCCAAAATTAGTTTCACAGGAAAAATCTTTCTTAACACTTGAAGAAAAAGCTGATGGCGTGTTTAAAATAATTATCACTGGATACGATGATACAATTGGTAATATCATTCAAAATTATATCGCTAACAAAATGATAGATGATTCATCTATTCTGTCTATCTGTGGATACAAAAAAACACATCCCCTTGAAGATACGATATTCTTCATTCTTTCGCTAAATAGAAATAATAAGGTTTTCCAATTGAACAAACCCCAACAAGTTGTCGCTATGATTGATCAATTGAATAGCGCCTGTAATGGTTTAATTCAAATATTATCCCTTATTATCAAGGAAGCGGAACAAAAACTATAGGTTGATAATTAACACTTCAAACGACTTCGGATAAACATAATTTTTTTACCATCTAATTGATGCATGTAGTCAGATACCACCTTGATATTTATTTTTTCACCGCTCTCTTTATAATGCGAGTGTAGTTCATAAACAAGTGGTTTAAGGGGGTATTCAATGTCTTTCATCTCTATTTCTTTTCGTATAAATTTAGAAACATATCTTTCATATAACTTGAATTTAATTGAATTAAATTCATCGCGATATTCATTAAAGGTAAACCTGTCTTCGGGGAAATACTTCAAATAATCGGTTAATAAATGTTTCTGTCGCAATGAAATATAATTCAAATACTTATCATTATGATTCATTTTTAATTCTTTTACATAAGAGTATGCCGGGTTAATCCAATTGATCCTTTTTTCTTTCGTTTTAATTGTAAATCCCTTAATGGAGAAAAACAATTCGGATTGATACCCCATAAGCATTTCTTTGGTAAGCGGGAATATATTATTGATATTTTCTATTTCCTGGAGTGGTCGTTGAATCATTTGTCCTTCTTTTCTCTCATAATTTTCAATCAAAAACAAGGTATTCTGTTCAATCGGTGTCACATTACGGTTATTGACGTGATGTAATACAAAAGAATAACAATATGTCTTATCTAATGTGGTGAACCATTCGGAACCGTTTACTTCTAAAAACATATTTATAAAGGATTGTTTTCCATCCCATGAATTCGTCCCTCCAATATTACCACGTGTGGCGATCATCCATTCATCCTTATGATAAAACATATTCACCATCGTACCGTCAATCAATGGTTCATACACTGAATCTTCTTCATATTCATCTATTAATTCATTGAGAGTATTTCTTTGAAACCCCTTCTGGGGGGGGATGCAAATAACTTGATTCGTATGTGTATCTATTACAGCTCCCCGGCAATATTTGATCCATGGATATTTATCATATTCATATTCATTATTATGGTAACATTTCACGATACATAGATTTAATTTAGCGTATGTTCTCACGTATAATTTATGCTCTTTAAATTTATGAAGGTAGTCAACCGTTTCATTGATATAGCTTTGTAACTCCATTGTAAATATTAATATTATTTATTAGTTATAATTTTAAATATTAATTTATATATATATATAAGTAATATTATGGAAGATGATAAACCTGTAATAGTTAATGGTAGTGATGAAGAAATGATAGACTTCAATCTGGGAGAAGAAGATACATATGATGAAGTCGCCGAGGAATCACCCTTTGAAAAAAGCATGTTTACGGTTGATTCTCTTTTTATTGTTGTATATGAGGAGGATGATAATATGATTGATAAATTATTATTGGTCCAGCAAAGCATTGACGGGGATAATCGCATTCAATTAAAAGATGAAAATGATAATGATGAAGTTTTATTATTTGATACAAATGATAGATTGCTACTCAAAAATGATTCCTATTCAATCATTGATATCGAAAAAGTAGAAGCGTTTTTGGAAGATATTGATGATATTGAGTTAACACCTACTGACGAGATGTATCCTGAAATTGATATTATGGTTGATGAGGTGAAAGACAAAATTTATTCACTCCAAGAAAAGAAAGAAAATATTATGAATGAACTAATTTCAATTTTCAAAGCATATGATGATGATATGTTAATCTTCCAGATTTCGGATATGGCAGAGCAACTGATGAAAATGTATGTTCTGTATGACGAATCCCCACAGGATAATTCCGATACATTAGAGTTTGTTAAGAATATGATCCTAGAAAAATCTTTCACGATTCCAAATTTGCTTATTCCAATAGTTGACAACCGTAAGAAATTATATCAGGAAGAAGAAGACGATATAGATGAATCAGGCGATACATTCATTCGTTCGTTCGAAGAAGAACTTGTTAAAAAATACAATTTACTTGATTCTCTTGAAGACAAGAAATATCAAAAAGTAATGGAGATTATTTTCTCCTATACCCCCTTTCAAAATAACGAGAATGTACTATTACCATACTTCGGTATGTATTTGAGGGATTGTAAACAGTCTTCCCCTTGTAATGGTGTAAATGGGAAACTGACGTTTGATATGAATCGGACCCGTGACGAACTTATGTTTCCCCGTTTAAAAAACAATATTACTTCTTTTGAAACGGTTGTGTCAAAAGAAAAATTATCATTGGCTGGTTTTTATGCATTATCTCATTTATATTTAGATATTACGTTAGTGCCCCAACATCTTTCATTACATGAGTTATATTTTCTTAGTGATTCAAAATATTCATATCGGTTATTTAAAAATAGGATAAATGATTCAGCCGTCCAACATATTATCCATACCGATTCTTTGACCCCTTCGGTCAATTTAAAATCAAATAACCAGGAGTTCATACTTCAAGATAAAAGGTGCACGTTTGAAGAATTAGGGGAAACGCTCAAAAATAACCTACCAGGATACACAGAACTTCTTGATTCACTACCAAAAAGGATTCAATCTCAAATTTATAATTATTCGGATTTTAAGAAAGCGTATTTATGTTATGGTATTGTGTATTCTGAATTAGACATTCAGAATAGAGTGAGGATAAATGAATTGATTAAAAAGAATATTAGGAAATATGTCCGGGAATACAATAAAACTGTAAAACGACAGGTTATTAAAAATCTCAAAAAGAAAAAAACAATTTTATCGACGAAAGAAAGGATCAATTTAAGTAAATCTTTTATTATGGGTATCCCGATAATCCCTGTACGGAATAATTACCTTAAAAAATTCATCAATACATTTTCCCGCAAACCCAAAACTACCGAAAATCAGAATTATTTGTATGAGAAAAAATCAACTGATAAATTATTATGTAAGCACCACATGTATTCCATCAATATACATAAGGATACGAATGCCTTCAATACATTAAAATCACTGTATGGTGGAGAGGTTGAAGATGGTTTTATTTCATGTAAAATATGTAGAGAATACATCTGTTCCGAAAACCCATCCATACTAGAAGGTTTCAGTGACGGTGTTCCAACTTCCTCAAAAGAAGTCCTGAATACCGATCTAGATGAGTTAAAAACGTTAACAGAAAAACAAACCCGTATTAAAAAACGAATCCATAAAATATCTTCCTTATTTGGAATTGATCTAAATCAATATGATAAACAACAAATCATAGATTATTACGATCTTTTTAACAATGAAAGCATGATTGATGAAAGATATAATATGAAAAAAGCGTTTGAATCCCATCCAAGGGCGATTTCCATAAAAAGCGGCTACAAGTTTGTAAAACCAGCGAAAACACAAAAAGACAAAATTGATAACAAAAAAAAGAAAGAATTAATGATCAATGAGTTATCGTCTCTCAAAGAATATTTTTTGGATTGCAACGAAATATTTATTGATGTCTTTTTTATCTTATTTATCATTCAAACATCGGTACCTTCGTATCCCATTAATTCAAAAATATCAATCAATCTTTGGGACTTTGATCCCCAAGATACATGGGAAGATATTAAACAAAATCCAAATGCAAAAATATCAATCAAAACAATTGAACTAGTTTCTACTCTCATTCAAAAGATTATCCGTTTTAATAGCAGAGATTCATTCTGGTTGAATATTCAAGAGTTATTAAAAGAATCATCCAAATACGAAACACCCTCATTTACTCAACAGTTTTTGACCGTCTCATCCTATATTCTTCAAAACCATAATATCCGAGATAAATTGAAAGACTATGTTTTGTTTAAAATGACAAATCAATCGTCACTGTATGTTAAAGAATACTGGCCGACATACAAACCTTTTTACGGGAATAAAATTGTAATTTCTATAAATGAAACGACCAATCAAGAATTGAAATCAATTAAAAATAATTTATTAAAAGTTGGGGGGGAATATACCTATAGTAATATTTCGTCAATCAGAACATTTGAAGAGGCTTCAAAAACACCGAGATTTGAACAATTAAAAATTCCGTTTTCGGAAATTATGAAAAATGAATCCTATGAGAGATTATTTAAATACTCTATGCAATTACACGGTAAATCAAAACCGATACCGATCATCAATCTATTAATTAAACGCTTTATTCAAACCGTGAAAGAT
>Ga0114994_10002637_pt1 | contig 13137 bp, 9 predicted proteins | sample ArcticOcean_MG_C_9_FD_87043 | JGI IMG/M metagenome (GOLD analysis project Ga0114994, IMG submission 87043) | Marine microbial communities from western Arctic Ocean - ArcticOcean_MG_CB2_152 | ecosystem: Environmental > Aquatic > Marine > Oceanic | place: Arctic Ocean: Canada Basin | collected... | reverse complement strand
GGCTAAATGATTAGGGGTGGCGTTTTTGGCAGCCTAGGGCGATCAGCCCAACGGGGGTGGTTTTTTTGGATGGGTGAGGTCGTCAGACCTGACGCTGCCAAAAAGGCCACCCCCTACTCTCTCTCCAGCAGGCATGGAGGTCATTGGAAAAAACGCCCCCAACCTCCAAGCAGACCCTCCCAGGGTCCCCGGTCTCCCGTTTACCGCCCCCCGGGCGGCCAATCTGACCTTTTCTTTGCAATAAAAGCAGCGGAAAAAAGGCTAGCGTGCGGGTTTGGCGCTGCGCCTCAGCGCAAGAGGGGAAGCTTATGCTAATAGCTAGGGACTAGAGCCCCCCCGTAGCGCAAGAGCCTAAAAGGCAAGGCTGGCCAGCGTGCAACCGACGCGTGCTCACCGCGGTTCGTAAGGACACCTGCAGGGGCTGCCCCGGAAGGCACGAGACACCGTGCAGCGCGGACCGTAAAGCTCGCCGCTGATGCCCGGAGGACGCACCGCCCTCCCTCGCGCCGGCGCCGCCGTCCGCGCCCAGCGCCGCAAGGGCGGCCGCTGGCACCGGGCCCGCGTGGCGGCTGTCCGCGACGGCGCCTGCGACCTCGAGTTCCCCAACTACGGCGTCGTCGCGGCGGTGCCGGCGGTGCGCATCCGAGCCACGCGGGCGCGACCGCGCCCGCCGCGACCCAGGCCCGCACCGGCCCTCCGGAAGCCAAAAATTCGAGCGCAGCCCAAGGGCCACGCGCCGGCGGAGCCTTACCGCGGCGACCGCAAGCTCGACAAAACGCTCAAGGAGTCGATCGGCTGGGTGGCGACGCGCGGCGACGTCGACCTCCTGGAGGCGGCGTTACAGCGGCGCGGCCTTGATGAAAGCGATGCGCACGGGTGGTCGTGGCTCCATCACGCCGCGGCCGGCGGGGCCACGACCCACCTGAAGACGATGCTGCGCTTCGTGCGCGACGACGATGAGGACGCCGACGAGTCGTCCCTCGACGCGCGCGAGGACTTGAACGACATGACGCCCTTGCACTTGGCCTGCGTCGCGAAACACATCGACGCGGTCCGCGCGCTGCTCAAGGCCGGCGCGGCCGTCGACGCGAAAGATGGCGACGGCTACGCGGCCGCAGCGCTGGTCGGGAACGACGGCGGCAAAGCGCGGCGCATCCGCGCGCTCCTCGCGTCGCGTGGCGAGACGTCGGACTACTCATCGAGCGATTCCGAGGGCGATGACGACGACGACGGAGCGCCCGCGGTGCCCTACGCCCCACAGTGCCTACCCGACCGCGATTACGAGTCGCGGCCGTGCGCGGCGCCGCGCCACCTGCCGGGCGCGTGCCGCTGCTGCGACGCGCTCGACGCCTGCGACGCGCGCGCGCGCCAGCGGACGGCCGTGTGGATTCCGCCCGTGCGGGCGACCATCGGGCGCCTCCCGCCCGACGGGCGGACGTGGACCAAGGGTGACGGGGCGCGGTACTATGCCGCGAGCCGGCGGAACCTCCTCGGGACGACTCGGCGCGGGTGATTAGTTTGTAAGGTAACTAAGTTACCTTAGAACGGGGGGGGGGCTCTCAGGCCGTGGAGGACGAGGTCGCGATCATGTCCGGGTTGGCCGCGTCGCTCTGATGGGAGTTAATGTACTTCTTCAGGCCCTCCGGCGCGAAGCACTCGCCCGAGCCCCGGCCGTAGATCTCCTCGTCGGCGATGAAGCAGATCAAAAGGGTGTCCGCGACCATGTCCACGACGTCCACAAAAATGTCGCCCAGGTTGTAGGCGAGGAGGCCCACGAGTAAAGTAGGGTAGACGATGGAGTGGGTCTCCTCGGTGAAGGCCTCGCCCAGCCAGACATAGCAGATGAGGGCGCAGGTCGCGGCGATCATGAGCTTGGTGATGAAGAAGATCGCGCCGCCGATCGTTTCTAGAGCAGCCACGCGCTTTAGATTGCGCAAGACCAAAAAGAAGCCCTTGCGCGCCGCGGTGCAGAAGGGGTGCCCGAAGATGGCTGTTTGAATATAGGCTTCCTTGTTAATAAACTTCATGCACTTCTCCAGGCACCAGATGCAGCACTGGAAGCAGAAGAAGACGACCCTCGCAATTTTCTTTTGCACTTTTTGCACCGGGCCCTCGCCGGTGGCATCAATTGCGTTCTCGCACTTGCGTTGCACGTACATCAAAATAACTTTGATGATCTTGACGACGGCGATGATGAACGAGCCGAAGGCGGCCGTGCCGGCGTGGTACCACAAACTGTGCTTCGTGGCGAAGACCACAGTTGAATTCCCAATGGTCGACCGGTCTCGGGTAAAGTAGTAGGTCGCGGCCGCCGTGGCCACGATGATCTGGCCCAGGGCCTCCACGAACTCCATGGTCCAGAACAGGTCAAAAAGTAAAAACCACAAAGCCGACTCTTGATTTTCCGTGACTTCGAACGTGTGGTAGGGCATCTCCAGCGGGCCGTACGAGTCTTTATCTACTAAAATCTTCTCGCCGGCCGTGGCGATGAACACCACGTACACGAACCACACGATGATGAACACCGTGATGCCTATGCCCTGGACGATCGGTAGGGCGATGATCAGCATCATGGAATTGACAACTTTGGCGGCCTCCCGCACCACGCCCATGGCCAGCATGATCTGCTTGCGCATGCAGCACACGGCGCAGAAGAAGAGCGCCGCACAGGCCCAGCACAGGTACGCCAAAACCTGGGACGCGGTCTCGTAGTTGTCGTTCTCTGCGTCGACGACGTCGTCGTCCACGCTCTTTAACGAGGTGTAGTTGGCGTATAAGACGCTACCTAATGCAACCATGACCAGGAACACGATCAATATAGCCCCCCACACGATGGAGAACAATACGCCCGGCACCCTTAATAACCGCATGTACAGAAAACCGAACAAGAACGGGAGGACCAATCCACACACGCAGACCGGGACCCGGGTGATGATGAGGTCCGACAACGTCTCCTGGAACCACTTGAAGACGACGCCCGTGGACTCCTCCAGAGCGTCGTCGCTGAGCTCCACCTGGCTCCCGAACTGGCCCGCGCCGGTGGGCGCGGGCGTCGTATCTACGCCCGCCGCCGCACTGGACGCAGTGTAGATGGCCGAGGCGTCGGGGATGCAGTACGTGACAAAATCTAGAGTTTCGTAGCCGACCCAGGTGTCGCACTCCTCGAAACCCAGCGCGTTGGTCTGGCAGGACGTGTAGTCGTAGATCGGCTCGCCGTTGGTCCGGGGGCACTCGTGGACGCAGAAGGCGTAGCCCGACGGGGCCACCTTGCCCGCGTTCGGGCCCAATAAAACCGCGTTCCACCGGTTCCCCGTCGGGTTCGGGTAGTACAGGTAGGGCTTGGACTCGACGATGTCGCCGTGGCCCTCCTTGCCGCAGATCCACCCGTTGTGGTCGATCCAATTCGTCAGGATGTAGGGCCGGCCCTGGCCGATGCTCGCGCTCTTGACCCACCCGAAGGCGATGATCCCCAGCCAGGTCACGGCGATCCAGTGCGCGATAATAATGAGGAGCCACAGGACGTCCGTGCACTTACGCTCGCTCCGCGGGCCCGCGAACTCCCTGCCCACGTCTAGTTTGTTAATAGCCTTGTGCTCCTCGAGCTCCTTGGCGGACTCGTCGGAGTAGCCCGCGTGCTCGACGATGTTGTCGGGGTCGCTCTTCCCGCCCATGGTGGCTCGGTATGGCTCCAACCAAGTGTATATGTACTGTCTGGCGGCGGCGTCGCCTGTGGTCTCTACGAAGGCTGCCCTGCGCTGCCCGTGGCGACGCGGCTGCCTGGTGGTGCGGACGCGCGGTAACAGCCGCGATTCCTGGGCAACGACCGGCAAAAAAAGTCCCGCCGAGACGCAATCGGCTGGACGCCTCCACCGCGGTCTTTCTGCGGACCAGACTTGCGACGAGGGGTCCGGCTTCGAAGCGGCTTTTATGAAAAAGAAAAAAAATCTCGGGCCTTCGAGGCGGTTTTGCTTATAGGGAAGTATGCTATTAAGAAAGACGCGGCCCGCGCCCGCCGCCGATGAATCGGCGACGCGCGGTGTCTCCCTCCCCGGGCCCCGCCCACTAGTCCTAGCACCGCGCGTAATCTCTTAAATAAGAGATTACGCGAATTACCCTAATGAGATGCCCCCGTCGCTAAATTGCCTTTCGCTAAAATCACAAATTGATAAAACAAAACCCGCGACTTAAATGCGCCATCGCCTAGTGAGATGCCATGTCGATAAAATGCTCCCTTGCAATTTTATCGAGGATTCGTGGGGTTTATCAGAAAAAACCCTTATTTAATTCACATTCATTTCAATACGTAATAAGATACGTTGGCGCTACGGTAGACATAACTCGTCGCTTAAGGCAGCATAACGGGGAACTTCGGGGTGGTGCTAAAAGAACATCTTCGGGGAGGCCATGGAAAGTCGTTGCTTTAGTTGAGGTTGGTGAGAAGATTCCGGCTCTAAAACTTGAATGGAAACTAAAGAGAGCCCGTGGAAAAACAAAAAGACTCGCTCTTTTCACAAAACTGTGTACTGATAATAATTTGACCGTAAATATTTTTTCCTCTGCCGCCACCACGACCGCCACCAAGTGCGACACACACGCGCGCGCGCAGGCCTTCCCCGCGGCTCGCGGCGACTGTACGTAGCAAACGAGCCGCACGCGGGGCGCCAGACGCGCGGGTAAAAAGCGCGGGAAAATAAGCATTCAAATTGCTTGTTGACGAGAATCGCTTGTGCGCAGCCGCATCGTACCGCGCGGGCTTGAAAACGCGGCAGCATGTGCGTAAAAAATACACGGACGCGATGCATGTGTTTTGCGTGGCTGTACGATGCGGCTGCGATGCGCAAGACGCTGTATTCTCACGTGACGACAATTGAAATTTGCTCTCTGATTAGTTAACTAGCCTTACTGTTTACTAGTGCTAGTGAGATGACGTCTTTTCTAGTAACCGGGGTATCTTACTAGGGTGATTCGCGTATTCTCACTTGTAGCGCTTCAGGGACGCGGAGAGAAGGGGGATTTTGTGGAGCTTGAACGATAGCTCCGTGTCGACCATCATTTCTTGGACGTCTATTCTCTTGAACTCCTGCGTGTCCAGGCCAAAATTCGTCGTGGTCTTGCTGTAATCCATCTTGGGCGAGCATCCCCAGGTGCGCTTCGGAAAACTCTTGTCGATGCCCAGGAACGGCGCGGCGACGGCGAATACAGATTTGAAACAGGACGGAAAGGTGAAGAACGGCAGCATGATCTTATTCGTGCGTTTGTCGGTCTTGAGCGCGCGACAGGACTCGTAGAAGGTGCCCCACCGCTGCGGCGTGAGGTAGCGTCCACCAGCGACCCCGCTCGTCACCATCGCGAGTGCGTGCATGGCGGCGACGTCGCGAATGTCATTGAACGGGCAGCCCATGGGCGGGCAGGCGGGCCAGAAGAGGCCGAGCCTAATATATTTGTGAAATAACAGGACGGTGCCCTGGCCGTTTCCCGAGCACATGGGCCCAAAGGACGCCGCGACGAGGAGCGTCGTAAGGGTCCACTGACTCTGCGCCGCGGCGATCTCCATGGCGCGTTTCTCGGCGGCGTGCTTGGAATAGCTGTACGGGAACTTCTTCGGCGAAAGCCCGTCTTGCCAGGACTCCTCGGTGACGGTCCAGTCCTTGTCCGTGATGGACGGACGGTAATCGCAGCACGCCACGAATGTCGTTCCCGTAACGATGACTTTGGTGATCGTGGGCGTCCGGTTGCAGCTCGCGAGCACGTTCTCTGTGCCCTTGATCGCGGGATCGATCAGTTTCTTTTGAATATTTTTCTTACTGCCGACCATGTAGAACGAGCTCGCGACGTGGTGCACCGAACTGCAGCCGACCATCGACGCGTCGTACGACCCGTCGATCAAGAGGTCGACGCCGTAGAAGAGCTTGAGCCGCTCCGACGCGCCCGGCATCGCCTTCAGATACGCGACGTCGGCCTTGGCCTCGGTGCCCCGCACCGGCGCGTGCACCGTGTGGCCCGCACGCAGCAGACGCCGGACGACGTGGGCGCCAATTGTAGAAGTGGCGCCAGTCACACAAGTCGTTTGGGACTCCGCGGCCTGTTCGGCCGGGGTGAGCGGCACCTTGTCCAGCAGCGCGGCGAGCTCCGAGTTCTCAGTATAAGTGGGCATCGTTTTCATCAGCAGAAGCTGCAGGGGCTGCCCGGCGCGCGATGCAGGTGGTAGCTAGTGAGATGACCTCTTTCTTACTAGCCCGGGCATCTTACTAGGGTAATTCGCGTAATCTCTTAATTAAGAGATTACGCGACCGTAACAAAAATAGTCGGCGGCGGCCTCGCGTCTGCGCCGTGGTTACACGTTCCTTGCACATGTCGCATCTAAGGACTCGCCGCGGCGGCCTCGTATATCTTACCTACTCGAGGAAGACGACGCCGACCGGTGTAGCGGCGGGCGGGCGCCGCCGCCGGGGAAACGGGCCGCATCGCTCCGCGAAAAGCGCCGCCGCCGGCGCGGCGCGCACTCTCCGGGACGCTGCGTCGTGCTCATCCGCGCGCGCCGCGGCCTCGACGAAGACCGCGTCGTCCTCGGAGTAGTCTGCGGCGCGCCAGGCGGCCATGAAGCTCGTCAAGGCGGCCGGCGGGCAGGCGCGCAGGGCGGCGCGCGCGCGGCAGAACGCGGCGACAGCCTCCACGTCCGCGCCGGTGCCGGGGCGCACGCGGCAGGCCGCGGGCGGCACCCGGTCGTACGCGCGCAGCGCCGCGGCCGCCCGCTCCTCGTCGTCGCCGGCGGTCCCCTCGCGCGCGGCCGCGGCCCGGAGCGCGCGCGCGCAGCGGCGTATTGCAGGAAACTGGCCGCCGTCGGCGAAGCGCGAGCCGAGGCGGTAGAGGCGCGGCGGGTCCGGCGGCGGTGCCGCGTGGCCCCGCGCCGCGCCGCAGCGCGGACAGGGCGGCACGCAGCCGGCGGACGGCAACCGCAGTGCGTAGACGTCGAAGACGCCCGGCGCCGCCACCGCGGCGCCCGTTGCCACCGCGCGGCAGGGCCGCGCGTGGTCGCTGCACGCGGCGCCGCCGGCGTCCGCGGCTACACACGCGCCGCAACTGAGAGGCGGCGCGACGCCGTCGAGGACGCGGACCCGGAGGCGGCTGCGCCTCTGCAGGTCCGCCGCCAGCTCCGCGGCCGCTGCGTCGGCCTCCGCCGAGGCGCCCGCCCGCCCGTCGCGGACGACGTAGGCGACCCAGGTCTGGGGGTGCCCGTCCGGTCTGTTCGCGGTTTTTTTCAAATGCGTAAAGCAGTAGCGCCCCAGGCCGTAATCCCAGGCGTCGCCCGCGCCCGCCGCCTCCAGTTCCATCAGGCGCCGTCGAGTGCTCGCGTCGGGCACGTACGTCCGGTGCGGCGGGCCCCGTCCGAGGTCACGCATGCTGCGCCGCTGCGTCCGCAGCGCGGTCGTCGCGGAGAGCTTCCGGGACGCAGCCGCCCAGCGCGCCCTGGCCCGCGCGGACGCCGCGGCGTCGTTCCTTTGGGTCGATCGGAGCGGCGCGCTCGCGGGCCGCCGCCGGCGAGCCGCGGTGTGGCGGGCCGAGCCGGGCCGCGCCGCGGGCGCGGTGGCGGCTCCGGGCGTCGCCGCCGAGCCCGGCACGAGCGCGCGCGCCGGCGACAGGGCCGGGCGGCGCCTTGGCGGTGTCGCCACGACATCCGGGAGCAGCGGCCGCACGCGCGGCGCCTGCTCCTGCACGGGGCCGAACGCGGTCCAGTACATGGCGTGTTCGACGGCGTGCCGGGTGCCGCGCCGGGTGGCCCTCCTGAACTCGGAGGTGGTGCGCGCCGACGCCGCGGCGCCGCTCTATCTGGGTGCTAGGTGAGCCGTGCTAACCTTCGTGCGCGGCTCTCCGTTCGCAGGGGCAGCCTTCGCTAATCCTTGGTTGGTGTTGTTTTTGTTGCGTTGCGAGAGCCTTTTTTTTTCGAGAGCCTGAAGGCGCTAGAAGAGAGTAGCTGCCGGGCGCCCCGGCGCGCGGTCGATGCCAAGTAGTATCGGGTGAGGCACCGATCGTCGAGAGAGAGACCACGTAGTAAGGTCGCGAACAGGCTTACACACACAAGGCTAGTAGAAGATGAGGTGCGTGAGGCCGGCGTAGGCGGCCCCGGTCTTGCGGCCGCCCGCCGCCTTCTCCACCGCCCCGGGCGGCGGCGCGAAGGTGACGCCGACGACGCGGCGGCCGGCCGCCATCGACGCGACGACGACGTGGCACGTGTCCTTCACGTCGTAGAGCTTGAGCTTGGCGGGCGTCGTCGACGGCACAGTCACTTCCACACCGTCCACAGTCCACCGCACGTTATGCTTGAGCGGCAGGCGCCCGGCCGGGCAGCGGCCCCAGGGACAGGGCGCCTCGCACGCCACCAGAGGCCGCCCCCCGGCCTTCACTTCTATAGCGAACGTCGCCTCACCGCTCGTCGCAGACGAAGCGAAGAGGACCTTCCGGTCGATGTACCCCATCGGGTGCACCTTCCAGCGCGCGTCCTCGCGCGGCGCCCAGCCCGCCGCGTCCACCAAAGCCTCCTCGAGCGCATTATCGACACGTGGGCGCATGGACGTCAGGCACGTGGGGGACTTGTCGCACAGCAGCGCCTCGCAGCCCATGCGCTTCGGGAGCGTAGCCACGCTGGTCGAGACCAGCGACGCCTTCCGCAGGGCTCTGGACAGCACGCCCAAGTAGGCGTGCGCCCAGCACAGGCCCCACAGCCGGTGGAGCCCCGCCGCGGGGTGGTGGCGGGCGAGCCGCCGCCGCGGGAGCGCCGGCTCGGTCATGTCTAATGCCGGGCGGTCCCCCTTGCCCTCGTGGAACAGCTTCTCGCTCCCCTTCTTCAGGACCGCCAACCCGCTCCGCCGCAGGTGGACGAGCAGGCCTCCGAAATCACCAGAATGAGCCCCGACCGACGCGTAGGCGTCCACGACCCACTTATTACCGCACGCCTGCTTCGGCGTGCTTCCCATTGGCTTTCGATCCTTCCCGTCGTCGTGCTTCGGGAGGAAGACCCCGCCCTGCCAGAACATCAACGCCGGTCGGGACCCGTCCGTCTGCAGGTGCCGCGCGAAGTGTTCTACCGCAAAGCTGGAGCGCGCGGCCATCATCTGATAATCCCAGGCCACGATATCATTATCCGCGCCGGCCATCGTGACGACGCACGCGTGACTGGGCATGCTGCCGAAGCCCCCCACCGCGTGGTTCCGGAAGCGCAACTGCACACCTTGGGTGCGCAGGACGGCCCCGAAGTGCCGCGCGAAGACATGAGGGAAGCTCTCGTTGTGGTAGACGTCGTGGCCCGCCGTGGTCGATATGCCTAGTTGCGCTATTTTCAGTTCGCCCCGTTTGATGCCCTCCAACATCTTCCGTTCGAGAGTTTTGATGCCCTTGCCGTAGGCCATGAACTCGTCGATGCGCGTCCCCACATTTTCGTCGAAGCCGTAGTGGTCCCTGATGCGTGTCCGGTGCGCGTCGGCCTGGGCCGCCAGCATATGAAAGTCCACATTTGTTTTGGCGCTCGTTTTGCTGTACTCCCGCACGAACTGCGCGAGCTCGTCGCCGTGCGTCTTCGCCGCGGCGGCGCGGAGCAGCGCGAGGGCGAGCAGCCCGCGCATGGTGGTGCTTATTTCAGCCTGTATTAATACTGCTCGCCGACCAGGCTACCTGGCTGAGCTACAAGGATCAACAATGATCTGGCAACGAAATCTTACCACTCTGTATATCGTAAAAATGCGATCTAATAGTTAGTTGGCAAAACCCGTCAATGAAACCCCCCTCCAAGCTCTTACCCTAGCTTCTCAGCCCCCCCTAAAAACGCGCGAGGAAAAACGCGCGCAGGAAGCTTGAGCCCGGCAGCGCACCGGAGAGCATACGACATCGGCTATCAAAGGCCCCCAACGGGACAGAAAACACCGGCGACGCAGCGTACTCGACGGTTTGGGAAACCCGTTTAGGATATTACTTTTTTTTTCCTATTTTTAGTTGTTTTAGCGTCCTACGTGCTGTTTGCGCCATACTGGTGCGCCATAAATTGCTAGCAGCCACTTGATCATCTATACGGGCCAGAGTTCCGTTTGCACGGCTTAAAACGACCCTGACGCGCTGTACCAAAACTGCTCTCTGCAACACGCTGCAAGGAAAGGAGCAAGCGCTGCGCAAGGAAAGGAGCAAGCGCTGCTAGCCGCTCGATTGCGCATTTGTGCACAACGTGAGCGGCAGGCTACAAAAGTGCGGACGCTGCCATGCGGAGACCGCTGCTGCTGAGCGTGACGCTCCTCGCGGCCCGAGCCCTCGTCGCGCCGCGGCCGCTTTACACGTTCCGAACGGTGCGGCATAACAGTATAGACGAGGTTGCCGCCGCGCGCGACGACGTCGAGGCGGCCGCGTCACTGCTGCGCGACGCCGAGCGGAGACTCGCCGAGGCCAAACGTAGCGCGCCGCGGCCGCGACCGCCGCGCGCCAGGACCTTGATCGACCGCAGCGACGCCGGCACCCTGCTCCTCACCGTGCCGCCGACCGGCCTCGGCGGCTCGACGCTCATGGGCGCTGCGTTTTCCGCGTGCTGGTTTGCGGCCATAGTCCCGGCGACGGCCTCGATGCTGGCGACCGGCGCCGTCTTCGGGACCGTCTTCCTGGCGCCGTTTTGGCTCGCGGGCGGCGTAGTGTTAAAAACGACGCTACTGGACCCCGCGAAGAAGACGACCCTGTCCATCGGCGCGTACGCGTGGGAGCTCTCGCAGACGTTACCGGGCGGCATTCGCGTCGGTTCGGACCGCGGCGCGACGGACGAGTTGGCCGGCGCGGACGTGGCCACCACAGTCGTGACGAACGGCGTGCCCCAGTACGCGTGTCGACTGGTGGCCGCGCCGACGGCGTGGGGCCTCGGCGACGGGCTGCCGCGGGAGGAGATCGAGTGGATCGCCTCCGAGATCAACGACCAGCTCTCATCCTTCGCGGACGAGGACCTCCTCGCGCCCCCGCCGGGGAGGTTAGATGGTTAGTAGACCGAGGGCATGTCCACGGGGTTCTTCGACTCGTCGAAGAGCTCCTTCATGCACTCGGGGATGGGGTCGACCTCGACGCGGTCGGGGACGTACTCCTCCGTGGGCGCGTAGGTCCAGGGGTCCGGGAATTTTCCCTGGACCGGCTCTTTGTACGACGCCTCGAGGTCCCGCGCGAGCTTCTCGAGGAGCTCGGGCGAGGCCCCCGAGCCCGTGCACCAGTAGGGGTAGCCGACCTCGCTGACCACACTTGGGTCCGGCGGCTTGTTCCGCATGTGTGGTGGGAGGGACCCGACGCCGTTCAAAGGCACGTCCCAGGGCGCGGGCGGTGGCGCCCCCGCGACCGGCGCCTCCGTTTCTCCCTCGCTCGCCTCGTAGGAGCGCGGCCCGCGCGGCATGGCGGGGGCCTCCGGCGGCGCCGCCCGCCGCACCGCGAGCCCGTCGCTCCGGACCATGTCCCGCAGGTCGACCCAGTCGTCCTCGCCGAGGCCGAACTTCACGCGCTGGACGCCCGCCTGGAAGCACCATTCTAAACGGTTCGCCTCCACAACATCGTATGCGACCCAGTCCTCCGCTTCTTGCCAAGACCACGTGCCCGGTTCGAACGCGGGGCCCAGCGTGACCGCGTCCGGATCGCTGGCGTTGGCCTCCTTCTGCTCGCTCGCCATCGTGGGACCGTCCGCGCGGGCTGCCGGCACGCAGAGCTTCACGGCCAGCAGCAGCCCCTCAAAATTTGAAATGCACGGGTTTCGTTTGCACGGGTTTTCCATGTCGTGCGGTGGAGATAATTAGCCCTGGGCCATAGACACCCGGTGGTTACAGCTCGACGGGTTTTGGAGATCGCATTGGTTACTAGCTTGACGGGTTTGGCGCATGGGCAGCCGATATACATGCAAGAGGCAGCCGAACTAATCGCGGCAGGTAGGTAGTTTGCACTCTTTCGCAGAGCTCAGAGCTTGACATTTTGGGCTGCCAGTAATGCGGCCACCACCACTCATGCGGCTACTGCTCGTGGTATGCTCGCTGGCGCGTGCCTTGGGCGAGGACGTACGCGTAGGCAAGCCTGTCACGCTCTGGCGCAACTGCCACGGCCCCGTCGCCGCCTACGCCGGGGCCTGGCTCGCGCGGCGCGACCTCTTCCAGGAGACGGCCTTCGGCGATTCGTTGGGCATGGAGTACCACGACTACAACGTCTACCACCAGGGCGGGAACGGCCGGCCGCGCGCGGCCCTCAAGAGCGCCGTGGCCGATAGCTTTTACGTCGAGCATCTCTCGGAGTACGAGCACGCGGTGCGGCGGCGGAAGCCGGCGAATGCTGATGTGTTGATTCATAAACAGGCCGAAGATGCTGCGAAAGCGTGCGGCGAGGGCGCGGCCGTCAACGACTTTCCCCCCGACGCCAAGCGCGTCGCCCTGGTCCCCTTTTGGGCCGGGCCCCCGGAGACGAATGAAGCGGGCGGGTCCGTGGGCAACGCCCACTCCAAAGTCACGGTGGCGGAGAAGCTGCTGCAGCTCCAGGGCGTGGTGTGCTCCGTCCAGAACGCGTTCCCGGGCGCCCGCGTGGTCGTGGGCGTCGCGTCCGACGTCGACGGGGCCCACGTCGACAAGGCGGTGAACGCGTCGATTCTAAGGCTCGACGTCGCCCACGGCGCGCACCTGTCCTTCACGCTGTTCCGGCGGGTCCAGGCGTTGATCGACGCGGGCCGGGGGGCCTGGACGCGCGTCGACTACGTCTTCTTCACCGAGGCGGACCAGGTCCTGCGGTCCGCCTTGACGCCCGGGGCCCTGGTCGGCGCGCTCGGCCGCCAGGTCTACGTCGTCCCGAACCGCCTGGAGGAGTCGACTACCGCTCGGCCGACTACCGACTACCGCACGCCCCAGGGCCGGTTCCTCCGCTTCGGCCAGAACATGTGCAACGGCGAGTTGGTCGCTACAACAAACGGTCGCGCCGCGGGGGCGCCGCCCCACCGCATTTACACATCCGGCCGCAAGAACTCCCCCATGCGCGGCGGCGGCGCGCCGCTGCCGTGGGAGGGGGGCGACCGGCGGGACCCGGTGTCCCTGGCGGAACTCTCCGGAGCGGTCAGTGCGATGCGGGCCCTGGGCGCGGCGCCGTACGCCACAAGCTCGCGGG
>Ga0114994_10002635_pt1 | contig 13140 bp, 19 predicted proteins | sample ArcticOcean_MG_C_9_FD_87043 | JGI IMG/M metagenome (GOLD analysis project Ga0114994, IMG submission 87043) | Marine microbial communities from western Arctic Ocean - ArcticOcean_MG_CB2_152 | ecosystem: Environmental > Aquatic > Marine > Oceanic | place: Arctic Ocean: Canada Basin | collected... | reverse complement strand
GTGGGAATTTGTGTCGTTTTTGGAGCCAAACGAAAACACACCAAGCTCACCCCTCGAGAAAGTCATGAGGCTACTCGGCGAGTGCGTGCACGAGGGCGGCTACAACGTCACCTCCGAGATCCTCTCCTTCTTGTCTCCCGCCCACCTCCCCGTCCAGATCACTCCGACACGTTGGAAGAGCGACCCAGAAAAATTAAATTTGGTTTTGACATCGAAAAACTCTGCGCTCCAAGTGGAGAATGACAAGCTTAGACAAATAATTGCTGATCTGCTGCAGTGTGAATGATCTGATTAGATTACTTGTTGGGAGACGATTGAAACTCTAACTTTTCTCAAAATGCAAACCTAAAACTTAGCTTTAATTACCATTACACTTTGACGTTGAAATGACCATTTGAAATCATCTCCTTGGTTTTCTTGAAAGTAGTAGTGGTTGTTGTTGTTGTTGCTTCCGCTTGATTGAACCCAAAGTAGTCCGCACTATCAAGCGCAACCTCCGCACTCTCTCTAACAATAACATCCTCCTCCTCGTCATCCCTAAACCCTCTCAGCACAACCTCCGCCTCCTCCCACCTCTCCTCGATCGCTCCTAGCGCTTCCGCCGCTTCGTGCCTGACCATCGAGTGCTCGTCCTTTCGGGTGAGGCTCTCGACGAGGTACTCGAGCCCGACGCCGAGCTGCATTTGGCCCATTACGTAGGCAATTTCGTGCCGCAGGAGGGCAGAGGATGTGTCGGACACGAGGGTTCGGCCGAGCTGTGAACTGTGCTGTTAGTTGTTTGTGGTTGTTGTGGTTGTTGTGGCCTCTCACTCTCCGCTCACCTCAACAACAGCCTCCTCCCCCCCCCTGTTCCTCAACGAGAACATGCACTTGTACCTTTCAAACAGCTCCAGCTTCTCGTCCCTGACCATCTCCCCAAGCTTCTCGGTGCTCACCCCAACATGCCTCGGATTCGGAGGCGCCGGATCGTGCGAGTCGTACGGACTGAGCATGCACGCGCACGCAACCGGCGCATCCTCCGCCTCCTCATAATTATTATTTTTGTTATTATTGTTGTTATTGTTAGTGTTATTGTTAGTGTTATTGTTGTTATTGTTGTTATTATTGTTAATATTGTTATTCTCAATTCCATTCTCAATCCCATTCTCAATCCCAAATACTTTATTATTCTTATTCTCGTTGCCCACCTTCCATTTAATGAAGTCATACGCAACCTGGCAAGTCTGACTAATCTCCACGGAATAGCCAACATCGTCCACGTCTTTAATCTGCCCCTTGAGGCATTCGAGGCTGGACTCTCGCCCTATGGCTCCAAGAGCCTCCCCTGCCTCATGCCTGACCATGACGTGGTTATCCTCCGCCCCGTCGTTAAGAGTTGCCTCCAGGCTGGGAACCGCCTGGGGGTCGCGGAGCTGCCCGAGGACGTAGGCGTACTCGTGGCGGATCAGCGCGGAGTTCGAGGGGCACTTGTCCCCCAGGGCAGTGCACAAGGCGGAGGTTATCAGGGAGCGGGTTGAGGGGGAGGGGGAGGAGGCGTGGAGGGAGCGGAGGTGGTAGGCGGAACGCATTCGGGCCGGGAGGGGGGAGATTGAGGGGGAGAGAATTGTCGTGATAAGGACATCTAGAGGGGGGATCTGGAAATGTTTGTCATCATGATTAGCATTAGCGTTAGCATTAGCGTTAGCATTAGCATTGACATTAGAAGCATTAGCCATGGAAAAAATGATGGTCGAAAATGTAGTGTAGGAATGAAGGAATGTCAATGATGGAAGATGAAGGTGTAATGGAAGGGAAAGATTTGACCTTTCCCAAAGTGCCAAATCAAAATAGTTTTTAAACATTTTTCACGGCCCTCACCGCACAGCACAATCCAAATTGCCAACAGGACACAACAACAAACAACAGCACGATGCCCACCCCCCTAACCGATCTCCTCGCTCGACATTTACAAAAGGACGAGCACGCCTTGGCCCTCTCCCTCCTCTCATCCCCCTCTCACGCCGCCACCCTCTCTCAACATGCCTCACTTCCAATAGCTGCAACATGCTACAAGCACGCCCTTTTCTCCCTCCTGGACACCTTAGACTCGACTATCTCGTCCAACCAATCCACAACAGCCTCGGCAACCTTCTCCAACATTGCCTCCTCCCTCTCAATTTCCCCCGTCGTAACCCTCCTCACTCAGATCCTCCACAAATTGTGCGGAATTTTTCCCCCGCAAACCACGATCATATCCTCCAAAACCCTCAACACCATCCCCCACATTCTCCTCTCTTCCACCTTCACCCCCCTCCTGAACCACCTCTTCCCCCTCGCCCTAGCCCTCCTCTCCTCCGGCGATGGCTCCGGCGATGGCTCCGGCGATGGCTCCGGCGATGGCTCGAGCCTCCTGAAACCCAATGCCCACGGGGACACCCCCATCGCACTTGCGATAATAACGATGCCGAGCAACGCTTCATCAAGGGACACGGAAACTATGGTCGACGCTTTGGGGAAGCTCTTCGACAAATTTCCAAGCCTCGCCACCGTGCCCTGCACCTCCGGAGGCCAGCTTCCCCTCCACCTGGCGCTGTCGCTGTCGCTGCCGCTGCCGCTGTCGCTGCCGCTGCCGTGCCAAAAGACGGCTCAAGCTCAAAATAAAATGCCGCCAGCGAGACTCGTCGCAAACCTCATTGAACTCAACCCCCGCACGCTCCTCACCGAAGATGGCCAGGGTCTCCTTCCCCTGGGCATCGAGGTGCGGGGGTGTTGTCGGTTGGAGATTCTTAAGCTTGGGTTGAAGCATTGTCCCGCTGCGGCGGTTGCCGTGGGGGGTGGGGATGGGGAGGGTGAGGGTGGTCAGCCACTTGTTGTTGCTCTGCTTAACCTTAACCGCACCAACAACAGCAACAGCAACAGCAACATCCAAGCATTGGAACTCCTCCTCTCCCAACCTCCTCCGTTCAACGTCAACACCCCCCTCCCCCCCTCCAACAACACAACCCTCCTCGCCCTCGCAATAATGAGCGACCTCCCCCTCGCCCACATCGACTCGCTCATTTCGAGCGGAGCTGACCTCGACACGTGCTACACTGTACCCGTCGATAGCTACAACACGCGGAGCCACGGCGCGGTCAAAATCGCCCAGAAGATCGGAAGGAGCGTTGAGGCGGTTGACCACCTCAAGGTTACCCACGGTGCTGGAGGGCGGTTCAGGTTCGGGTACGGGTTCGTCGAGCGGAGAACGAGCGGGTATTTGCGGCGGGTCGTGTTGACGAGTTTGGCCTGTGGGTGGAGAGCTGTGGGAGGGGGGGGAGATAAGAAAAAAAGGGGTGGTAAATTTACACCGTTGTGGTCGGACATTTTCTGGAGAGTTGCCGGGGACGAATTTGACGATGACGAGAATAAGCGGCAGAGAGCCAGGCTTAACATCACCAACTTCTCCGACAATCCAATTCTCCGCATCGTTCTTTCCTACGTGGGCGTGAGCAGGAGCGAGCTTGCACTTGCGGATGAGAAGGAATTGCCGGATTATGTATTGAAAATTTTCAGCGAAATGAATTTCAATCCGATTAGAACAGTGGGAACCAGCACCAGCAATCAAGTTGTTGCAGCTGAAAACGGTGCTGACTGGACACCCACGGAGGACTATCTCCTTCGATGCGTTGTTGAGACCTGCCCCAGGTGAGCGGGCGAGCGAAGCGAGCCACAAACGCAATGTAATTGACTTGCACATGCTCCTTCCTGATCTGGACCATCCTGGAGCAAACCCCTCACGCAAAAAGATGCGCCGTTATGGGTCGAACTAGCCACAGTGTCCTCATTTGAGCGTTTGTTGTCGTTATTCGTTGGAGTTACGGCCAAATCAGTGATCACATGCCCCTGATCTTCTGTCACAAGGCTCGCAAGCGAGCCGCGGCTCGCATTGTAACAATAACAACTAACAACTAATTCGATGGATTCAACTCGGGCAGGAACAAGACGACGGGCCTTCGCGACTGGACGCAAATTTGCACCAAGTTCTGGACCGCAAAAACCCTCCAAGCGTGCAAAAACCGGTACAGGAATCTGGAGAGCTGGAGGAAGAAAGACGAGGAGAGGAGGAGGAGGAGGAGTTCGGGGGCGAGCTCGGAAGCGAGTTCTTCGGGGGCGAATTCGGGGGGGGTGCTAGGTGGATTGTCCGGCGGAGGGCAAAAAAAGAAAAACGGAAGAATTAGGTTCGGGACTGACTGCGCAGAAGATGATGAGGGGTGCGAAGTCGAGTACAAACCTGTGTATGCAAAGATGCCGGTTATTAGATTAGGTAGTAAGGAGGAATCGATGCTGTCTAAAGTAGATATAACTCAATTAGATTTTTAGACCGTCCTTTAATTATTTTAATTGTTTCCTGTATTCCCCCCTCCCCTTTCTCCCCCCCCGAATGATGACCACCATTTCTATTCATTTCTTGGTTCCAGCAACTCTACGTAGGAATGAGCTCGAGGAGGAGGAGGAGGAGGAGGAGGAGGCGGATGAAGTATCATCGAAACCGTGCCCGCCCTGGTTGTCCGAGATGGCATAATATTATGCATACTAAACCCTTTGTATGGGCGCCACGCCCGCGGAGGAGGCTGGAGCATCCCCCTTCTTAAGGCATCGTCTCAAACAACAACGGAAAGGGGAACACATGCTAAATCTGATCCATTTCCGCCCAAGAACATCCAGTGTCCCGTTGGAACAATGGATCCCGAAATCCAACAAAAAGAAGAGTAAGATCAAACAAACAAATATTCCAATGATGATCCCACAGATAAGCAACCAGCCAAGCAACCAGCCTTCCGAGTCGGCCAAATCGCTACAATCAATCTTTGATTCGCAATCGTCCGCCGACACAACCCAACCGATCCAGCACCAAGCAAGTAAGATGGTCCGAAAGTGCGAGTTCGGGAACGCCATGTTGGGCCCGTGGCGACTGAGGGGCCGCGGCGGCAGCTGTGGTGCCTTACTTAGTCGATGGTGTATCTTGTCGTGTGCGTCGGAAAATTAAAAATTGGTGGAAATTAAAAATTGGTGAAAAAAAAAATATAACATATATTTATTTTCTCTCACCCCACCGCCCAACCAACATCATGCAAATAAACACATCCAACTCCCCAAAAACAAGTTCCCACAAAAACCAGCCTCAAAACCCACACCCCCAATCCGCCTCAAATCTCCAGCGATTGTCCCCAACTACCTCCAATACATTTGACATTTGCGACAACCTCTTCAAGCGGCGCGGCGGGTGGGGCAAGCACTCGGAGAACGCCTGGGTTCTCAGGTGAGTTTGAGTTTGAGTTTTGGGGTTGACTTCATGGGGTTGACTTCACTTCTTCACTTGCTAGGCTTAAAATTAACGCAACTTTTTTTCTTTTTTCCACACACCCTCGCTTCGCTCGCTTCGCTCCGCTCGCTCCGCTCGGCCGCTTCCCTTCCCAGATGCTTCACCCTGCACGGCGCTGTCCTGTGCTACTACGACTGCGAGTGCTTGGAGGATGCGGACCCTTCCCGCCCTCGGGGCAGGATAGATATCTCCCTGGAGGGGACCAAGGCAATCTGCACGAACGAGTGGAAGGTCGGTGCGCCCACCCGCTTCCTCGTCAACCTTGTCATCCATTCGATGGGCGGGATCGAGCGTAAGTGGAAGATGTGCTGCCGCGACGAGGAGCAGCAGCAAAAGTGGCACCGTGCCCTCTCGCACTTTGACGGGCCCCCGAAGCGAATTGGCGTAGGCGACGACATAATGTCCTTCCTTTCCGTCCCCCTGACCGCCACCCACACCCACACCATCTCGTCCAAGACCTCCCCCAAGCCCCGCAGAATCTCAAACGCGATCCTCGGGAGCTTCCAGAAGGTTCACAGGAGGTGAGAGAGCGAAATACTGCTGCTAGCTGTAATACAGCAATAAACAATACTGTGAGCGAGCCTTGAATGAAGACGAGAAAACAAATATATACGAGCCATTACTAAAACTAAACCAACATTATTCTCAATTCTTGCAGCATGAGCGTCACGAACATTGACGAAAATCTCCAGGACAAGTACGACGGGAAGGTGTACCAGAGCGAGTGGTATCTGTGGGGGTTGATAGCCGCCTTAAATGTGCTGTTTCTTGCGGGGAGAATTGCGTCGGTGAGCAACTTTTGGGTCTGCTACCTCCTCACAAACATCCTGCTAGTCAAGCTCCAAAGCACAAAGGTGAAGAAGCCGGAGACCCTCCAAGAAGCGAGCATCAGGGAGGAGAGGGAGGAGGATGAAATCGATAAAATAAATAGAGCGAACGAGTTGCTGTCGGACTTGGACCCAGTCCAACTACCTCACAAGATTGCGAGTGTGGAGGCTGGCAGCACCTTCGAGAGGGCGACACCGCTGCCTAATTCGGAGGTTGCAGCCGTCTTTGAGAAGTTTGGCGAGAAATCGTGCGAAGGAGGTGAGCCGCGAGCGAGCGCAGCGTCAGGCCGAGCGCAGCTTCTCCCCCCCTTTACAACCAAAAGTAATTCCACACCTCAAACCCACGTCCACTCACCTCCTAACCCACTCTTTTTCGCTCTTGCTTAGCTCGAATTTGCAACAAATTCAGCGGTGGCGGAAACTACACTCTGATGCCTCACACTTTCTGGAACGGCGACGGAGGCGTCTTCAAGGTCCGAATGGGCCCCAACTACAAGAAGACCGGTCGAAAGGAGCCGTCGATTGGCTCGCTGTTCGACCTTTACACGGTGGACTTGGTCCGGAGCGACGCTCGGATCGAGGAGTCAGCGAACGTGTTCAAGGTGAGTGAGCGAACCGAACAAACGAAATGAAATGAAATGGCTACAGCCACCCATATTCACTACTGAACTAACATTATTCCACTCAATTCGTATTTGTTTGGCTCCGCTCGGCGCAGGTTCCTGACATACCAGGCATCACCGACCAGCCCACGGGGCATCCAAGCGTGCCTCCGATGTTCATTGTCAACTGCGGGATCCCCAGCGAGGAGCCTAGCATTTTTGGCAGTGAGACGGACGGAGTTAGTTTCATTAGGTGAGTCAGAAATTCTATAACCCCCTCGACGAGAATATTTTCAAACACTAACCCACGGAACACACAGCATCTTCTACTTCGTCATAAGCGAGGAGACGAAGCGCCAACTCAACGACTTCGACAACGCCACCCCCGCAGTAAAGCTCTTCGCCGAGTGGTGCCGCCGTGCGGAGGACGAGCCGGCCTTCCGAGGAAGGTTCAAAACGATGTGCGTTCTCGACGACATTGGCAACTTGGGTTTGCCCGGCTTCATCTCCAACTACAACGGGAAGCCGGTGCTCATCAACAAGAGCGGCACCATGCTCAGGAGGAGCAACTACATCGAGATGAACATCAACGTTCATCAATTTGCGTTTATCGCCAAAAAAGCGCTGTACTCGTTGCAGCCCAAGTTCCCCAGGATGGTCTTGAACGTTGGGTTTACGATAGAGGGGAGGGACGACACTGAACTGCCCGAGTGCATGCTGGGGGCTGCTAGGTTAATGCACATGGATCCGGGGAAGGCGCCGGACGATTTGCAGGATGCGGCGGATCAGGGAGAGGAATAATTGAACTTCAAAGACCATCATTTCCTTTGCCACCATACAAATTTAATGAAGTTTCAAAATGTCCTAAAATTAATTCGAAAACTTTTTCTATAAAAATCTTTTCTGGATGTTTTTATCAAATCATTCATTATGAAATTCACAAACATTCTCTCAGCAGGCCTGCAGGTCGTTTCCCTTGCCTATGGGTCCCAGTGTGGAATGTGGGGTGAAACCCATACATGCAACGAGGGGACTAATCTTCGTAAGTTGAACCAACCCAATTTTCAGAGCCAGCTAAATCTTTACTAACCACTCCCCAATCCATCCCCCCCCTCTTCTCCTCACTCATAGGAACCTCGGACTACATGTGCTACCATGAGCACGAAGTAGGCGCTTCTTGCATCCAAGACGAGTGCTGTGGGGAATACTGTGATTCCTACACTTGCCCGGAAGGCTTCGTTCCAAACCACAGCTCCGAAGGTTATGAAGAAAATTGCCTCGAGTTCGACGGGGTGCAGTGGGATGGGGGGTGCACAGAAGAGAAGTGCTGCATTGCTTTAAGGACTTGTAATACTTGGGAGGGCGAGTGTGGAGCAGGAAGTGTAAGAAGGCACGAGGAGGATGATTATTATTATTGCGATGATGGCGCGTGCGATGAGGAGGATTGCTGCATAGTTACTTGTGCAGACTGGGAGGGCGAGTGTGGGGCTGGGTTTCATAAGAGACCTGACGATGATTGGCATAGCTGCGAGCGCATAGATGAAAATGATGAGTGGGTGCAAGAGTGCGACCACGAACAGTGCTGCGGTGAAACTTGCGGCGATTGGACGGACGATATGTGCCCGCATGGAGAGTACGTGAGGAAAAATGAGTGGTGCGACGTCGTCGGCGAGTGCAATGAAGAAAGGTGCTGCTCTGAGGACAATAGATGCGATGCCGCTTGCAATCAATGGGAGAGCCACGGATGCGAAGCTTTTCTGGCTGATAAAAACATTGAGACGCTCTGTGACGGAAAAATTTTCCAATGGAGTGAAGAATGCTGGGAAGTTCTTGAAACGGTCAAGGAAGTCCACGACGAATGCTGGGTTTGCGCTCAGTGCCACGGGTGCGGCTTCGGGATGGGAGATGGAGAAGGTCATGAGTTCTGCACCGATCTGCCTCTGAACGAGCCTTGTAATGTGGAAGCGACGTGCGTCGATGGAACTCACTGTGCTGATGCCAATTCTGATACGGAGAGGAGGAGAATGGGAGAAAAGAAGAAGAGTCCAGTGTTAGAGTTCGAATTAGACTTGGAAAAGCTGAAGAAAAACTTGAAAAGGGGGAGCAGTTGGATGCCGAAGAATGACAGGAGGAGGTTGTTTGGCGATTTCAAGAAGCCGAGGGGGCCTCGCTGCATGCTGAATTAATTTGGACGAAAATCATATTAAACTTTTTTTTGTTTTTTATCAATCACATGATCGACTATATTTTATACACAAGTCCCCCCAGCGATCTTTACAACTTCAAAACACAGCCAATAAAGAAGCGAAGTGATGCCTGACTCGATGCCCCCTCCGCCCCCTCGACTCCCGGGCAAACCAACGACAGCCTCTCACAAGTCCCAATCTCAATCTCAATCCCAATCCTCCCCCTCCCTTCGCCCCCCTGCCTCTGCCTCTGTTTCTGCCTCTGCCTCTGCCTCTGATGAAACTTCCGTGGTCCACCAGATGCGTCGAATCATCCACCAACACCTCCGAAAGTCGCGGAAGCAGAAGGACATCTACCACGTTTTAATGAAGGGGGTGAACGATGAGATGGAGGGTTACAAGTTTGCAATTCAGGAGATAAATCTTCTTATCCGTTTCTCCTCCAACCCCGTCCGCTTCTCCCTGGCTGCTTCCCTGGCCTTTTTGTACGAGTCGCGGCTGTCCGAGCGTCGCCGGCACATTACGGCTGCGAAGACCAAGGCCGAAATCTCAATCCATTTCGCCGAGCAAGCCACCAAGATGCTCGGGCACGTCGTGTACGGCGAAACGAACAAGATGGAGAGGCTCGACGAGCTCCTGCTCAACGCCGAGGACGACTTCTCGTCCATTGCCATGGCAGTCGAGCTGGAGAATTTCTCCTTCCTCTCCCACCCGCTCATTATCAACTACGTGAAGCGCAGGTGGGTCGGCGATGCGGACAAGATTGGCCGTTACGGTTTCCAGTTCATTGAGGTGAATACATTGATCGAATCCGTAAAAAATTCCTACGACATGTCTATTGGTTCGACGCAACAGCAACAATCAAGTTTCGTCATCTTAAACAGCATGCGAGCCTTCTCCAACCAGATCATCAGCAATTTCGACGAAACTATTGTGGGCATGTTGGACCCCATGGTCTTGATAAACAGTCCCAGCACGCGGTTCAAGGTTGAGTTTGTCTTCTTTGGGTGCCGCGTTGCGGTTCAGCAATTTGTGCTGTCCTACGAAGAGTACGCTCCGGGAAACCAAGTGCTCGGTTCCTTCGGACCGTTAGATATGGTTCATTTTGGAATTGGGATCGGATTTCTGATGGCCGAAATTGCAGAGGTTCAGAAGGCGTATCGGTGGGGGAGCATTCATATTGATAGGTATTGGGGGGATGGCTGGAACCAGATGGACTGGTGCATTCAAATTGTCTTCTTCTCCTTCTGGGCCCTCAAGATAGTCTCTCAGTACTACGACACCAACAGCGACTACGACGAGGCCGCCCTCTACCACGGCTACTCCCTCGACGTGCTCGGAATAAACTCGATCGTTCTATGGATTCGAATGCTGGAGGTGAGTGAGCGAGCGAGACCTTGTGGAAGACGAGAAATTGAGCCACTACTTAACACCTATTTCGCTCGGCGCAGCACTTCACAATTTTCCCGTCCCTCGGACCTCTGGTGCGGATCATGGGATTGATGCTGATGGACATGTTCAACTTCTCAATCATCTTTGCTTTCATGATCTTTGGATTCGCGAGCGCGTTTTCGATGTGGTTCAGGGACTCGGTTGATTCCTACTCGACGCTGATTAAGGCAACTGTGACGTTGTTTTCGGCCAGTTTGGGCGAGTTTGATTACGAGGCGTTTGAGGGGACGGAGAAACAGGCGCGCGGACAGATATGTTTGACGATATTCTTAGGCGTGAGCACAGTATTGCTGCTGAACTTGCTGATTGCGATTCTGTCCCACCGCTACGAGGCCACCCAAATTCAAAGCTACGAAGAATATCATTTGGGTATGGTGAGCGAGCGAAGCGAGCAGCGAGCTTTGTGGCGGAAGAGTGCGAAGGAAGCGACTAACCCACTCTTGCTCTCATCTCATGCTTCGTTAAAAATGCGCCTCGCTTCAATTTTGCTCGGCGCAGGCCAAAAACTTTTTAGCTTTGAGGTGGGAGACGGCAGAAATACTCAAATCCGGCGTGCCACTTCCGAGCGCGCTGAATGCTTTCCGCGTCCTAACCTACCCCCTGCGGTGGATCTTCGGCGTCGAGGTTGAAAAGGTCATGAATTTGGTGAGTGATGGCGAGCGAAACGAGCCAGAAACACCATGCACTAGTTGTGACGAAACGAGCCCAGAAACACCATGCACTAGTTGTGACCTAACTCGCTTCGCTTCGCTCGCAGGGCTTCTTGGTAACCGTTTCTTCCATTTTCCTATCGGTCTGCCTCCTGCTATACGTAATCGTATTTGTGATTTCCGGGACGTTCACAACGTTCATGGCGGGGTTCTTCTTTCTCCTGGACTTCTGGGTGATCATGTTCAAAACGAGGATAAAGGCTGGCAAGGGGAAGAAGAGAAACTTCTTTGTTTCCGTGATTCGAATTACATTTTGGGTTGTTTTCTTGCCATTTAATTTGGCCGGGGTGTGGTGCTACATATTGCTCGTGAGGTACCCATATTACGGTGAGTGAGATGCTGCGTTGTGGATTGTTTCGGTTCGATCCATATTAATCCAAATTCAACTCTGGTGATTGGATTGAAGTGTTCGTGGGGGGATTCATGACCCTTTCGGAGAACATCAACTTGATGCAGATAGTCATGAAGGATCAGAAGCATAAGCTTATGACCAAGAGAGAGAAAAAATTGCAAAATATGAATGACAGCGGGCGATCGCTACGCGGATACTTTTCGACGAGAGGAATGTCCGGGATTTTTGGAAATAAGGGCAAAAATGATGAAAAAGAAAATGAAAATAAGTTGCAGGGGAAGGAGGAGAGTGGAGACTGGGTGGCGATTGCGGAGGAGGCGATGGAGGAAGCCAAATTTGGTGAAATCATCAGTTTCGAAAAACTCTTGAAAATGTGAGTTAGTGTGTGTGAGAATTATGCCCATTGTCGTCTTCTTCTAACCTCTTTCCACCCCCCACCCCCTACCCCCCCCGCACACCCCGAGCAGCATGGAAAAAAACAAAGTTTTGCCAGCAGCTTACCAGTGGGTCAACATCCGGCGCTCAATGAGCCTGACTTCCAAGATGTCAGACGCTACCTCTCCCAATCGCAAATCGTTCGACCATTCAAAAATGAGGAAGAACTCGGGCAGCATGTTCGCCAGCAACAGCTTCAACGACGACTTTGAGGAGGAGGGGGGGGGTGGTGAGTACGACGACTTGCCAACGGTTGAACCCCATATCGAAGAAGCGTTCGAGGTGAGAGTCCACCATGCGTTCTTCTACTCGGAACATCGCGTTGAGAGTGGGAATGAAGGGGGGGAGCAGGAAGAAGAAGATGTCGACGACGGCGACGATAACTTCAATATATTGTACAAGGACTTTTGCTACTTTATGCGGGGGGGGAAGAAGAGTGTGTTTGATGACCCTTCAGATGCGTGTCCGCTTATTAGGCCAAAAACGGTCTACTTGATCACGAAGGATGGCGGCGACGATGAAGAGAGCGACGATGAGCTGTTTGAAGAGGAAATAGAAGAGGAAGAGGAGGAGGAGGAGGAGGAGGAGAAGGAGAGGGTGGAGACTGGTGAAGGCAGCAGCGGCAACAGCAGCGGCGGCGGCAGCGAAATCCTCGCCACGCAACTTGAGGAAATTGCAAAGAACCTTAGAATGGGCGGTGGCGTCGATAGCTCGTCGATAGCGACGACGGCAAACGCAGCGCCCGCGCCCGCGGTGCGCAAAAAGAGACCAAGTATCTACAAACAGCTGGAGCTGAAGCTCCAGCTCCCTCAGTCGAACTCGTTCTCTGGCAATGTAATCAGGAGGACCAGCACCGATGGGGAGGAAGCGAAGGAGAGGAAGTTGAGGGAGCTGAAGGGGCAGACGAAAAAGCTCAAGATAGAGCATTTCAAGCATATGATGAAGACAAAGCTGCCAAGCATGATGGAGGCGGACTCTGACCCGGACGTCTACCTATAATATTGTTTTTGAAACCATGAAAAATTTCATATATTTTTAAGCAAATAAACTCTCTACTCTAAACCGCGGTACCTGGCAACAGGAACTCCACCACCACACTCGTTGGGCCATCCCCAGCCCCAGACCTCTGTATGCACATATTCAGGAGGGCAATGCCCTTGTGGAGGGTTCGGAGCTCGGCTTCAGTCGCCGCCACCCCCGTCGGCGCCTTGCACGTCTTCTTGTGCTTCTTCCAC
>Ga0114994_10002634_pt1 | contig 13144 bp, 6 predicted proteins | sample ArcticOcean_MG_C_9_FD_87043 | JGI IMG/M metagenome (GOLD analysis project Ga0114994, IMG submission 87043) | Marine microbial communities from western Arctic Ocean - ArcticOcean_MG_CB2_152 | ecosystem: Environmental > Aquatic > Marine > Oceanic | place: Arctic Ocean: Canada Basin | collected... | reverse complement strand
AGTAGCAGATATTTTCACCCCTTCTTCTGGTTTGAAAAACATGAGTGCATCTTCAACAGTCATAGAAAGGATATCATTGACATTTTTCCCTCTCAATGTGACTTCGAGTATGTTGTCTTGAAATCGTTTTCCTCCACAGCTTTCGCATTTAAGTTTAATATCAGCCATAAACTGCATGCCTATGGTGACTACCCCTTCACCTTCACATGTGTCACATCTTCCTCCTGAGACATTAAAACTGAAATGTGAAGGCTTATATCCATTCGCCTTAGCATGCTGTGTACTGCTCAGTAATGCTCTTATTTCGTCATAAGCTTTTACGTAGGTGGCTGGACATGATCGAGAGGATTTGCCGATTGGGTTTTGGTCTATAAACTCAAGCGAATTTATAGAATCAATATCGCCATCTAGAGAGTCGAACCCTTTCCTGTATGGCGCGAAGCCATCGAGATGCGCTTTAATTGCAGGCACCAGGATATCAGAAACAAGCGTGCTTTTTCCACTGCCACTAACACCTGTAACAGCTACCAGGGCTCTTAATGGAAATTTAACATCGAATCCCTTTAGGTTATTCGCTCTTGCTCCTTTTACGGTGACATGGTCAGACGATTTACGCCTTTTAGTGGGTGTCTCGATAGATCGATTGCCGTTTAAATACGATGCGGTTATCGAATCATGTTCGGAGTCTAGGGCAGCCAATTCCTTATGTGTTCCAAAGAAAACCACTTCTCCTCCAAATGAACCAGCCATAGGGCCAAGGTCTATTATATGATCAGCCGCAGCCATGATGTCATCGTCATGCTCCACGACTACAACAGTGTTGCCTAAATCCCTCAATCCCTTTAATACACTTATTAATTTCGAGGTGTCTTGTGGGTGTAATCCTATACTTGGTTCGTCAAGGACGTAGGTGCTTCCAACAAGTGCAGACCCTAAACATGTACTCAGTACAATTCGTTGTGACTCACCACCGCTTAATGTGGGGCTTGAGCGTAAGAGCGTTAGATATCCTAGGCCTAGAGAGCATAAACAATCTAGCCTCTCTGAGATTTCGCATAGAAGCCTTTTCGCCACCATTGCGTCTGACTCGCTTAGCTTTAGTGAATTCATGTGGTCGAGGACTCGGGTTAATGGCCAGCCGAGGATTTCGGGGAGTGAGGTTCCATCGACAGAAATGTAAGAGGCTTCTTTTCTGATCCTCGCTCCGTTACAATCTGTGCACAGGGCTCTTCCTCTGTATCGGCTGAGCATTACGCGGTACTGTATTTTATAACCCTTTCGTTCTACGTAAGCGAAAAAATTATCTAAGCCCTTGAAGGATTTTGCTCCAGACCAAACCCTCATCACCTCATCATCACTCAACTCGTGCCACGGTTTATGAATGTCTAACCCTTCTTCTGAAGCACCCATCACAAGCTGGTCCTTCCATTTCTTCATCCTGTCACCTCTCCATGGGGCGATAGCTTCGTCGTAGATACTCTTTGAGGTGTCAGGTATTACTTTGTTAATATCAATCCCTAGTGTGCTGCCAAAGCCTTCACAAGTAGGGCATGCACCTACGGGGCTGTTAAAGCTGAATAAATCCGGTGTCGGCTCGGTGAATTCTACTCCATCTCTTTCAAATCTATTATTGAAATCTAATTTTACGTCCAAGTCGGTGAATATCACAGAACAATCTCCGGAACCCTCGAAAAAAGCTGTTTCTATAGAGTCTGCAAGTCTTGAAGTGTCCTCGAGGATGGCATCAACCGTCATTCTGTCGATTACGATGCTGAGTTCGGCATTCTCTTTTATTCCTTTTTTAATAACCTCCTCTATTAGTTCGGTAGAATTATTCGTCAGGACTCGAGAAAATCCCTGCTGAAGAAGAATTTCGAGCTGCTGTTTTTTCGTTCTGTCTTTTCTCTTTATTAATGGTGATACAATTAGAAACTTGTCGCCTTTATCGTGATTCGAGATTTTTTCTACTACATCACTCGTTCTATCTCTCTTTACTTCTTCTCCTGATACTGGGCTGAAAGTTTTTCCTATACGAGCGTACAGCATCCTCAGATAATCATGGATTTCTGTTCTAGTGCCCACCGTGCTTCGGGGCCCACCAGAAGAAGTCCTTTGCTCAATGGCAATTGCAGGGGAGATGCCGTGAATGGTGTCCACATCTGGTTTGTCTAGCCTTCCGAGGAACTGGCGTGCATATGAGGAGAGAGATTCGACGTAACGTCTTTGGCCCTCAGCATATAGAGTGTCGAAGGCAAGGGAACTCTTTCCAGACCCGCTTAAACCCGTGATAACAGTGAGTTTCCTCTTTGGAATCTCAACGTCAATATTCTTTAGGTTGTGCATCCTAGCTCCGCGAATCACGATCTCCATCTCTTTGTATTAAGATTTTTTAGCAGTCCGAAGGTACTTGTGATTTGTGTTACATGAAATAAAATAGTAGTTTAGTCGCAGTTGAAACAGAAAAACACCACTCTATAGAAAAAATTCTACTCTAATTGATCCTTATTGAGCCAGATGGTCTGGCACAAGTTGAACCTTTAAAGAGTAGTATTATGCATGCATCTTTTTCTGACAGCGAGTTAATCCGTGCTTATCGCGGAGGAGACGAGCAAGCCTTCGAAATTTTACTAACCCGTCACCAGGAAAGAGTTTACACGAAGATTCATTTCATCGTGCGAGACTCAGACTTGGCAAACGATTTATTCCAAGACACCTTCATAAAGGTGCTGGGGCTTTTAAAAACCGGGAAATATATCGAAGAGGGCAAGTTCCTCCCATGGATCTTGCGAATAGCTCACAATATGGCTATCGATCATTTCCGTCGCAATAAGAAGATGAAGATGGTTCGCTCTCGTGAAGACTTCGATGTCTTTTCTATTTTAGACACGGGTGAAACTCATATTGAGGATAAGCTTGTCGCAGACCAAATCAATTCCGACGTTCGCGATCTAATCGAATATCTCCCAGAAGACCAGCAGGCAGTTGTTAGAATGAGGATGTACCAAGACCTTAGTTTTAGAGAGATTGCTGAATCTACTGGTGTGAGTATTAATACGGCTTTAGGTAGAATGAGGTACGCGGTGATCAATCTCCGTAAAATCATAGATGAGAATAACATTCAGCTAACTTCTTATTGAATGCAATAAGTGAAAAGTAAATGCGTTAGAATGAGGAATATCAAATCCTCATATATGAATAATTCTACCCAAGACTTCCTTGCTTCCGAAAAATCATTTACTCCTAGACTGTCCACCATCCGTGCTATCCTTGACTATTCAAGGGCTTTGAGGGTTGTGGAAACACAGATTATAGGTTCCGTGAAAGTTATTTTAAACTAGAGCGAGGTCACTTCGGAGCTGACCTCATATTTACTTCTAAACGTTCTAGAGGCCAGTCACTATAATATGTAGGCGTGGCTGCGAGTTTATCTACCACATCCATTCCTGAGATCACCCTGCCGAATACAGTGTGTTCAAAGTCCAAATGCGGTGAGCCGCCTTCTTCGTTATACATCTTCTTCTGACGGGCGGTGTAATTAATCTCCTTTTCTCGTTCTATCCCAGATAATTCTTGATTTGATATTTTTCTTCCTGTGACAATGTAAAAGTCATAAGAAGACGATCTTTTTTCTGGATTATTAGAGTAGCTCCTAGACATAGCAAGAGAACCTCTAGTGTGAATGTACCTACTTGAAAATTCAGAGGGTAACGAGTGTTCTCCAATAAGAAACCTCATTTGTTGTTGACGTTCTTCTTCACTGTTACCTCCTTGAACGACGAAATCGGGGACAACTCTTATGAATTCACTAGGACTGTAATACTGACGAAATATCTTGTAAAGAAAATTCAATCTATGCAGTGGAACATCATCATAAAGCTCAAGCACTATCTCTCCGTACTTCGTATCCATTGTTATTATCCTGTCTGCATTCCCTACACCCCACTCCCTTAAAAACCCAACAGCGTTTTCGTTATTAAGTTTTGGTAACCCCACACCCATCATAGCTCTGACTCTGCCCTCTAAAGCGGTGTCTACTATTTCCTCTATTGTTGCCTTTTTAATAGTTACATCCTTTTCAGCTTGCTTGTTTCCGCAGCTTACAGTCAGAAAAGCCAAAAGGCAAATAGATAGATGTTGTCTAAGTTTTTTCACACTGCAAAATTAAATAATAGTGTGCCTATCTTTCCACTCATGATTTTCAATCAGAATAAACAGGCGATTCTATTCGCTTTTCTCGCGATTTCGACGCAATTATATTCTGTATCAGCCCAAAGCTGGGACGATGATGAAGTATACGTATCTAGACGTCAGGGCCTAGAATTCGGTATTAATATGGGTGTTTACTTAGCAAATAATAATCCTGTCACTACTTCTGCTAATTTTTATAATGGTGATGGGTATTATGATTTAGGCGATAATTCAGCGACACTATTTTCAATAGAGGAAAGGTTGATGATTAATGCCCAAACCATTTCTAACGTTCAGAATATCGTTGGCACGGAGAGTTTCGAGATCCCAGACGAATCGTATTCTTATGCCATGAGATATGATCCCGGCATGATGCTAGGATTTAAGACAGTGTATTTCTGGAACCCAGAAAGCGCTTTGATTCTTGGATTAGATGCCATGAGTTTAAAAGCTTCCGGAGCTTGGACACTTCATGCAGCAGGATTACCTGGTCAGGGTCAAGGAACCGATAATATCAAGTTGTATGGCGTGTTTGGTCAAGAGCGAAGAATGATAGCAACATTAGGTTTTAGAACATCAGCTTACATTATTGATCAGGCTGCCTGGATATTTGAATTAGGCGGAACGGCTACTGGAGTTCAAATCAACCGAAACTTCGTTATGGTCGAGACTACTCCGTACGAATTAATTACGATGTATAGTGGCCCTGGACAGTTCAGTGGTGCTACTAGCAACCTGACTTCAGTGGGGTTAGGGTTTTATGGAACGATAGGCCTAGAGGCGCTTTTCGAGGAAGGTGGAAATCTCGAAGCAAATCTCAGAATTAGCCGCGATAACATCCATTTAGGTTCCAAGGAGCCCGACGATACATCATTCGAACAGAAATCATGGAATGTTGCGGTGTACGTTACTTGGATGATCCCACCACACATAGGTGATTTCGTGAGGGCAACCTTTTAGTTAGTCTTTCTAACTAAATCCCAAGGATTTAAATCCCTCAAGTTTAAAGAGAACATCCAATACTTATAAGGTTCGTAAGTTTCGCCCTCAACCTCCATGTCGTCCATCATCGACTTCGAATACAAGGGCATCTGTATGCTTAATGGCCCTAGCTGATATGCTAGCCCGGCTACGTAATCACCATCTTCACCATTGCTTTGTAGGTTAATCCCTAGAGCCCCCACAAAAACATCCAATTTATTAGTTAGTGTGTAATCAATTCTCACGCTGCTGAAGTTGTGAATGGCGTCCTGATTTAAAGGGAGTGCTCCATTAGGCATGTCTATTTGATGGCTGAGTAAACCACTAGTAGCACCTCTGTCTAATAATAACACATCTGCCATAGGGTCGTATTGCGCGCCGAATCCCATTGTAGGCATCTTGAAATTAAATCCGCTGTTGATGTCATTTCTTGTCACTTGAGTGATCAGGCTAAGCGTTATCTTCTTTCCTTTCCTGTTCAATGTCTTCACCGCACTGTAATTAGCTAAAATAGCGACTGACGTTGTCCTATATAGTTGTGGTGGCTCGATTAAAAAACCCTTTATTAAATCGAAAGTGAAGGATCTCAGTTCAACCCCCATGTTTTGGGTTATCCCTAATGGCTTGCTGTTCTTTTTGAGAGCCTTAAAACTAAATGAATTTGATTGTCGACTAGCTGTACTTGTAAAAACGTTAGAATCCATAAACCCAGATACTCTAGCATATTCGTATCGCGCACTCGATGACCATGGAGAATTAACCACTTTATTAAACTTTCTGTTGAGGCTGAATGAAACTCGGTTCATCGGAGTCGCTTCTGTCTCGGGAATAAAGAGATCTTGATCTAGGCTCACATATTCTAAAGTTGAAAACCTAGAATATCGAACAACACTATTCCAAGGCCCATTACTGTATCTGATATTAGCTACACCACCTAGTTGAGTTTTATCAGTAAACGCTGTTCTACTGACTAACGGAGTCACCATCCACTCGAAGTTCCTAAGAGGAACGGTGGTATTATGGAATGTAGCTCCCAACATCAGGCCGTTATGCGCATTCCACGCAGTGACAGGCAACCAGAAAAGCTGAGTCTTAGTTCCATCCTCTAGCCTTGTGCCCATTCTAATTTGCAGCGGCTCGACCTTTTTAAATATCCCAGATGTTTTTGAATTATTATTCTTTCTGTCGTAGTCTAAATCATATCTCCCCGGATCTATTTCAACTCGAGTCGCACCTTTCCCAGGCACTTCAATTTTAATTACATCATTAGGTCCTCCCACTTCAGACCAAACCCTTCCCGCCTCCATATCACCTGCAAATACGACAACTTCTACAGGTGACGACAGCCCTCCTCGGTTCGCTAATTTCACCTCAGTGCCGTTATCCGTCTTTTTAACTTTAACAATTGCCCAGTCATTTTTCTCAGTAGATTTAATCCATCCTTCAAAAAACCAGCTGAGATCTTCACCACAAGACTTCTCTAAAGAAGCCTGAAGGTCACTAGGAGAGGGGTGCTTGAACTTCCACTCTGAGAAATAAGCTCTCATAGCGGTGTCGAATCTTTCCGTGCCTAGATATTGCCTTAAAAACCCGAAGACTGCTGCTGTTTTCTTGTACACCATAGCTCCATAGTTGATGGAAGAAAACGCATCGCTATGGCATTGTAATGCTTGATCGCTGCCAAATCTTGCAGGAAAAATGTACGCCAGCTCATCTATCCATCTATACTCAAAATCTGTAAGGTCTAGTCTTTCTATCCACTTGGGGGATAACTGTCCTGAGATAACACCTAAATCTTTCCCCTCGTAATTTTCAATCAAGTACCTGGTCTCATTAAATGAATTCAATCCTTCATCCATCCATGCATTAGTTCTCTCGTTACTACCCAGTATTCCATAGAACCAATTATGGCCCACTTCATGTGCGATAACTACATCTAATGAAAAAGCACTTCCACTTTCGCCTATAACGGTTACGTTTGGATATTCCATTCCGCCCCCTGCGCTTATAGTTCCGTCAACAGCCGTTACGTGGTTGTATGGATAATCACCATTCCAAAGGGAATAGTAATATGTTGATTTATTTAAGTAGTCTGAAGCGTCCTTCCAAAGTTCTTCTTCATTAGGGGTGAACATTGCCCATGTCGTTACAAACCTTCCCGAATGTGGCAGCTCTACCGAGTCCTTTAACACCTTAAATCTCTTATCGGCAAACCACGCGAAATCGTGCACGTTTTCCTGATGGTAGTGAAGTGTTTTCTCCCAGGCTACCGACTCGGGAAATTCGTTATTATTTGAGAAATCCAAACCTTTCTCCTCTATTACTCTGAAATAAGCCCTTGTATCACTGTCGAGCTTATTCAGCCTTTTAATCTCAGCTTCGTTGTCAGCATCTAAAGGCATATCCCCAGTAGCACCCACTGTATAGTTGCCGGGTAATGTGATAAAAACGTCAAAGGTGCCGAATTCCGAAAAGAACTCTCCCTGACCTAGGTAGGGTAACGCATGCCAGCCATCTCTGTCGTAAACAGCTGGCTTTGGGTACCATTGAGTGATTTGGTATGATTCGCCGACGTGCCCTAGTCGTGAAATTTCCCCACTCGGTATCCTTACTTTAAATGGAGTTGAGATTTCTATAGTCCCCCCTGGAGCTAGAGGCGAATTCAACTTAATGACTGCAATGTCTGGATTCTCCTCATCGAAATCCCAACGAACACTAATTCCATCCACCTTGAAATCTAAACCTTCTATTCCTCCCAGGTCTTTTGCTAATGCATAGAACATAAACATATTCCCGTCTCTAAACTGTTGTTTAGCCATTGCTGTCTTTGCGCTGCTGTATGCGTTAGGCCAAAGGTGCATCCAAATTTCACTAAGCTCATCTGCACTATTGTTAGTGTAGGTGGTAGTAATCTCAGCGTCTAACTCGTGGGCTTCGTCATTGAGGGTGACATTAATCACGTGGTCGACCTTTTGTTGGAAGTAGGGAGTGGTTTGGGCTATTAAAATAACAGGACCCAAAAATGTAAACAGTGCCAAAACTTTATTCATGGCGCCCAAGTTCGTATTTTTAAGCCATGCAAAAAAACATCATTCATAAAATCATAGGAATTTTAACATTTACAGCGTTTTTTCTTTCTGGATATTCAAGTGCCAACGCACAGGATATTGAGTTTAAATATACTTTTAAGCCACTAGTTGAATTAACGGCTACTTCTGTTAAGGATCAAGGGAGAACGGGGACATGTTGGAGCTATTCTACTTCGAGTTTTTTAGAATCTGAGGCAGCTAGAATCTCGGGGCATGTCGTCGATATAAGTGAGATGACAACGATTCGCTACACATACCCATTGAAGGCTGAGATGTATTTGCGTTTTCAGGGTAAACAACAGTTTAGCGCCGGAAGTTTATGTCATGACGTTATTAACGCTGCTGCTGGATGGGGGCTAGCTCCTCAAGAGGCTTATACCGGTTTATCAGATGGTGAGATTGTCCATAACCATGCTGTAATGGATGAAGCTTTACTTGCAACCGTAGAAGCTTTGGTTAAAAAACCCAGTGGTAAACTAGATCCTAACTGGAAACAAACAATTTCAGCTATTCTCGATTCTTCAATAGGTGAGTTGCCAGAAACTTTTGATTTTAATGGAGTAAGCTATACGCCGGTATCTTTTAGAGATTACTTAGGAATAGATCCATCGGCTTATATGAATATCACATCTTTTTCTCATCATCCTTTTGGAACGAGTTTCGTTCTGGAGGTTCCTGACAATTTCAGCCGCGGATTCTTTTATAATGTGCCTATAGAAGATTTGCGTCGCGCAGTAGAAACAGCTGTCGTAGCTGGTTACTCTGTGGCTTGGGATGCTGACGTGAGTGAGAAAGGTTTTAGTTTTAAGAACGGTATGGCTTTGTTGCCAGCTGAAGGCGAGGAGGATAAGTTGTGGACTGAACAGATCCAAGAGGCTATCGTGACTCAAGAGTCTAGGCAGAAGGGTTTTGATAACCAAACCACCACAGACGATCACCTAATGCATATAGTAGGGCTAGCAACAGATCAGTTCGGAGAGAAATATTTCGTTATTAAAAACAGTTGGGGAACGAATAACCTATACGGTGGACGACAGTATATTTCAATGGCTTATTTCAAAGCGAAGACGATAGCAATTCTAGTTCATAGAGATGCTATAACTAGAGTCCTTAGGTAATAAAACAACATGGAAAAAGAAGAGCGCCAAGCCCACAGACAGCGATTATTCCATCATCTAGATGGTCTTGCAATGTGCGGTGTTATACCCATCTTAGATGAAAGTGGCCTTCTCGAGCGCGTATTTAGATCAAGTGGTGATGTCGATGATCTTGCTGCCGAATACAGAGCTAATTCCGGATATTTAAATGTGGCATTGCGTATGCTCTGTTCACAGGGTCTATTAGAGGCAGTTAGATCAGAAGATAAGATTAACTATCGCCCAGCTGTCGGAGTTAAACCTACTGACTGGTATAGTCATTCGAAATCATATGATACTGGTCGTGTATGGTTACAGGAAATAGTAGGTGAGTGGAACACGCCTATGAAGCCACTGAGTTCTTCAGCTATCATTGCAATGGATGTTCTGTTAGACGCCGTAAGCGATATGCCTGACACAGGTATTATGAGAAGAATTAAGCATCATCTAGAAGGGGCTCTTGTTGCCCCGTGGCTTGTTACTTTAGGTACTATCAATGGAACTAAGCCTATTGATTCTTGGGAGGTTCATGACGCTGCTGTAGTCAGAATGCATGAGTCTAGACAAGAAGCATGGGGTAAAATCCTTCATGCATTCGGCTGGGATAGGACAGAAGAAGGAGCGTTCTTTCTAAAGCGTTCAGCTGCTTATGGAGTTACTACTTCTTATACAAGGACTTTTATTTGGACTAAGGAGTTAATCTTCGGTGATGGGGCTTATCTCTGGAGAATAGAACCAAGAGAAAACGAGATACATGTTGATAGAACTTTAAACGTTTGGGGTTCAGGAGGAGCTCACAAGGCTTATTTCAATCATCTTGACGGTGTCATAAAGGCTGTGTTCGATGCTCCTCTAGATGAGCAACCGAAGGGTTTGTGTGACATGGGATGTGGTAATGGTGCTTTACTGTTGCACTTACACGAAGTCATAAAAAACGAAACTCTAAGAGGTCAGCATTTTGACAGTCATCCCCTAGAACTAGTGGGTGCTGATTTCAATCAAGAGGCTCTTATTGCCACTTCAGATCATTTCAGACAGGAGGGAGTGGATGGGCATTTTATTTGGGGAGATATTGGTGATCCAGATAAGTTGGCACTTGACTTGTGGGGTTTACATAGTGTTAAATTAGGCGACTTAATGAGCGTGAGGTCCTTTCTCGACCACAATAGAATCTTTAATAGGCCGCTAGTTGAACGCCCTGAAACAGCTGTATCTACGGGTGCTTTTGCCTTTAGAGGAGAGAGATTAAAACTCAGAGATGTGGAGCAAAGCCTAAAGGAGCATTTTAAGAAATGGTCTCCTTATGTTTCTAAACACGGATTGCTAGTAGTGGAGCTTCACACGATTACACCGGAAGACGCAGCAGACATGCAAGGCGGTATGCCGGCTACTGCATACGATGCTACACACGGCTTTGCCGATCAGTACATTGTTGAAGTCCCAGTATATGATGCTATGGCTAAAGAGGCTGGCTTAAATATTGACGTTAGCAGCTCTAGAACCTTCCCTAAACAACTTCCTGCTACTGTAAGTATCAGGTATTTTAAAGCTGAATGAACAATTGTTAATAACAGCTGTTGAAAACGTGTTGATTCCTTCACCCCTTATTATTTGACTAGCATTATAAAATAGTTGCTTATTTGTGTCAAGCAAAGTGGCTAAACCCCCAGAGCGATTAAAAGGGACTTGTTCCTTTTAAAGGCAGCCGAGAGGAGTAAGGGGTCCCGAAAGGGAGTGAGTCTTGAGAAAGAAAAACAAAAGCCACAGATAGATAGCTGAAGCAGAGATGTGAATCTACCTGGACGCTAGACCGATTGAGGTTTAGATTGCTATCCCAGACACGAAGGTGGATGGGGTTTCGATTTTGAAAAGCGTCAAGACCTGAGAATGGTCGGATATCGAAAGGTATCACGGGAGTAAACTGCAAAGTTCGCAAGCGTTGGCAAATGGAAAAACATTTTGACTCATCATTATTCACTTAATCTAGAAGTGACAAAGCTTAATAGCGGAGTAAACCTATGATAAAAGAAATAATGCGACTGTTTGAGAAATAAGATCCTCGGAAAAGATTTCATAAGTAGTTGGATCCAATATAAGTGTCTCGCGACACTAAGTTGGAGGAGGCAATCTGGGTGTACTATCAAATCGCAGGAGGAGATGTTCAGCCGGATCTCGTGTAAGGTTCAGACAATTAAGTGTTAATGCTTGAGGACTCTGAAGTAAGCGCCAGAAAAACGACGAGAAAATAGAGTGAGCCTAGTGTTCACGACTAGTTCAAACGAGTTTGGTTTCAAAATGACGGAAGCAGCGGAGTGATTAACACTATTATGGTTCGCCCAGATAAGTTAAATACCCAGCCGTTCGAAAATCGCTGATGTAGTTCTCAGAATTGAAGAAGTAATAAACCACTAATTCGTATGAGGAGTGCATTTAGCAAAGCCGAGTGTAGCCAATTAAGGTAAAACTCGGTATTCCAAAGGGCATCGACCCCGTGTGGCCGCAAGGCACCGGCGCCGGACCGAATAAAAACGCAGAGGTTCCCTCAGTGTTATAAAACGGAAAGGATACCGCCGCAGTCATTAGACAGCATGGATTAAGATCCCGGAGGTACCAGCTGTTCAGTTTAGATTTAGGTCACAATTGAGCAGACCCATGAAACTAACTCACGTTAGCTTTCGTAGGCGCCCCAACCCGGTTCAGGTGAAGGGGCCTGGAGGATCCGCATCGGTGTATGCAAAGGACTGAGACTTCGGTTTCATCCCTCGCTACCGGTGCGGATTTCTTATTTCCCCCATTTTTCTGTCGAACCTAAAGAAATCCCCCATTTTTCATCGCCCTTCAAAAGAACGTAAGTATCTTTGCCGTCCGTTTCCAACGGTTGGTCACTAACGGCCCTGTAGCTCAACTGGATAGAGCATCGCATTACGGATGCGAAGGTTTGGGGTTCGAATCCCTACAGGGTCACAAAAAAAAAGAAGCCTGATACACAAAGTGTATCGGGCTTTTTTTATGCGCTGTCGTCACAAGCGAAGCTTTTGTAAGAAAAAGTGCAAAAAAAGCCCAAATCGCTCGCAGAGCGAAGGCTTCTTTTTTGTTGAGTAAGCCCCACTCACCGATCACGATCACTGCAGTAGCAGTGTGAGTAATCCCGGTACAAGTTTACTTGTGACACTCTAACGTAAAAAGTGTCCATTAATATTTGTAACTTTTGTCCAACTTATGCTGACGACTTACACCTAAACTGTCCGAATTGTCGGGAGGACGTCTCTAACAGATGGAGTGGATTTATATGGAAAACTAAACGAGTACTTCTACTATTACAACCACGAAAGACGGCATTCTATGATAGCCAATATGAAACCTGAAGAAATGTACTTACCTTTAGCTCAAGTCCTAACCCCAGGAAAGGCTGCTTGAAAGATGAATCAAACTAAGAAACCATTAAAAGCTGTCTGAAGAATTGGGGAAACATCTGAATTTATTTCGTAATTAGTAATAACAATCGATATAAAAAATCATTTATTATTCAAAGATGAAAGCACTCGCCTCAATACTATGTTTATTGCTCATCTCAGGATGTATGATGCAACAACCTAATCAAGTTGTAAATCCTTGTGCCGAAAAAGTGGACCGATTAATTTCTATTTTTGAAAACGACTTTATTGAACTCGAGAGAAGTATAGGCGCTTGTCTAATGACCCCAGTTGAGGATGAGATAATTGATATCGTTAATAATTATATGAATTGTTT
>Ga0114994_10002629_pt1 | contig 13150 bp, 7 predicted proteins | sample ArcticOcean_MG_C_9_FD_87043 | JGI IMG/M metagenome (GOLD analysis project Ga0114994, IMG submission 87043) | Marine microbial communities from western Arctic Ocean - ArcticOcean_MG_CB2_152 | ecosystem: Environmental > Aquatic > Marine > Oceanic | place: Arctic Ocean: Canada Basin | collected... | reverse complement strand
GGCTCGGTGACGGCGCCGAAGACGCTCGTGCCCGTGGGACTGAGCGCGTCGTAGCCCGGCACGGCCCCGCCCGCAATAGCGGGGATCGGCGGCACTGGCGGCGGCGGCATCGGCATCGGCGCTGGCATCGACGGCGCCATCGTCGGCATCGGCATCGGCGCTGGCATCGACGGCGGCATCATCGGCATCGGCGCCACCGGCGCCACCGGAAAGGGCATCGCCCCGTGGGCGCCGCCGGTGCCAGCCATGGGGTCGGCCGGGAAGAGGCCCGCGCCGGCCGGCGGCTCGGGCATGAAGGGCATAGCCATCGCGGGCGCCGGCATCGGCATCCCCATCGACGGCTGCATCATAGAACCGCCCGCGCCCGGCGGCGGCGGGAGCGGGCGGTCCTCGGCGGGGCTAAGCCCTGAAAAGGCGTCCATGGGGGTGCGTGCGCTGCGGCTCCGGGAGACGCGCGTGGACCAAAATTGGGGGCGGGGCAGCTGTATGTGGGACGAGGCGTTGCGTCGCTCGCAGCGCCCAAAACGCTGCCGCGGCGGTGTCCTGTAACAATTAAAAAAGGTGACTTCCCAAAAACATTTCTCCTGGGACACCGATGCAGTGAGCGAAAATAGAGCGGAGCCCTCGTCCTCCCGTAGCATTCCCGGCCGTTCATTGGACCAATGACTCCGTGAGGACGAAAACCCGAACCCGCACGCTTAGGCCTCGGCCAAAAAAAAGTCCAGGAGGAGGCTCGACGGCCCGACGGCAATACCGGACGAGCGCATATTGCAGCTCGGCGGGTCATAGGTTGAAACACCGCGCCTCGACATCGCTGCGACGGCGCGACGCCCGCGGCCCACGGCACCACATAAACAGACCAAATAGTCCAATGCAGGGCTACCCGGGAGGACCGGGCTACCCGGGGCAGCAGATGCCCGGCCAGCTGAACCAGGCCGCGAACCAGCACCGGCCGGAGACGGACGCGGCGACGCGGCGCTCGTCGATCTCCGCGCTCGACGCGCTCTCGCGCCCCGCGCCGCCCCAACAGTACGGCTACGGCGCGCCCCGGCCCCCGTACGGCGCCCCGATGGGCTACGGCGCGCCGGCGTACCCCGGGCAGATGATGATGCCGGGGCAGATGCCCGGCATGATGCCGATGGCGCCACCGCAGATGATGCCGCAGATGATGATGCCCGGCGCCATGCCCGGCGCCATGTCGGGGGCCATGGGCATGCCGCCGCGGGGCTACGCGCAGCAGCCGCGCGGCTACGCCCAACCGGCCGCGCCGCCGAGCGGCCCGCCGCCGATCCCCCAGTACACGCCGTCGGCGCCGCTCCAGCCGAAGCCCGCGATGCCCGCGGCGTGGCCCGCGCCGGCGGCGGCGCCCGCGCCCGCGCCGGCGCCCGGCCTGCTCCAGCCGACGCCGTACGCGCCGCCGCCGCAGCAGGCCTACGCGCCGCCGCCGCAGCAGGCCTACGCGCCCGCGCCCGCGCCGCAGCCCACGGGCGCCGTCGATCTGTTCGGCCTGCCCGTCGCCGCGCCGCCGCTCGCGGCCGCGCCGCCGGCCCCGGGCGACAGCTGGGGCCTGGAGGGCCTCGACCTGAGCGCCGGGCCCGCGCCGCCGGCGCCCGCGCCGGTTAGACAACGGAGCAATGAATGGCCCGCGCCGGAGGGCGTCGACCCGGCTGTCTGGGCGCAGCTGCCCGAGGCCATGCAGCGCGAGTTGATTCTCCAGCGGGGCGGCCAAGCGCCCGGTAGAAACGCCCCGGCCCCGGCGCCGCAGAGGCGGCGCCCTACTACAGGAGGCGCCGACGCCTACCGCGTGCAGAAGAGCAAACCGGCCCACGCGACGAAGGGCGTCGTGCAGATCGAGTGCCTGGCGCGCTGCTCCCTGCGGACGCTGAAGACCAAGGTCTGGAAGCCCGCGGTGGTCATCGTCAAGGGCCACCGGGAGTTACTCGTCTTCCGAACCTCCTCGGACTGGGCCCAGTACCGCACGGCCTCGGTCCATAGGGGAGGAGATTTGGTGCAGGCCATGAAGGCCGTGACGCCCCTCATCAAGCTGCACGTGATGTTGGGGGGCGGTCACGCCACGGACGACGTCAAGGCCAAGGAATACAAGACCTTCGGCGGGCTGCACCATTTTACCTTAGTGGAAACGAAGGGCAACGGCGACGAGAAGGTCATCGCCAAGTTCGCGTCGCGGGGCGCGCGTGAGTGCCTGGACCTGCGCGGCGCGATCAACGCCGGCATCCGCAACGCGCGGGGCGGTTCGAGCTTCCGGTCCGGCGGTCCGGCGCAGGGCCGCTACGCGCCTCCTTAACCGCATCCCCTCCCAGCCTAAACGCGGTATCTTAGTCACAGTTCACAGCGCTGTCCGCCTAGTCGTCGAAGCGACCGAGCGGCGTGTAATCGACCTCGACGTCGCGGTCGGCACCGTCAAGGAGCGGCTTGATGATGGGCCGGCGCAACGCGTCGGAGGAGTAGCGCTTTCCCCAGGTCGAGGCCTGCTGCCACGATGACTCCCCGCACGGGTCGAGCCGAATGCGCTCAAGCAGGGGCGCGTCCCAGTTGACGAACGAATGCTTGTCGACGTCGACGTTCGCCAAACAAAACTCGCGCAGGTGCGGGAAGCGCACGGAGATCGCCCGGAAATCAAGCACAGGCGGCGGCTGAAAAGTCGCGCCGCCCGACTTATCTTTCCCGGAGAGCGACTCGCACGCGCGGTGCGTCCACCAGATCTCCAGCGCGGGGAAGGCGGATTCGCAGTTGGTGACGTAAGCCGCGACGGCCTGCGAGCTTTGGGCTTTCGTGCTGCTGGCCGTAGTAGACCGACGACGGTTCGAACCCGGCGTCTGTCACGAACTTGATGGACTTGAGCTTGAGCACCCGTCTGCGCGACACAAGAAGAGCGGCCGGATTCGGGAGGATGACTTCGTTCGTCGAGATGCCCTTGAGCTCGAGGTGCTGAAGCTCCGGGAAGAGGGCCTTGAGGCTACCGACGATGAAGCGAAAGCCATGGACTGGCCCCAGCAAAAGCCGACGTGCGCGAAGCGCTTCAGCAGGCTCGTGGCGCCCGCGCCGAGCTGGAGCGCCGCGAGCTGGCTGAAGCGCTGCAGGAAGAACTGGTACGTCACGTCGCTCCCGGAGAGCTCGAGGTCGACGAGCCGCGGCATCGCCTTCAGGAGCTTGAGCGCGCCGTCGACGCACTTCCCCTTGAGCTCGGTGAGCTTGAACGCCTCCACGCGCGGCGCGATGCGCTCGACGGCCTGGAGCGCCTTGGCGCCGGCGCCGAACTTTTGGAGGCGAGGTCGAGACGCTTCAGCGTGTCCTTGCACTCCAGCAGCTTGAGGAAGGCGACCCAGTCCGTCGCGGAAAACTTGGAGTCGCGGCTCGGCTCGTCCAGCCGGAGGCGCTCGAGCCGCGACGTGGGGATCGACGCCGGCAGGCGCCGCAGCCCCGGCACCGTGAGGCCCTTCAGCTCGCTGACATCGAGCGAGGTCCAGGCGCGCGGCTCGCGGCGCAGCGCGCAGAGCCCCTTGCACGTCTCGGAGAGCTGGAACTTGTCGACCGCGCCGACGTGCTCGATGATGGACACGATCGTGACCTGGTCGAGCTGCTCCCACGCGCCCATCGTCCCCGTCGCCTGGAGCTCGGCCGTGGCGGTGATCTTCGCCTTCGGCGGTTTCACGGCCGCCGGCGCGATGCCGAGTTCCGCCAGGCGCTCGACGCTCACCGATCCGTCGCTGACGAGCGCCACGATTGCTTCCTCCATCACGAGCCGGTCCGTGCGTACCACCGCCTGCTTCGCGATCGAGACCGGATCCGTCGGCGCCTTCTTGGTCGCGGCGCGTTTCGCCGGCCGCTTCTTCACCGGCGCGTCGCCGGCCTTGCGCTTCGCTACGAATTTGTCCATGTCTTATGCTGTGCTTTGCGTGTGAATTGTAACCGCTGCTTGGTTCTGCGCCTCTCGTTTGCCCTTGATTTAAACTCTTTGACTCTGAGTCTGCTGGTATTTCACTGACGGCGAACGAATTGGCGTTTCGACAGCGCTGCTAACAGTAGTGCTGCGAGAGCTGAAACACAGCGCTGGAGGAGTCCAAACGCGGCGCGATGGTCCGTGCGGGTTTGTCTTTTACCCAGGACCGCTCTCAGCTATCGCCGTAGGTCTCGACGCACGCCCCCCACGCCTGGGGGGCCTCCAGGTCACGAGCGCGAGAGCCAGGCTCAGCGCCACAGCGGAGCCCAGCACAGGCATCAACGCCGCCCGAGCAAACCCTGCTACCCCGACGACCCGCCGCCCGAGAAGCCCTGAGGGTCGAGGCAGCACTTGAATAGTCCGGTCCCACCGAGGCAGCCCGCCGGCGCCCCGGCACACAAGTCAAAGGGAGCACCTAGTAATGTCCCTCACCGAGGATGGCGAGGAGGACAACGCCGAGCTGCTTGCTCTCCAGCGGATCGACGAGACCTGCACGAACTTCCAGCAGAACGGCCAGTACCTCGAAGCGTTGGAGTGCATGGAAAGAGGACTGGTACTGAGGCAGCACTTTTTTGGCGCCGGCTCTGATGAGGTCTGGCGGGCCTGCAAGACCGTGGGCGAGATGTGCAATTTATTGGCCATGACCTATTTGCAGCAGGAGGACTTCGCCATGGTGCTTGAGTTATTAAAGAAGGCGGAGATCTTGACCGAAAGGGACCCGGCGGGCCGCGCCGTGACTTTTAACAATCTAGCGTGCTACTACCGGAGACAAGGGAAACTACACGCGGCGCTGCAGTACCTCCAGAAAGCGCTAAAGATCGAGGGGCGGTTGGAAAGTGTAGACAACCCGGCCGACACGTATCTCAATGCCTGCGCCGTGCTCTCGCAGCTGGGCCGCCACCAGAGCGCCTTAGAACACGCCCAGCAGGCTCTGATCTTGTTGCAAGAGGAGTTGTCGAGTGTCCTGGGCAGTGATAACTCAGGACCGCCCAAGGCCGATCGCGTCGCTGTATTAGCCATCGCCTACCACAACGTGGGCGTGGAGCAGGAGTTCCTCAAGAAGCACAACCAGTCTTTGCAGTCGTATAGAAAAGGCGTGGAGGTGGCCGAGCGGTACCTAGGGGGGGATCACGCGATCACCTCGACGCTGCGCAACTCGTGCGTGGCCGCGCGGCGCACCATGCTCGCGCGGGACCCCCAGGCGCGGCTCCAGGGCATGGGCAAGAAGGCCGCGTCGCGCAAGCCCGGCGGCCTCGTGGACAAGACGCTCAAGAGGGTCGGGGGCATGTCCTAGGGTTTCTGAGTAGGGGCGTGTGATCAAATTTAGGCGCTGCGGGGGCGCGTCGACGCCGTCCGGGATACGCGCCGGGGGCCGCGCTGGGGCCGCGCTTCCGGAATAATGTGCGGGTTTTTATGGTCGCGCGAAACTCGCCGTTTTCTGATGCGTCGCGCCGGCGGGGGACAGCTGCCTGCACCGCTGGGCCCCCGCTCGTGCCATTCTGACTTTGAGTGGAAGGTGCCAGTCGCAGAGCTCGAGCCGTCCGGTCGTCGCGAAAGGGCAGTGCTGCTCGCTCGCGCCGCCGCCTTTCACGCCGCAAGGCAACGCGTTCGTTCCGCTGACCGCCGCCAGGCATCACACGCCCCAAAGCACTCCGCCGCGACAGCGAATCGCGCCGATCGACCCGCTACAGCAAATGGCGGAGACCATGGCCGCCACGACCACGCGGCGGACCCGCGCACGCCCTGATAAGTGCCTGCCAGTGTCCAGCCACCGTACACGCATGCGAGATCGCACGGCAGTCCGGCCCCACACTCCAAATGTGCTCGCCTGCCGCACCAGGTCGGCGAGAAGGATTTCGGCCTTGGGCCCGCGCGCGCCGCCCAAGACCTGCCCGCGCGCGCCGGGCCTGCGCGACGCTCACGGCGCGCCCCCATCCGCAGGTACACGGACAGCCCGGACGTGGCGCGCCGCGCGGAAAACCCTCTCGATAGGCGCCGCCGCCCGCCCCGCCCTGCCCCCCGCCCGGCCCGCCCCGCGGCGACGCGCGGTCCGCTCCCGGCCGCGCACGCTGCGCACGCCGCGCGCGCCGCCGCCCGAGTTTCGCCCGCCGCGCCGCGCGGCCCGCGCCCCGCCGCGCGCGCTAGCACACACCCAAACGCCGCGCGCACAACGCACCAAAACTCACCCGTTCCCCCTATGCAGTGGAGCCAGCGCGAGCAGGAGCTCTACCGCATGGCCCTCGAGAACTCCAAGCTCGAGACCAAGCTCGCGACGCTGAGCGACCAGCCCATCCCCGAGGCGCCCGTCTTCCGGCCTTCCGCTGAAGAGTTCCGCGACCCTTTACGGTACGTGGCCTCCATTAGAAAAGAGGCCGAGGCCTTCGGCATCTGCAAGATCGTGCCGCCCGTGGGCTGGAAGGTCGACTGCGCCGTGGACTGGAGTTCACAAAAGAAGTTCGCCACCAAGCGGCAGCGGTTGCATGAATTGGGCGAGGGCCAGCCTTTTGGTGATGGAAGGAATTATACGTTAGAAGAGTACCAGCGCATGGCCAAGGCGTTCTATGAACGGCGCTGCGCCAAGTATCCGGACTTGAAGGGCGACGCTCTACTTAAGCGGCTGGAGGAGGACTACTGGGACATTGTGGATCGCGATAAAGAGCAGGTCGCGGTGGAGTACGGCAACGACATCGACATTAATGAGTACTGGTCGGGCTTTCCTCGTGGCGTCCAGGACGCGGACGAGCTGTCCACTCAGAATTTACCGCAGGAGCTAAGTGACAAGGACTACGTGGCCAAGAGCGGCTGGAACCTCAATAACACGGCGCGCTGGCCCGGGTCGTTACTACGACGGCACGACGCGCCGCTGCCGGGCGTGACGCAGCCCTGGCTCTACCTGGGCATGCTCTTCGCGACCTTCCCCTGGCACAACGAGGACAATTATTTAGAATCCATCAACTACCACCACGCGGGCGCGCCGAAGCAGTGGTACGGCATCCCGGGGACCCAGGCCTCGACCTTCGAGGACGTGGTCCGGCGCTTCCACAAACAGCGGTTGTTAGAAGTACCTGACCTATTACATAGGATCAACCTGCAGATCTCGCCCGCTAAACTAGCAGCATTAGACGTGCCCGTGCACCGCGTGTTACAGCGGCCGGGCGAGTTCGTCGTGACCTTCCCCCAAGCTTTTCATGGGGGGTTTTCTTACGGCTTCAACTGCGGCGAGGCCGTGAACTTCGCGACGCCGGACTGGGTTTCGCATGCGCGCTTAGCCAATGAAAGATATCGGCGCGTTGGTAGACTAGCGGTCGTGAGCCACGACCGATTGATGTTCACGCTGCGGGCGAACGAGGAACGGGATGCGTTGGATGATTCAAACCGACGCATTTTACGGGAGGAATTAAGGCGTCTAGTGGTGGAGGACATGAAGCTTCGGGACGCGGCCTACGCTTCTGGTGTCAGGGACATCTCGAAACTCTGCACGCCCCCCGCGAACAAGACGGAGTGCATCAACGCCGCGGCCTGCGACTATGACGACAAGCGCATTTGTGTGGCGTGCCAGCACACGTGTTTTTTATCGGCGGTCGGGTGCGAATGCTCTCGAACAGATATCGTGTGCCTGCGGCACGTGGCCTACGCGTGTAGTTGCCCGTCGTCCATGAAGTACATGATCGAATGGGAGGGCCGGCCCCAGCTCGAGGCGTTACTCGTGGAGTTGAACAATGAATTGGGACCGCTCCCGAAGAAGGGCGCGAAGCGGCACCTGGACGTGCCCGGCGGGGCGCAGGTCGCGGAGGACCGGGGTCTGGAGCCGCCCGCGCGCCGGGAGCAGGAAGTAATGGCGTCGGCCCTGGCGACGCCGCGCCTGCCCTGAAGCCTATCCCCCTCGTCTTAAGAACTATTACTGAGTTGTGTCGTGGGACGTCGTGGGGATGACCGCGGAGCTGCCGTTGAAGTTCTTCCGCGCGCCCCCGTCCTAGAGGCAAAAGCAGCAACAGCAGCCCGGCGGCCCGCCGCAGCCCCCGAAGACCATCAGGCCGAACATGAGGAAGCGGATCACCACCACGATGATGACTAAGAGCACGATCACCAACACAAAGGACGTCGCGGGGCCGCGCGACCGGCCGCCGTAGCCCCTTTCTTTGTCGTTGCCGGGGTCGTCGTCGTAGGTTGGCGGGGCCCCTTCTGTGGGCCTGAGCGTCGGCGTCCGGGTCGGCGCCGCGGTGGGGTCGCCTTGGGGTGTCGGCGTGGGCCGGGGCGTCGGTGGCCGCGTTGGTGCCGCGGTGGGGGTGCGCGGTACAGCGGTCGGCGCGGGCGTGGCCTGTAAAGTTCTTCCATGCCGCGGCGGGCGCAGGCGTCGCGGTGAAATGAGCGCGGTTGTGGAAGCGAAAATAGCCTCCGGCGTCACATTTACTGCGTGGTCAATCAAGAAGAGGAGGACAACTAATTTGGCCCGGGGTTGAGGCATGAGAGATTGAAGCTGGTCCGACTCCAGGAAAATGTCTGTCTTGCGAAGGCGTCAGTTGAGTGCGGTTCCCCGCCAGGAGCGTAGACCAAGGTGGCGAATCACACGCGTGCGGCGACGAGAACACACTCGCACGCGAGAAACCCAAACAACGTGGAGGAAGCAAAGACAATACCACATAGAGAAAACCCGTTCTAAAAACAATTGCCAATTAAAAAAAAAAAAATGTAACATTTTTACACTTAGTCACAAGTCCTCCCCGTCGTCGATGATCCGCGCGTGTTGCAGAATCCGCTTGAAGACGACGGGCAGCTCGTCCGCATCGAAGCATACGTGGCCCCGGCCCCGCGGCAGCGCGCCCGCCACGACGGACGCCTCGTCCGCGATGCTTCCGACCATGACCGCGTGCGCGTCGACGGCGTCGCTGCCGGCGAGCGCCTCGGCCCACCAGCGCGGGTCGAGGCCGTAGCGGCTGAAGTTCGCGTCCGACAAAGCCACGACCAGGTGCTTCCGGTCGCCGCCCTCGTCGCCGTCGCCGGCGGCCGCCCGCGCGGCCACGTCCGTGATCGCTTTGCGCGTCGCCTCGATGGTCCTATCTCCGGTATCGCAGAACTGGGAGTGCGCGACCATGCGCTGCAGGACCTTGAGGCGCTCGCCGCGGTTGCCGGGCGGCGCTCCAAACGCCACGAAGTCGACGCCGTCCGACTCGCCCGAGTGGCCCCTTATACAGTACTCGTAATTGCCCTCCAACCCCTCCAACGCCTCCATCACGAGCATGGTCGCTTCTAACATTCGCGCCAGCCGGCCGTCCATCATCTGGAAGCGGTACATGGACCCCGACACGTCCACCAGGAAGAGCAGCGTCCGCGTCGCCCGCTCCGTTTCTTCCGTCGCTTTCCGGTCGAGCGGGTCGGGCCGGCCCCGCCGCTTGAACACTAATCGTTCGCCCGCGGCCCCGTCCACCAGGCGATCGTCGTCCAGTTCGCCGTCGGACCGCCGCCGCAACCACGTCCGCTCGCGCTTCCGGTCCCGGGCCGCCCCGAGCTGCGCCTTCAAGGAAGCCACGTGCGGCGCGATGCGGCCCAGCATGCCCGCGTACGTGGCCCACTCGGCCTCGCTCATGCCCTCGATCTCCTCCAGCCGCTGCGTGTGAGCGATCTGCGCCTGGCGGCGCCCCTCGGCCCGCGCTTCTTCGGACACCTCGGCCTTGGCCCCGTCGGAGACCTGGTGGGGCACGTGCGTGCCGTCCCAGAGCCTATACGGTCCGCCTCGTCCACCTAAACCGGCCGTGTCCGAGCCGCCGGAGCCGCCGGCCCACGTGTTGCCCCCGACGTGCGCCTCCCCTTTTGGGTCGACCTGGCCGAACTTGGGAGCACTTAAACCGGTGCGCGGCACGCTGGCGCCGCCGCTCCCCTCGATGGACGTGTACTCCACGTCGTAGGACATCGCACTCGCAATGCCGTCCAGCTTGGACTCCAACTTGTCCGCGACGCCCGCGAAGCCGTGCGCCTCGAAGACCATGGCGATCACGCCCCGCTGGGGCGCGTAGGCGTCGTGCGCCAGGACGTTGGCTAAAGCGTCGGGCACGCCGTCGTCCTCCGACCCGTAGAGCTCCAAATGGCGCGCCACGGCCGCGCACTCGCGCATCGAGAAGGGGTAGGCCAGACCGCCGGACTCGTGCCTCGCCCGTAACTCGGCGAAGGCGCAGGCTAAGGACCGCCGCACCGTAGCTGGTAAGGACGGCGCCACGTCCTCCAGCAACGCGACCTCGCTCTCGACGTCCGGATTGTCTACGACGAGCCCGGCGAAGGCGTCCCCGCACTCCCGAAAGAGCGCATTACCGTGAAACGGATAACCCGGCCGGTTGGCCAGCACGACCAGCCGAAAGTCGTCGTGCACGTTGTGGCCCATCCGCAAGACCCGGCCGTCCGGTAAGGGGAGTACCCCGTCCGCCACCAAAGCCTTGAGCAGGACAGTAACTTCCGTGGGGGCCTTGTCGGCCTCGTCTAAAACACAAACACGACCATGGAGCGCCGCCCGTACCAGAGGCGCGTCCTCGTGGCGCAGCACGCCCCCCTCCAGCGTCGGCGTCGCTGTTAATGACGAAACGGTGGAGTCGCGGTGCAGCTGCGCGTACTCCCGCTCGGCGGCGCAGAGCTCCAGGTAGCGGTCCACGGCGACGTTCTTGCCGACGCCCTGATTGCCCAGCACGAGCACGGCGCGCTCGCCCGCGGCCTCCAGTTTTACGAGCGAGGCGACGCAGGCCTCGGCCGCGCGCGTCGGCACGTAGGCGGGGAGCGCGGGCACGAGTTCCGGTGCGTCGGCACGAGCGCGGACCGCCGTGGTCGCCACTCTATGTCCGTCCCGGCTCGCCACGACGGCCCCGTCTTCCACCGCCACATTCCAGGCGACATTTCCTTCCTCCACAACATCCGCATCGGGAAACCAGTCGTCGATGCGATCTCTAAGCCGCCGCGGCAGGAACGCCGCCATGAGCGCCTCCTCGACCAATGCTTTCACGTTCGCTTCGCCGGCCGCGAGCCGCCGCGCGACGCGCAGGAGCGACCGCGCGCTCAGGCGCGTCGCGGCGTCCCCGTCATTGCGCGAGGCGACGGCCGCCGCCGCGAGCGCGTCCGCGTCTTGGGTCGCGAGGGCCGGCACCAGATGCGCCAGCGCCGCCCGGACGTCATTAAGATCCTCCCAGTCCGTTATGAAATGAGCAGAAAAGCACGCCGCCACGTCGCCGTCCGCGAGCCAGGCGCCCGGCTCGGCGACGGCCACCACGCGGAAGCCGTCGGCCGCCTCGAGCCGCGACCCGTCGGGCAGGTCCACCACGCCGTCGTGGAGCGCGCGCGACAATGCAGCGGAGAGGACGCCGCGCGGCAGCCGGTGCGCGCCGTCCAGGACGACGCACGCGCCATTTCGCATGGCTTGAATAACTGGCGCGTCGCGCCAGACAGACGCGCCGCTTGTTTCGTCGGTGGCGCGGCTCTGCAACAAATCGCGCGCCGTGAGGTCCCGGTGGCAGGTCTGGAGCAAGTGGTACGGGGCGACGCGCTGGGCAATGACGGACTTGCCGCCGCCGGCGGGGCCTATTAATGCAATATGCTCGCCGTGCGCCATATCGAGGAGTGCATCTTCAAGCGCTTTATGCTGCTTCGCCGACAGCCACAAAGTGCTGTCCGCGCCGCCCGGACCCGCCACCTCTTCCGCATTTCCGAGGACGCGGTCGACCGCCTCGACCGCGTCAGAAGCGACCTGTTTACCGAGCAGCGACGGCGTCAGCGGCGGGTAGCACCTCTTCAAAACGCCCCGCGCGTCGGGCGCGTGCCGCGCGACCCGCGCGGCCGCCGTGCTCGAGAAAGTGAAGACCGTATCACTTGCGCGCGCCGACGCGGCCGCGACGGCTCTCTGACGCTCGATCGCGTCGATTGTTGCGCAGGCCTTTGCTAAATTATCGAGGGGCGGCAGCTCGCTCACGTCGAAGCCCGGCACGACGTGGGCCTGCAATCTTGATCGCAGCGGCGGGTCCAGGGCCCTTCCATGAAACGGCGGGCACGGCGACGCTAGTGCGATGACGCGGAAGGCCCGCGGCACCCCTAGTAACGGCACGTCCACGAGCTCTTTTCTTAATTGGTCGAGCCGCCACTCCGGCACCAAGCGCCGCCCGTCGTCCAGGGCCAGCTCCCGGTTCTCTAATAAGTTATTCAGCGTCGGCAGCACGTTCCGCTCCGCCCGCTCGAGGCCGTCCAGGATCAACACACCACCCGCCAAAGCTGCCCGCACGGGCGCGGCGTCCGCCCAGGTCGCGTTGCCGTTGCCCGTCAGCTCGCGCCGCTGCCGCAGGTCCGCCTCGGCCGTGTCCGGCGAGACGCCCACGTAGAACGCCTCGGCGTTTACCAGCTCCGCGAACGCGAAGGCGGCCCGGCGCGCGCGGGCGCGCTCCGCCGGCGCGCAGAGGAGGAGCGTGTCCTGGCCGAGCGCGTCCTTCTGGCAGAGCCACTCGAGCGTCGCGCCCAGGCGAGGGGGTAACTGAGCGAGGGCGCCCTTGGGCGTGAAGGCGCCGCCGCCCCGCAACTGCGTCGTGGCGCGCCCGACGCGCACGCTGTCGACGCTGTCGACGCTCGCGTGGCGGCGCGCGACCATGTTTACGCGTCGCAGCAGCTGCATTCACTCCGTTTCGCACTTACTTTGAAATACGTCTTCTCGCTCGTCGACCGCGGTTGTCCACCCGTGCAATGCGGCTCCTTGAGTTGTCTCCGCACTAGGGGCTTTTTCTTTGTGATGCGAAGTTGCACCGGAATTTCGTCAATATATCGCACAGATGGACAACAGCAGCAGCGCACAGATCAGTGAGTCTTTCACAGCTCAGGCCAGCGAGTGACGGTCCAAATTGCAAAGCGATTTGCGAAGCAGGACTCGGGTTTTATTCAACGCAAAACCCGCACGTCAAGCACGAGTGGGACGACTCCCGAGCCGCACTGGATGAGTGGAATTCCCTAGCAACGACAGGTAACAATAGATTGGCCCTCACTTCACCGAGGTTGACACTCTCACTCTGACAACTTCACTTCCTTCATTGTTCGCGAGAGCCTCAACAGCAACGAGGCAAGGTGAGTGACGGCCCGACGCGCGCCCGCCCGCCGCCCCGCCCGCCCCGCCCCAGCCCCAGCCCTCGAAACGCCGCGCGACGGGCTGCGCATTCAGCAACCTGAGAGAAATAACGC
>Ga0114994_10002627_pt1 | contig 13154 bp, 13 predicted proteins | sample ArcticOcean_MG_C_9_FD_87043 | JGI IMG/M metagenome (GOLD analysis project Ga0114994, IMG submission 87043) | Marine microbial communities from western Arctic Ocean - ArcticOcean_MG_CB2_152 | ecosystem: Environmental > Aquatic > Marine > Oceanic | place: Arctic Ocean: Canada Basin | collected... | reverse complement strand
TACTTTGTCAGCATGAGGAATAGTTTTACAAAATAATTCTGATGCTTCTACTTCAATTCTATGTGGTAGTGAAAATAATATTCCCTTGTTTAACTGCTGAATTATTGCATCGTTTACAGGTTTGTAATTATATCCTAATGTTATTGGACCTAGCCCACATAAGTAATCAATAAACTCATTTCCATCAACATCTGTGAAATGAGAACCATTTGCAGATTCAATGTATGATGGATATACTCCGTCCACAAAATGTGATGCTGATCTGCTAAACGTACCAGTTTGATGTGGAATTATTTTATTAGCTCGTTCTTTAAAATTATTAGATTTAGAAATTTCTGGAAGCATTGTTTTTGAATAGTATGATTTATTATTTAGCCCTATCTTTTTTTAACTCAAACTTTGTTTATAAGAATATGTTAATGCGTTAAAGTAATGACTGGGACGTCCAATATCAAACCATTTACTCCTTCCATAATTATAACTCAGAATTTTCTTTTGATTTTTGACTAATGTCATAATTGCATCAGTTACTTGAAGTTCTTTGTTATATCCTATACTAGTATTTTTTAACGCATTAAAAATTTCTGGTTTAAAAACATAAAGCGGAAGAATTGCTTGATTACTTTTTGGTTGTATTGGTTTTTCTTCTAAATCAATTATAATATTTTCTCCTTTTTGTTTTTTTGTTTGAACAATCCCATATCCTTTTAGATTATTCATTTTTTTAACTAACACACTTCCAGAAGTATTATTTGATTTCTCATGCATTGAAATAAATTTTTTTAAGAATAAATAATCTGGAAAATATGTGTCACCTGCATGTAACAAAAAAGTTTCTTTTTTTACAAAATTTTTTGCACCAAGTAATGCATCTCCAAACCCACTTGGAGTATCTTGTGTAATCCATTTAATCTCACAATTTTTTATTTTTGTGTATAATTTTAAAAGTACATTGATGAAGCGTTTATCTTCTGGTAAGTTTCTACTTTGTAATAATTCAATAAATTTTGTTTCAGGTTCCATGTGATCAATAATTACAGATTTAGTTTTTGAACCGACAATAAAACAAAATCTTCTAAATCCATTATCATACAAATTTTCAAAAATATACTCTATGAGTGGTTTAAACATAGGTGTTGATGATGAATCGTTTGATTTTGTATATATTGGTAACATGGTTTTTGGATTACTTTTAGTAAAAGTTAACATTCTTGTGCCTAAACCCCCCGTAGTAATTACAGCTGTATTCATAAATTTTATTTTTTTTTGAGTAGTTAAAAATTGTATCATTTTTATCTTCTTATATTGTTAATAATTTGAGAAACAATGAATGTGCCTCTTTTTGTACCGTGGATTTCTAAAGATGATCTAAATTCTGTTAACATTGCTTTAAAATCACCTCAACTTACTGATGGCCCAATATTGAGAAAATTTGAATCACAATTCTCAAAACTAACAAAAAGTAAATTCTCTATTGGTGTTTCAAATGGAACTGAAGCACTTCATTTATCTTTAGTTGCTTTGGGTATTGGACCCGGTGATGAAGTTATAGTTCCTGATATGACATTTATTGCTACATCTAATGCGGTTGTCTTAACTGGTGCAAAACCTGTTTTAGCTGATATAGATTCCTCATTAAATATTTCAATTAATTCAATTCAAAAAAATATTACAAAAAAAACTAAGGCAATAATTCCAGTACACTTTGCAGGATTTTCTTGTAATATGAAAAAAATTATACAAATTGCAAAAAAAAATAATTTAAAAATTATTGAAGATTGTGCTCATTCTATTGGAACTTATTTTAATAAGAAACATGTTGGGACTTTTGGAGATACTGGTTGTTTTAGCTTTTATCCTACAAAAAATATTACAACTATTGAAGGTGGGATGATTACTACTAATTGTAAAATAACTGCTAAGAAATTACAAAGTTTAAGAAATCATGGTTTATCAAGAACCTTACTTCAACGTAACAAAAAAAATCTACCTTGGGAATATGATATTGAAACTCCCGGTTATAATTTTCGATTAGATGAAATTAGATCAACGTTAGGTATTTCCCAACTAAAACGATTAAAATTAATGAATCGTATGAGAAAAAATGCTGCAAATTATTATTCACAAAAATTAAAAAATATACCTGGAATTGAAATTCCAAATTTATCTGAAGCCGACAACCATGTTTATCATCTATATGTTGTTCGAATTACCCCTGAATTTGGAGTTACTCGTAATATTGTTCATAAAAAATTATTTGTGAAAGGAATTCATACAACAGTACACTATAAACCACTACACATGTTTTCATTTTTTAAAAATTCTTTATCAAAAAATAAACAATTTCCAAATTCTGTTAAAGCCTTTAGTGAATGTTTATCTTTACCATTATATCCACAAATTACTCGTATTCAACAAGATTATGTAATAGATAATATTCTAAAATTACAGAAATGAAGCTTCTTGTAACTGGAGGATCTGGATTCATTGGGAGTAATTTTATTCAAATGTTTTTAAATTCTTCTAAAAAAAATAGTATAATTAACTTAGATTCTATGTTTGTTGGTTCAAATCCAAAAAATCTAAAAAATATCTCTTCTAATAATTATAAATTTGTTAAAGGTAACATCTGTGATTCTAATTTAATTAAAAAATTAATTAATAAAGTTGATTGCGTTGTAAATTTTGCAGCAGAATCTCATGTTGATCGAAGTATTGATGATTCTACAACTTTCTTAAAATCCAATGTATTGGGTGTTCATACAATTTTGGAAGAAATAAGAAAAAATAAACGAGTTAAAATGTTACAAATTTCTACCGATGAAGTTTTTGGTGATATTGTTAAGGGTTCATTTTTTGAGGATGATAGATTATCTCCTTCTAATCCATATGCTGCAACTAAAGCTGCGGCTGAAATGTTAGTAAAATCATATGTTAGAACATATGATATTGATGCCAGTATTACTAGATGTGTTAATAATTATGGTCCATATCAATATCCTGAAAAATTAATTCCAAAAGTAATTTTATTTGCCTTACGTGATCTCCCAATTCCTATTCATGGTGATGGAAAAGCAATCCGACAATGGATTCATGTTTCTGATCATTGCAGGGCAATTTTGAAAGTTCTTCAAAAAAATACTTCTCATTCAGTTTACAACATTCCTGGAAACTATGAATGTAACAATCTTGTTCTTGTAAAGAAAATTTTGAAAATAATGAAAAAATCTGAAGATCTTATTGAGTTTGTTCCAGATAGATTAGGACAAGATAAAAGATATGCTATAAAATCAAAATTTTTGTTAAAAGATGTTGGTTTTAAACCAAAAATTAAATTCGATTCGGGTCTTTTTTCAACGATATCGTGGTATTTGAACAACAAAAAATATTTTTCAAAAAATACATTTTATGATTTTTAAAATTATTTTTTATTTTCTTCTTCTTTAAGTGATTTTAAAATTTCATCTTTAATTTTTTCTGCACCATTGGAATTAATCAAAATACGATTCATTTTTAAATTTATTTTATTTTCTAAAATATTTTCTAAAAATTCTTCAATTTTCTTTATTGATTTCTTATTATTTTGACCTAAATTAATTCCATAACCTATTTTTTCCCATTCTGATGCTGTAATTTTTTGATGTTTATATTGACAAATTATTCCAAATGGAACTTTTAAAGTAGCAAACTCATAAGTTGTCACTCCACCTGCACATAATCCAATTTTTGATTGAATTATTTCTTTTCTTAGATCTTTTGTATACTTAATTATTTTTAATTTATTTTTAAACTTTCTTTCAATTTTTGTTAAGCAGATAGGTTTTTTTGTAATTGGTCCCAAAATGATTTTAATTTTTAATTTTTCTAAGAAATTTGGCAATATACTACATAGATTTTCAATTATTTTATTTGCATCATAACCTCCAAGTGTAATTAAAAGATCATTATTTTTTTTAATTTTTAATTTATTTTCATATTTATTTGACAAAATTTGAAATGATGGACCGACTAGACATTTTGAATTATATTTATTTGATGTTATCTGATTCTTTAAACCTATAAATCCATTTACTACTATATTTGCTGGAAATTCATAATCAAATAGATCCGTAATGTATACTGTAAAAATTTGTTTTTTCAATTTTTTGATATACATTTTTGACGTATAAATTTTATCTATAATTATTAAATCAATTTTTTCTTTTTTAATAATTTTTAATGTTTCCTCATAATCTTCTTTTATTGATATATTGGGTTTTAAAAATTTAATATTTAAAATATTGTTACTCTGAAGAATTTTTTTTACTCCTCCATAATCTTCAACTAGAAAAATTTTTTTGTGATCTTTAAATTGTTTTGATAAATTAATAGTTCTAAAAATGTGCCCTGTTCCTAATTCTTTATTTGCTGTAGCACCGCCAGATGTTCTAAAAAGTATTTTCAATATACAAATTATTTTTGTTTTTTATTTCAATCTTTTCTAATGCTCTTTTTTACCTCATAACCATAATCATTATTTATACTCAACTTAAGACATATTGTTGTATGGAAATTACTATTTTATGCACTGATAATAAACATAAAATTATTCCATTTCTAGAAAAATGGGCTAAATTCAATTCAAGTATTCATAATATCTCCATTCTAAATAATAGTTCTGAAGTTGAAGGTGGTGATATTTTGTTTTTAATTTCTTGTCTTGAAATTATTAAATATGATCTTAGAAATAAATTTAAACATACTTTGGTGATCCATGAAAGTGATTTACCTCATGGAAAAGGATGGTCTCCAATACAGTGGCAAATTCTTAATGGTTTCAATTCAATAACTATTACATTATTGGATGCTGCTGATAAAGTTGATTCTGGTAATATTTGGAAAAAAGAGATAGTTGAATTTGAAGGGCATGAATTAGCTAATGAAATCAATGAACAAATTTTTCCTATTAAATTAAATTTAATGGATTTTGCTATAAAAAATATTGATTCTGTTAATAAAACTATTCAAAAAGAAATCAATGAACCTCATTTTCGACATCGAACTCCTAAAGATAGTGAGATTGATATTTCTAAATCTATTTCTGAACAATTTAATTTATTGAGAATTGCAGATAATGAAAGGTATCCTTGTTTTTTCAATTACAAGGGATATAATTATAAAATTTCTTTAACTAAAATTAATACTGAATAGATATATTCATCTAAAAATGTTATTTTCTAGTGAGTTCTGAAAATTTATTTGATGTAAAAGATAAAGTTGTTATTTTAGTAGGTGCGACAGGATTATTGGGAAGACGATATTCTGAATCATTAAGTGAGGCTGGTGCAAACGTGGTTCTTGCAGATTTAAATTTTTCAGATTGTAAAAAACTTGAATCTACATTACGGACAAAATTTAATGTAAATCCTTTTTCTGTAAAAGTAGACATTACTAAAAAAAGATCAATTACTGAAATGGTAAAAAAAGTTATGAAATATTATTCTAAAATTGATATTCTAATTAATAATGCAATATTTCCTGAAGGATTCAAAGAACGTTCTGTTGGATTTGAAAATTTTTCACTTTCCGTATGGAATAAAGTACTTTCTGTAAATCTTACTGGTGTTTTTCTTTGTTGTCAAGAAGTTGGAAAAGTTATGGTTAAACAAAAACGAGGAAATATAATCAATATTAGTTCAATTTATGGATTAACTGGAGCAGATCAACGTATTTACGGTAAAAGTAAACTTAATTCTTCTCCTGCATATGCTGTTACAAAAAGTGGAATTCTGAATTTAACTAGATACCTTGCATCATATTGGCATGATAAAGGAATTAGAGTAAATACACTTTCTTTAGGCGGAGTCAAAAATAACCAAGATTCAATCTTCATGAAAAATTATTCTTATAAAACAATGATGGGTCGAATGGCAAATAAAGATGATTATTCTGGTTCTATACTTTTTTTAGCTTCAAATGCTTCATTGTATATGACTGGTTCCAATCTTGTTGTAGATGGTGGATGGAGTGCATGGTAGTAAAAATTATGTATGGAAAAAGTAAATAAGAATAAAATGGAAAAAATAAAAATGACTGATGAATTAATAATTAATGGTAGAAAAATAGGTTCTAAACATGACCCTTTCTTTATAGCTGAAGCAGGACTAAATCATAATGGTGATGTTAGCATTGCAAAACAAATGATTGATAAAGCAATTGAATCTGGCGCCGATGCAATAAAATTTCAAACATACAAATCTGAAGAATTTTTAACTGAATCAAGTGAATATTTTGATTTTTTCAAGAATGTTGAATTATCTTTTGATGAATTTAATGAACTAAACAATTATGCAAAAGAAAAAAATTTTACTTTCTTTTCTGCACCATTTGATATCCCTAGTGCTGATTTTCTAAATCAGATCAATGTTCCTTGTTTCAAAATTGCATCTTCAGATTTAACTAATATGCCCCTAGTTCGTCATATTGCAAAAATGAAAAAACCTATGATAATTTCTACTGGGATTGGTACTATGAATGAAGTCGAAGAAGCTGTTAATTGGTGTTTATTAGAAAATAATGATCAAATTGCTTTATTGCATTGTGTTGCCAATTACCCAGCATTGCCAGAAGAAGCTAATCTTAATGCTATTAAATCCATGATGAAAAAATTTAGTTTTCCAATAGGTTACTCTGATAATGGAGAATCTACGTTAGTAGATCTTGCAGCTGTTTCATTAGGTGCATGTATTATTGAAAAACACTACACATTAGATAAAAAATTTGATGGCCCTGATCATTCATTTTCTATTGAACCTAAAGATTTGAAACAATTAACATCACAACTATCTTTAATTGCAAAAATGAAAGGAACTGGATTAAAATCTCCAACTGATTTTGAAATATCAAATAAACCTATGATTAGAAAATCTATTACTGCTAAAACTGATATTTCTGAAGGTGAAAAACTATCTGAAAATAATATTTCTATAAAACGACCCGAAGGTGGAATTGAGCCAAAATCTTGGGATTCTGTTATTACTAAACGTACAAATAAATTAATTAAAAAAGATTCAGTGATTAAATGGGATGATCTAATTTAGTTATATTGTATATATTATTATTTTTCTAAAAAAATGTTTGAAAAAAAAATTACTGTAATGATTCAAGCTAGAACTGGTTCTAGTAGATTACCTGGAAAAGTATTGTCTCAAATAGAAAATAAATCTATGATTTGGCATGTAATTAATCGCGTAAAAAAAATCAAATCTGTTCAACAAATTGTATTAATTACAACCAATGATGAATCTGATCAAGTCTTATTAGATATTGCCAAAAATGAGGATATTATGGGATTTGCTGGTGATACCACTAATGTATTAAGTAGACATTATCAATGTGCATTAAAAACATCTGCAGATCCAATAATAAGAATAACTAGTGATTGTCCAATAATTGATCCTTATCTTGTTGAAGATATGTTGCAGTTTTTTCTAACACATAATTATGATTATGTATCAAATATTCATCCTGCTACATATCCTGATGGTCTGGATGTTGAAATATTTTCATTTCAAACATTAGAAAAAACATTTTTAGACGCAAAATTAAACTCTGAAAAAGAACATGTTACTCCTTATGTGGAAAAACATCCAGAATTATTTAATATTTTTAATTTTGAAAATGATGAAGATCTATCACATATTCGATTAACCGTAGATGAAAAGGAAGATTTAGAATTAATTCAACATCTGTATTCTGTTATGTCTCCAAAAAATGATTTTGGATTAAATGAGATTAAAAATATTATTTCAAAAAATCCTGAATTATTTAGAATTAATTCAAAATATGGGCGAAATGAAGGTTATTTAAAATCATTAAAAGAAGACAAAATCGAATAAAATCACTTTTTATCTTATTATTAAGAAAAATGATTTAACATTTTTTTTAAATTACTATTCTATCCAATTACAAATTAAGATAAATACGGATTATTTCTTATACTGATATTGAATAAAACAATTGTAATTATTGGAGGTGGATTATCTGGATTAGTTTCTGCTAATATTTGCTCACATCTTGGAATTGATACTATAATTATTGAAAAAAGTAATTCATTGGGAGGTGGTAATAAATCTAAAAATGATTCTCAGGGAAATCTTTTTGATTATGGATATCATGCATTAGATGAAAATAGATCATTACTTACCACAAAATTTTTTCAAAAAGTATTAAAAAATCAATATTTTAAATTCAAACTTAATCGAGGACTTGTATTAAAAAATAACCTATTTTCATATAATGAAAAATTCTGTAACTGGCCAAAAGAATTTCAACAAATTTTTAAAATTAATTCTTTAGATGATGACATTACAGATAATCTTAATCGAAAAAATATTTCAAAAATTTATGGTAAAGAATTTACTGATTTTGCTTTTGAACAAATTATAAAATCTTATCCTTCAATTAAATGGGCTATAGATAATGGCGGAAAAGAAGAAGATTTTTTCGGATTAATTTATCCTTGGTTCTTTCCAAGGAAAAATAAAAAAACTTTACGTGATTTGGAATGGGATAAATTTCATGATAAAAAAAGAGCGTCATTAGATCATTATGTATTATATCCAAAAAATAATGGATTTCAAGGATTTGTTGATGCTATTGTTGATGACATTGATATGAAATATTGTCAAATTAAAAAAAATATAAAAAACTTAGAAATTAAAACAGATTCAAAAACTAACAATATACTTAGTGTTAAAGCGAATAATGAATTAATTCATGGTGATCTTTTTTTCTGGTGTGCCTCTCCAATTTCACTTGCAAAAATCTTGAAAATTCCATCTGGTATGGCCAAATCTAGCCTTCCTCAAACGATTATTTTTGGAAATTTTGCTTTTGAAAAAAATGTTTCATCAAAATTCCATGAAATCTTAGTTGGTAGTATGGAACATCATATTAATCGAATATCTTTCCCTGGAAAAGTTATGAAAAAGAAAAATAATCTAATTCAAGTAGAATATTCTTTTCCTGGTAATCAATTTGATTTTAATAAAAATAATTGGAAAAAAGATTGGTTAAAAAGTTTGTATGATTTAGGACTTGTAAAGAAAGATAATTTATTAAAAAATTATAGTTTTATTTCAGAAAATCGTGGGTTTATTTCAAAATATAATTTACAATTTTTAACAAATTCATTAAAAAATGAAATAATGAAATCTATCGGTAGTAATATTGTAATTCCAGCATTTAATCTAGGTCCTGAAAATATCAATAGAGTAATCCCTGAAGTAATATTAAATACAATCAAATCTGTAAATATTCTAAATAGGTAAATATTATGAAAAACTCAAAACAAGATGATTATTATTTAAACATTGAAGGAAATAGTTTTTTTGAACGGAATTTTAAAGATAAAGAAATTCCAGCATTACGTCTTACTAAACAAACCATTTATGATGAGATAAAAGAATCTGCAATTCAATTCAATAAAGTATTGGAGTATGGCGGTAATTATGGAGATTTATTAAATTATTTTAAAAAAAATGACAACATATCTGAAGCTGTTTGTATTGATGCATCAAATGATGCATTAGAATTTGGAAAAAAATCTTATGGCGACTTTATAAAATTTATCCATGGAACTATTTCTAACAATAAAATTAATGACGATCCCTCTTTTCAAAATCATTTTGATTTAATTATTATTGACGATGTTTTTGGTTGGGTTTCTCGTGAAACTCTTTTTCAATCAATTTCTAATATTGATAATATGTTATCTGATGGTGGATATTTATTCATTCGTGATTTCTATCCTGATAAACGAATAAAAAATCAAAATCATCATGTTAATGAAGGATTTGTTTATAATTATAAAGTGCCTAATTCTCACGGAAGTTTATTTTTAGATTCAGGTATTTATGATATCGAATGGCAGAAAATCTTTTTTGATACTATTGAAATGTCTACAAAATATAAAACTGACAATCGATTTATTTATAGATGGACTGATTTAATATTGAAAAAATCTTACTCAAAAAATTTTTTAGAAGTAAAACAAATTAAAACTTAGTCTGATTAATGATGACTACTAATATCATGTCTGTTGATTTAGAAGATTATTTTTGTGATTTACCGATTAATGAATGGTCTAAATATAAAAGTAGAATTTTAGAAACCACTGATACTTTATTAAATTTATTTGAAGAAACTAATACTAAAGCAACATTTTTTGTGGTTGGTTATTTTGCAGAAAAATTTCCAAAATTAATTAAAAAAATTCATGATCAGGGACATGAAATAGGCAGTCATACTTTTTCACATATTGATCTTCGTACAGTTAGTAAAAATGATATTGAAATTGACTTAGAAAAATCAATTTCAGTTTTAGAATCATTAGTGGGAGAAAAAATTTTAGGATTTCGTGCTCCCTTTTTCTCAATAAATAAAAATAATGCTTGGGTGATGGATATTTTAAAAAAATATTTTATTTATGATTCCAGCATTTTTCCTGTTCGAACCCCCTTGTATGGATTACCATCTGCTTTAAGGGAAATTTATCATCCATCTTCATTAGATATCACTAAAAATAATGTTGATGAAAAATTTATTGAAATTCCTCCTATGACTTTAAGAATGTTTAATTATAATCTCCCTATGGCCGGTGGATTTTATTTTAGATTTTTTCCAAATTTTCTTATTAAAAAAGGAATTCAGAATTTTAATAATCGTAAACAACCTGCTATGTTTTTTATTCATCCTAAAGATCTTGATGAAAAAATGCCAAAAATTGATGGTTATAGTTGGCATTATTATTATGGAAAAAATAATATTGTCGAAAAATTCCGTCATATTCTTAAAAATTTCAATTTTACTTCTTCAAAGAGATTTTTGAAACTATAAAATAATAAATTTGATCTTGATAGATAAATATCCCTAATTTAAAATTAATTTTATAATGATAGTCAATATTGATGATAGCCTAAAAAATTTATTATTAAAAAATCCAGAATTTTCTGATTTATTTATCGATAATTGTTTTAATTCAAAATTTCTTGCTATTGAAAAACATGGCTCTGAAATCATTGGAATTTGTTTTGTTGGTGGATTTCTTAATTCAAATGGTATTGAAATTAATGAAAAATTTAGAGGTAAAGGAATTGCTAAAAAATTACTTAATGAAGTTTTGAATGAATGCAATAAACAAAAAATTTCATTTCTTACAGGTGTGTTTAAACCTACAAATCTAATTTCAATTAAAACCCATTTAAAAATAGGTTACAAACCTGTTTTCACAATTTTTTATAATGCTGATGAAGGTCAAGAAATTGTAGTTATTAATCCATTTAATAAAAAAGGATACCTATTTCTTAATTTGATGAGATTTTTAAATACTAGAATTGGAAATGTATTATTTTCATTACTTTGTATAATCTTAAATCCTTTATTAAAAAATATTATTGCATTTTCGGGTAATAAACTTCCTAAAATTGATTTTTTTAATTCCATAAAAAATTTTGAAAAAGTAGATATAACTATAAAAAATCTTCAGCAAAATTTTGATAATTAATTTTAATCTAATATTTTATATTCTAAGTAAAAAATTATGAATTATTTTTATAATAATTAATTTTTTTAATATGTTCATTTGCTAATAAGTTAAATTCAGTTTTATAATCTTCAAGACATTTTTTCATTTCATCTTCTGAAATTTCTACTTCCCTAACAAAATCATCATAATAAAATCTATGTACTATATCTTTTCTTATTTTTTCAAGTTCAAATACAAATGATAATTTTTCAATTGTTTGAACATATTTGTTAAGTTCGTTTATGGAAATATCTGTATTTAATAATGATTTTATTTTTTCAGGCATTTCCGTAAAATTATTAATTTTTACAATAGAATTCAAAATTGAATAAATAACATCCGTAAATACTATGCCTGGTTTATTAAAAAAAGCACCCTCTAAACCAATTGTACTTCCAATTGATACCGTTAATGAACAATTTTCTAATAATTCATTTGTTGAAACATGTGGATGAATTAATTCTACATTTGGTAATTTGATCAAATCTTTATACCATCTAGGTTCCCTCCAACCAAAAATCCCTTGTACTGGATGTTCTTTTACAAATAACTTGTGATCTACAGGAATTGATTTTGCTACATTTTCTATTACGGAAAATTGATTATTATAAAATGGTGATGGGATTAATAGACCCCTTTCAGGTTCAGAATGAAGTGCAAAATACACAAATTTTTCTCCTTTTTTAATCTCTTTTCTTGCAATTTTGTTAAGAAGTCTATATCTAAAATATTTATTAAAAATTAATTTTGTTTCATTCTTTAAAACACTAAATCTGGTTCTACCGGTATGCAAAATATGTTTTCTATAATTATCATTACATACTTTTAGGAAGAAATACAAACTTGCTTTTAATTGAATCTTTTTTGATGATTTATATTTTTTTCCATGTTGTACTGCTTGTATGGAATATTTTTTAATATCATTTCTTAATTCTTCTAAACTTTTATTTTTTGTTTCATCATATTCTATTTTATATTTTGAATCAAGTAAGCCTGCTTCTTCAGTGATCATGTATCTATTTGCAAATCTTGTTGGGCTCATTGTTAAAATTTTAATTCCTTTAGATTCACACATTTTACACAGTAGTAATCCATGATGATAATCTACCATTTTTATAATTAAAAAATTAGGCTGTGCTTCATCTAGAACTTTTTCAAAAAATTTACATTCTTTTTCAAAAATTTCAAGAATTTCATCTGATTTGAATTTATGATATATATTAAATTTGTAAAAAATTCTTTCACTATATGCCAGTTTCCATAAATCAATACCATATTTTTTTTCAAATTTTTTCAAATATTCTATGTCTGGTTTCTTTTTTTGAAGATAAACATTATCTCGATAAGACCATTTTTTTTCAAATTCCATTATTTTCTGTTTTGAAAAAAAACTTTTCATTTGTTCACTGTAATCTGTAATGGCATAATATTGAGCATCATAATTTTCTTTTAAATTTTTTGAAAGTCCAAAATAAATTAAATTACTATCCATCCAAAATAATATTTTATCAGTCATGTGTAATATCCAATCCCCCTAGCCTAGTATTTATTTTTACAGTCATGAAATTAATTTTTAATTTGACCTTTT